>OKRW01002149.1_pt1 | contig 14880 bp, 18 predicted proteins | sample 1601151 | NCBI WGS metagenome assembly OKRW01 (sample SAMEA3541471, study PRJEB24748) | human gut metagenome | biome: human gut; feature: human-associated habitat; material: faeces | place: China | collected 2012 | reverse complement strand
AGCATTAAAGTATCGAACATATATTCGGTACAACATTTTATTAAAATTATATCAAGAAAGTACTTGACAAAAGGTGCACCACATGATATAATATAATCAAGATAAGAGATAAGAAACAGATAACAAATGAGATTGTAAACAAGTACTTATCAAATATCTAAAATTATATCAAGAAAGTACTTGACAAAAGGTACACTACATGATATAATCAATGTAAGAAGTAATCGCACCTTGACAACTGAATAAAGTTAGGTTTCTCCTATATTATTTGGTTAGGGCTATCGATTTAGTCGTAGCATCAAAGCAAGTAGCCCTTTACTCAAAAGAGTACAAATATTATAGAAAAGAGGTATAATGATGAGAGAATATAAAGCAAGCACAAAAAGAGGTCAAGAACTTATTTCAATGGGTGAAAGATGCTGTTGGAGTTCATTGTACAACTTGTATGACAACTGGTCACAAGCAAAACAGCAAGCTTTTGACAGGTGTTATGAACAATATGCAACCGATAACCAATCAACAGCTTTTGGAGTTGGAAACGCAAATACATTCGGTTTCACTTGTAGTTGGTTAGCAATTAAAGATGGTGAAAACATTATGCGTATAGAAACAAAAGATAACTCATATCTAGTATGGCTTGATAGATAACCCTAGTAGAATAAAGCGTGGTGCAACTCCACGCAAGGGTTTTACCACAATATTGTGGAAAGTTTAATAAGAAAAGGAGAAACAAATTATGTCAAGAACAAGAATGGTAACAAGAACAATCAATGTAACAGCAATCGAGGCAATGTGCGTGGACACTTTAACAGCCGATGTGTCAATTAAAGAACTTGAACTCACTGGTGAAACATTCACCGAAGAAAAAGCACTTAAAGCACTCAAAAAAGAGTACGAAACTGACACATTAAAAGTTGTAGCTATTCAGAAAATGGAAGTACACGAAGAAATGTATGGGCTTAAGGAAATTGATTTCCTTAAGGTAGCACAAAAGCTAGACCCAGCTACACGAAAAGCATTAGAAAATGAAGAATAGCACATCACTGGGTAATGGCACAGGCAGGGTTCAATTCCCTGCACCCAGTTTCACCAAATAAATAGGAAAAAAGGAGGACAAAAATATGAAATATTATGGTATTTTATTTACAAGGAAGAGTGGAAAAGTTGTAAAAATCTTAGAAGATGATTTGTGTGACGCATGGTTAAAAATGTTTGCAATGAATAATGTTTCACAAAGCAGAGATTTTATCGTATTTAATTCTTGTGGATTTGTAACAGCTTATTTTGAGGGCAAGAAAAATGATTTTCCTAATATTTGCATAGACATGATTGGAAAGCACGTTGAAGAATTTGGAATTTCTATGAAAGATTTAATTTAACCCTAGTAGTACAGCAGGGTGCAACTCCCTGCAAGGGTTTTACCACAATAGTGTGGAATATTAAATAACAAAAGGAGAAACAAACATGGAAGAAAGAAGCAAAACAAACAAGGAAATCTATGAACAAAAATACCCATTTGGAGATGTATCACGCAACCCTTTATTATGCGCAGAAGCTATGGGATATTTAAAAGCACTTATTCAGTACTTTCCTAGTGAAAAGAACTGGGCGGTTTCTAAAGAATCAGAATTATTCATGATAATGTTATTCTTTACTGTGAAATGAGGTACTAATATGTGGCACGAATTTAATACTGGAATATCAGACAATATAACAGAAGTATTGAAAATTATTGATGATGCACTTTGTTATGGTTTTGTGTTCAAAGTTGAAAATCACAAAATTTATTTTAGAGAAGTTGAATAGTTATCCACATTATCAACAAAGTTATCCACATCAAAAATTTTCATCAAAATTTAAAATTAAATATTGACATTGTACCTATATTATGGTACTATTAAAGAGTAGTAAACAGCTATCTAAAACAGCCGAACAACCCCATGTTCAACTGGTGTGTAGGACAAGTCCTATTGTACGTTCATTGCGTACCACACCATTCGTACAAAGAAATAAACCCTTTGTACTAGCAACCAAATAAAACCTAAGAATGAAAGGAGTACCAAAAAATGGCAAGAAAACCAATGGTAACAAGAACAATCGTAACAACAAAGGTCAATGTACTCTGCCTTGACATTAAAAGTGCAGAACCATTCAACAAAGTTGTAACTCTTCCTCGTACATACAAGGATGAAAAGAAGTTACTCAAAAAAGTTGAAGAAGTTGTAAACACGGATGAAGTTAAAGCAGTACATATTGTTGACAAGGAAGAAGTTGAAACTTTGTATGGAATGACAGAGCAGGACTTCATTACAAATGCGACAATTCTTGACCCTGCTACAAGAAAAGAACTTGAAGCAGAAACCGAAGAAACAGAACAGTAAGAATAGGAAAAGGAGAACAAAATCATGACAGGATATTCAGTAGAAATCAAGGAAACAAGTAGAGAATTAACAGCAAAACAGAGAATTGCATTAAAAGATACTTCTGATGCAATCAAACTTGACATCGCTTGTGACGAAAATGTTGTTATCATTGAACCGGTTGATTATGCTGTTTTAGCAATTCACAACGAAAAATCTGACAATGTTGATTATGAAAATTATGTCATTATCGACAAGAATGGTGACAAATATGTTACTGGTTCAGCAAGTTTTTGGAGTACATTCATGGACATTTATGATGAAATGCAGGGCGAAGAAGAAGCGTGGTCAATCAAGGCATACAAACTTGACAGTAAAAACTACAAAGGAAAGAAATTCCTTACTTGTTCAATTATCTAGGTAATAATTATCCTAGGACAAGCCTCTAGGTGTAGCAACCTAGGGGCTTTAATTTTTAAGAAATGGGGTACAATTTATGGCTAAGAGAAAGAAACAAACAGAAAACCAAAAAGCATTTCAAAAAGAGAGAAGAAGATTACTACAAGCTGTTCGCAGCGGAGAAAAACAAGGGTACATTTTTCCAGAAGATGTTGTACCAGAATTACCTAAAAGAGTAACAAAGAAACAGTTAGAAAAGATACAAAAAACAAAATCAAAACAGTTATACAAAAAAGCTGAATTTGTTTATCAAGAAACTGGTGAAGTAGTTCCTGCTGAACAAAGAAAACAAGAAGTAAAACAAGAAGCAATAAGGAAAGCAAAAGAAACAAGAAAAAGAAACAAGAAAATAAGTATACCTACATATTATCCTACAATTAGTATTATTGATACAATTAGGGATAGAATATCGGAACTAACTAGAGAAGCAAAACCACCAATTCCTATTGAGAATAGAAAAAATGAATTGTTATCTATATTTGAAGATAATGTAACCGCATTTGAGGATAATATAATAGAATATGAACATTATCTTGAAGAACATGAAAGTGAAATTGCTGAACTATTAAATATTATTTCTTATGATAGCGATGCTGAAAAAGTTTCAGCTTCATTTGTGTCATTAGGTAGAATTTTAAATATGCAGTCTTTATCAATGTCGCAAGCTGAAAATTTATCTATGATGGCAGAATACTATAATTCATAGGGGTGTGTAAATTGAAAGTTAAAAAGTTTCGATATTTTATGTGCGACTTTGAAACCACAGTTTACAAGGGTCAAGTTAATACAGAAGTTTGGGCTAGTGCAAGTGTAGAACTGTTTACAGAAGATGTAAAAATTTTTCATAGTATAGAAGAACAATTCGAATATTTCAAATCATTAGACACAAATATTTGTGCTTATTATCACAACTTAAAGTTTGATGGTGCTTTTTGGTTGTCTTATCTGCTAGTGGACTTAGGTTTTAAACAAGCCTATACCCCACTAAACGAACAAGAAACTGAAGTCGAATGGTTAAAAGAAAAAGAAATGCCTAACAATTCTTTTAAATATTCAATATCAGACAAAGGACAATGGTACACTATCATTATTAAAGTAAATAACCATTTTATTGAAATAAGGGATAGTTTAAAACTATTACCATTTAGTGTTAAAAGAATAGGTCAATCATTTGGCACAAAGCACAAAAAACTTGACATGGAATACACTGGTTTCAGATATGCAGGTTGTAATATAACAAAAAAAGAAAAAGAATACATTGCAAATGACGTACTTGTTGTAAAAGAAGCATTAGAAATAATGTTCACAGAGGGGCATAACAAATTAACAATAGGTTCATGTTGTTTGGAAGAGTATAAAAAGATAATGGGTAAAGAAGATTACGAAACTCTTTTCCCAAGTTTAACAGACTATTTGTTAGATACATCAAAACATAAATACACAACAGCAGATGCATGGATAAGAAAATCTTACAAAGGTGGTTGGTGCTATTTAGTAAAAGGTAAAGAAAACCAAATAAAAACAAATGGAACAACAGCAGATGTAAACTCATTGTACCCAAGTATGATGTCAAGTGAAAGTGGAAACGCTTACCCAGTTGGAAAACCTACGTTTTGGATAGGTAACTTTATACCTAATGAAGCCTTAAAAAATAATAGGTACTACTTTGTAAGAATTAAAACACGCTTTTATTTAAAACCAAACTATTTACCATTTATACAAATAAAAGATAACTATTTATACAAGGGAACAGAAGCACTAGAAAGTTCAGATGTATACGATAAAAAGACCGACAAATATTACGACCATTATTACGATAAAGCAGGAAATCTACACGACACAAGAGTTGAATTAACATTGTCAATGACAGATTTTATTTTAATGAAAGAACATTATGAATTAGTAGATTTTGAAATAATAGATGGCTGTTATTTCTTTACCGCAACTGGTATATTTGACGAGTACATGGAAAAGTATAAAAAGATTAAACTTGAAAGCAAAGGTGCATTACGAGAATTGGCAAAACTTTTCTTAAATAATTTGTATGGCAAAATGGCAAGTAGTGAAGATAGTTCATTTAAGGTTGCTATTGTAAAAGAAAACAAAGCACTTGGTTTTATTTCTGTTCCTGCTAATGATAAACAAGCAGGGTTTATAGCTGTTGGTTCAGCTATTACATCTTATGCTAGAAACTTTACAATAAGAGCTGCACAGAAAAATTATCATGGTAAGAACAATAGAGGTTTTATATATGCTGACACAGATAGTATTCATTGTGACTTAAAACCAGAAGAAATTGTAGGGATAAAAGTACATGATAGAAACTTCTGTTGTTGGAAATTAGAAGCTTGTTGGGATGAAGCTATTTTTACTAGACAGAAAACATACATTGAACACGTTACGCATGAAGATTTAGAACCTATTGATAACCCTTATTATAATGTTAAGTGCGCAGGTATGCCACAAAAATGTAAAGATTTATTTGTAACTTCAATGTTAGGATATGAACCAAAAGAAGATGATAAATACACAGAGGAAGAGTTAAAATTTTTGAAAACAAAAAGAACATTGACGGACTTTAAAATAGGGTTAAAAATTCCAGGGAAATTAATGCCAAAAAGAATACGTGGTGGTGTACTATTAGTTGACACAACCTATGAAATGAGGTAATAAATATGTTAAAAAGAATTATAAGACTATTGTATAAGAAATGGGTAAAAGGTAATTGTAGACATTGTTGTTCATTTTGTGAATATAAAGAAATATGTTTAAAAGAAGAGTGGTACTAAATTAAGAAGAGCAGGGCAACTAAGTTGTATCCTGCTCTTACTTTTTTATATCTATAACATTTGCAATTCAAAAGCGGTCAGCGAAACCGACAAACAATATGGCACTATCTTCCAAGTGTGCTATCCACATTGTTCAGAAGAATATACAAATGCAGATACCTAATATGAAATACATTTTAACAAAGCTTCTTTACTTTTTAAATCTTTAAATCTAAAAGCACCATGTTCAAAAAAGTATCTAAGGTTTGTAATAAACATATCGTTATTCTTTAGCATAACATAATTAATATTATGGTCATCTGTTGTAACACTAATTCTATTAGGAAAAGATTTATCAGCGTGGTCATCACAATATAAAATACCTATGTCCTTATATTCTCTAATAGCAAAATCATTTCCACAGTATCGAATGGTAGCAAGATATCTGCTACTACAATTTTGTGGTGTATCTATAAATGCTAAGTTATCATTTAAGTAAACATTTTCACTACTATATGCAACATATTGATTATTTTTAAAAGCTCTATTTACACCACTTTCTTTTTGTGCTACACTTGCTGTTTCTATAAAACCATTTTCAAGTATAAAACCGTCACCCCTTAAAAAGTTTGTGTCTTTATTTAATCTACTACTAATTTCCAATTCATTATAGTATGGATTGATAATACTAACTTGATTACCAAGCATATATACTGGTACATATCTTACTTGTTCACCTTTACCCCTAGCAATAGAAGTATGTATACTTAAAAATTTTCTTATTTCATCACTACAATAATGATTAGTTTCACTTTGAAATTCATCAAATAAAATACAATCAACGTCACTAAATAGGTGTGAATATTTTTTCAACTGGTCTGCACTATTTAATGAAATAGCATACCCACAACTTTCTGCTGTTTCTTCATCATGGTTCTTATTTAAAAATAACTCATGGTATATACCCCTTGCTCTCCTTTTACTAGTCATTTCTAGCCCACTAAAGAATAACCCTTTTAAGTCTTTAAAGAATTTATCTGCTACATCATCAAGTTCATAATTATATCTATAAAGAAGTGCAAATTTTTTCCCCTGCTTTATAAATCTGTTTACAACTAATCTTCCAAAATAGGTTGTTTTACCACCAGTTCTATTTGTAGTACATAAAAACAATTCAGGTGTTTTACCATTTAAGTCTTTCATTGATAATAATTTAGTACCATCATAATAATTATTTTTCATATTGTTGTACCTTTTCCTTTTAATGTTGTAATTTCTTCCTTATTATTATAACATAAATATTGCAAAATAGCAATAAAAGTGCTATAATTAAAGAAAAAAGAAAGGAGTAAAAATATGAATGTAGGAACTATTACACAAATTGTTTCAACAGTTGGTTTTCCTATTGCAATGTGCGTAGCACTTCTTTGGTACATTAAAGATACGGCGGACAAGCATAAGCAGGAAACAGAAAAGTTCACAGAAGCACTAAACAATAATACACTTGTATTACAGAAATTATGCGATACTATTGGTGTAGAAAGAGAGGTGTAAAACTTGTCAAGAAACTTATCAACAAACGGATTGAATTTGATTAAAAGTTTTGAGGGTTGTAAATTAACAGCTTACAAATGTTTACCAACAGAGAAGTACTATACAATAGGGTATGGACATTATGGTTCAGATGTAACAGCAGGAATGAAAATCACAAAAGAGCAAGCAGAAGAATTGCTTTTACAAGATTGTAAAAAAGCAATTAAAAATGTTAATTCTTTTATGAGCAAATACAACTTCAATCAAAATCAATTTGATGCGTTAGTTTCATTTGCTTTTAATGTTGGTAGTATTAATCAATTAACAGCTAGTGGAACTAGAACATTAGAACAGATTAGTTCAAAAATAACAGCTTATAACAAAAGTGGTGGAAGAGTTATTGCAGGACTTGTAAAAAGGAGAGCAAAAGAAAAAGAATTATTTGACACTCCAACAAGTACAACAGTAAAGAAAAGTAATGAAGAAATAGCAAAAGAAGTTGTAGCAGGAAAATGGGGAAATGGTAATGCAAGAAAAACAGCTTTAACAAAAGCGGGTTATGACTACAAAACCATTCAATCATTAGTTAATAAGCTACTAAAAGGATAGTTATGGCATGGATATATGACATAGGTGTAGCTAAATATTTTAGTACATCACAGATGCAAAATAACGCAACAGAGTTCTACAACTACTTTATTAATAAAGGTGCTACTCTTGAAGCTATTTGCGGTATGCTTGGTAATATACAAAGAGAGAGTACTTTGAACCCAGGAATTAAGCAAGGTAGTTCAATATCTTTAGGTTGGGGTTTAATACAATGGTCACCATCAACTGTATTAACTAATTGGTGCAACACTTATAATTATAATTGGTATGATGGTACAGCGCAATGTGAAAGAATTCTCTGTGAGGGTGAGGGAACAAAGGATGCAAGCGGTTATTGGTTACCAACATCTGAATATGCATATAGTTGGTCTGAATTTTTAGCACTCACTGATGTTGCAGAAGCTACAAAAGCTTATTTATATGAAAGAGAAAGAGCAGGAGTTGAAGCTTTAAATGACAGATTACAATATGCCAGTGAATGGTATGAATATTTTAGTGGTACACCAGTTCCACCTACACCGCCTACACCTAGAAAGCGTAAAACAATGCCTATCTATATGATGTTAAGGAAATATTAGACTATATGAAAGGAGAATTAAAATGGCAGTACTTAACAAAGAAGAATTTATGAAGCGTCTACAAGAACGCATTGGCGAAGATACTTCTGATGAAGCTATGACATTCATTGAAGATATGACAGATACATTCAATGACATGGAAACACGTTCAAGTGGTAATAACGATGAACAGTGGAAAAAGAAGTATGATGAATTGGACAAATCTTGGAGAAAAAAATATAAAGATAGATTTTTCAATTCAGAAACAACTCCTGCTGATACTAAAGAAGAGCAGGAAGATGATGTAAAAGATGATGCGAAAGAGAAAACTTACGCAGACTTATTTGAAGAAAGAGAGGGATAATTATTATGGCTACTAAACCGAAGATTGTAACACTAACTAATTCATCTGTTGACATTCTTAATGTTATCAGAAACAACGCAACTGTAAACTATCAGAATTATGTTCCGCAGGCTACTGCTGATGCGGATAGTATTAGAGAGATTGGTGCGGTAATTATGGACAATCCGCAGTTACAGAATGAGTTTTTATCTGCGCTTGTTAATCGTATTGGTCGTGTACTCATTACTTCCAAAATGTATGACAACCCTTGGTCAATGTTCAAAAAGGGTATGCTCGAATTTGGTGAAACTATTGAGGAAATCTTTGTTAATATTGCAAAGCCTTACCAGTTTGACCCAACTGTTGCAGAGAGCAATCTCTTTAAGAGAGAAATTCCTGATGTGCGTTCTGCTTTTCATATTATGAACTATCAGAAGTACTACAAAACTACCATTCAAAATGACCAGTTAAGACAGGCTTTTCTTTCTTGGCAGGGTATTACAGACCTTATTGCTAAAATCGTAGATGCTATGTATACTGGTGCTAACTATGACGAGTTTCAGACTATGAAGTATATGCTTGCAAAGCACATACTTGATGGAAGAATGTACCCAGTTACTATTCCTACTGTATCAGAGGAAAATATGAAGACTATTGTTAGTACTATTAAGGGTGTATCTAATAATTATGAGTTTATGTCAAGCAAGTATAACCTTGCAGGAGTACAGAATTTCTCAAGAAAAGCTGACCAGTATCTTCTTATTAACTCTAAATTTGACGCAATCATGGATGTTGAAGTTCTTGCTTCTGCTTTCAATATGGATAAGGTTGAATTTACAGGAAAGAGAGTGCTTGTAGATAGTTTTGGTTCTCTTGATATTGCTAGACTTAATGTACTCTTTGCAGGTGACCCAACTTATACTGAAATCGATGAAGCTGACCTTAAAGCACTTGATGTAATTCCTTGTATCCTTGTTGATAAAGATTGGTTCATGATTTTCGATAACTTCTATAACTTCACAGAGCAGTACAATGGTGAGGGTCTTTACTGGAATTATTGGTATCACGTTTGGAAAACCTTTAGTGTTTCTCCATTCGCAAATAATGCACTCTTTACCCCTGGAACTCCTGCGGTTACTAGTGTTGTAGTTTCTCCTGCAACTGCTACTGTTAAGGTAGGTCAGAGTTTATCACTTTCAGCGGTTGTTCAGACAGAGTTCTTTGCACCACAGACAGTTGATTGGACTTCTAATACAGAGGGTGTAACTGTTAATAAGGGTGGTGTAGTAACAGTTGGTGCTGATGTTTTAGTAGGAACAAAAGTAACCATCACTGCTACTTCTACTTACGATAGTAAAAAGACTGGAACTTGTACTATTACAGTTGAGTAATTAAATAGGGGAAGCAGAAATGCTTTCCCTTATTATAAAGGAGAAATAATATGTATATTGAACCTAATAGTAATATTAAAATTTATCATAATGTACCATTAGATAATACATATAATCACACCTTATATTTCGGTAGTTTAGCAGAGCAGAACACTTATTTTCACGCAAATCAAAATATTATTAAATATAATCTTACTGCACAAAGTTACCAAAGAGTTGTAAAAGGTAGTATGAGAGTAGCAGTAAAAGCTGACAACCTTTACGATTGTAACTATTTATCATTTCAAAATGCTTCATTTGGAACTAAATGGTTTTATGCTTTTATCACTGGTGTTGAATATATTAATAACGAAACTAGTGAAATCACCTTTGAAATAGATGTAATGCAAACCTATTTCTTTGATACTACTCTAAAAAGATGTTATGTGGAAAGAGAACATAGCACTACTGATGTTGCAGGAGATAATATTTTAGCTGAAAATGTCGATATTGGTGATATAACTTGTAATGCAGTGAGTGGAAGTGGTCATTTTTCAAGCTATGTTGCAGTTGTTGCTACTGCTTATGACCCCAATGGGCAAGCAGGTGGTTACCAAGGTGGGTTGTTTAGCGGTGTAAATTATGTTGCAGGGCTTATAGATACACCCGAACAAGTTCAATCATTACTTGATTATCTTGATGCAACAGTGGATGCAAATAAGCAGGATAGTGTTGTTTCTATATTTATAATGCCACATGAGTTTTATACTACTGGAGAATATCCAAGTGTTCAAGTATCAAGAGTACAGAAAAATAGTTCACTTCATGGATATGCACCACGAAATAAGAAATTGCTTACTTATCCTTATAACTATCTTTCAGTAGATTGTGGTAATAATGATGCAATTTATAGATATGAATGGTTTAATGGAGAATATTGTGACTTTGAATTAATAGGAACTGTATCTTGTAACCCACAAATTATGCTTGTTCCCAAAGCTTATAATGGTGTAACTAGTGATAATTTTAACTATGTAGAAAAATTAGTAATGTCAGATTTTCCACAAGTTGCTTGGAGTATTGACGCTTTTCGTGCTTGGCTTGCACAAGAAGCAAGTACAACTGCTTTACAAGGAATTGCTAGTGGTGCTAGTACTGCTTTTGGTGCAATAAGTGGAAACCCAGTTGCAGTTGCAGGTGGTATAATGGGTCTTGCTAATACTGCAAATAGTGTAATACTTGCAACAAATAGACCACCACAAGCTAAAGGAACTAACAGCGGTACAATAGATGTTGCTAGTAGAACTAAAGATTTTTACTTTAGACAGATGCAAATTAGTGCTGAATACGCAAGAGTTATTGACGATTATTTTGACATGTATGGTTATGCAACTAGAAGAGTAAAAGTACCTAATAGAAGTGCTAGACCTCATTGGAATTACGTTAAAACAAGTGGATGTGTATTAAGTGGAAACGCACCTGCTGATGATGTAAGAAAAATTTGTGGTATATATGATAACGGAATAACATTTTGGAAATCAGCTAGTGAAGTAGGAAACTATTCTTTAGATAACTCACCTAGCTAGAAAGGAGTAGATAAGTGAGAAGAAAAAAAGATTTACAGTTTTGTGAAAGTGCTTATATGAATAATAGAACATACTTGCAGTACTATAATAGACTTACAGAATTAGCAATTAGTATGTTTGAATGGCAAAATCTACCTGAAACAGTTGACCAAAGATTTTTGGAAATGTGCTTATTTGGCGATGGGATGTGCATATTCTTTCAAGATGAAGTACTTGGTTATTTATCACTTCAATGTATGATAGCCGGTAAGCTTAATGTTTATCGTATTCCTATGGAAAGAAAAGCCTATGCAACTAATGGTTATCAAAGAGAATTAGATGGTACAAATAGCGTTATTATTTTTAATAACTATTTACACACTAATTCTATGCTAGATGTTGAAATGTTTAGTAAGAGATTATATAATCTTGATAGGGCAATAGATGTAAACGCTAATGCACAGAAAACTCCAGTATTGATACAATGTGATGAAAGCCAAAGATTAACAATGAAGAACTTATACAAACAGTATGTGGGTAATGAACCATTTATCTTTGGGTCAAAAGGGTTAGATGCAAATGGTATTAAAGTTTTACAAACTGGTGCGCCTTATGTTGCAGATAAATTGTACGAACTAAAGACACAGATTTGGAATGAAGCATTGACATATCTTGGTATTAGTAACATAAACGTAGTTAAAAAAGAACGTATGATTACTGATGAAGTTACTCGAAATCAAGGTGGTACGATTGCTAGTAGATATTCAAGACTTGAAAGTCGCAGGATGGCTTGTAAACAAATCAACGAAATGTTTGGATTAAACATTTGGGTTGATTATAGAGAGGACTTTCAAGACATAGAAGAACAACAAAACGAAAATGAAGAGGAAGAAAAAGAGTACAGAGGGGGTGAAGTAAATGAGTAAATACACAACAGAAGTTAGGTTTATTTGCGAAACCGCAAGTGGTCTAGGTGAAAGCAAAGGATATGCAGATGTTGATACTATTATTACAAATGCTATTCCTAAAATATTTACTTTTACTTTTCCTATCTTTGATGAAAACTATCGAACTGTTTTGGAAAAAAAAATTCTTAAGCACTTCTATACTAGAGAGATTTGTGAAGAAACAGTTGGACTGTGGAAGTTGAGATTGGATGCAAAGTTGAATGAGATAATGCCTTATTATAATAAGTTGTATAATAGTGAATTGTTGGAGTTCAACCCTTTGTACACAGCTAATTTGACTAGGAAAAAGAAAACTGATTATGATAGTAATAGGAATACTATCAATAATGGAACAGTAAATAGCACAAGCAATAGTAATGGAAGTGGTACTGGTACTAATACCAATGTTGGTTTAGACTTATATAGTGATACTCCACAGGGTTCAATAACTAATGTTGAAAATGAAACTTATTTAACTAATGCTAGAAAAACTACTGATACTGGAAATAGTCGTTCTACTACATCTAATTCAACAACTGGTAATGTTACTAATAGTGATACTGGTACAGATGCTCTAAATAGCACAGAGGACTATCTTGAAACTGTTATAGGTTTTGAGGGAAGTAGTGCAAGCGATTTACTTATTAAATATCGTGATACTTTCCTTAATATTGATATGATGGTTATTGGAGATTTGGAAACTCTGTTCTTTCAACTTTGGTAGAAAGGAGATACAATGGTTTATAAAGATTTGAACACTTTTAAGTTTTGGTGTCAGAAAGTTTTACCACTTGTTTATGATGACAGTTTAAGCTATTATGAAATTCTTTGCAAGGTTGTAGATTATATTAATAATATGATTGAAAATCAGAAAGAGTTTACTAATGAATTAGCTAAACTTAAATCAGAACTAGACACTGTTCAAAAGTGGATAGATGATTTTGACACAAGTTATGCAGAAGAAATTATAAAAAAATATTTGGCTACAATGATTTTTGTAGAAATTTCTGATGCAGGGTATTTTATTTATTATATACCCGAAAGTTGGAAAGACATTACGTTTGAAACAACTGGTCTTGATGTTGATATTGACGGCACAGAGTATGGTAGATTAGTATTAAATTATTAAAAAGGAGAAATTAATATGGCAACTAGACAGTATATTGGTGCAAGATATGTACCTAAATTAATGGGTGAATGGGATAAAAATATTAGTTATGAAAATCTTGTTATAGTTACTTACAAAGGAAATAGTTTTACATCAAAACAGAATGTACCACAAGGTGTAGATATTTCAGATAAAAACTATTGGGTAAATACAGCTAATTTTAACGCACAACTGATTACAATTAATGATGAGATTAGTTCCATTAATGATGAAATTAGTTCTATTAATGGTGAGATTACTACAATTAATGACGAGATTACTACAATTAATGGTGAGATTACTTCTATTAATAATGAGATTACTTCCATTAAAGATGAAATTAATGCTAATTTGGGTATAGTAATCGGTGATAGCTATACCACACATGACCCTAACTCTGGTGGTGTAACTTACACAAAAAATTTAGGTGAATTATTAGTTGAAAATGGGTGCTTAACTAATTGTTTTTCTTATGGTGTTAATGGTGCAAGGTACGCAATTAATAGTAATTCAAACTTTATGTCACAGTTAGAGTCAGCAAGTTCGGACGATAGATTTAACAATGATGATGTTAAAGTTATAATTATTGAGGGTGGTCAGAATGAGCGTTTTGAAAGTAATACAGAATATAAACGTATTTATAATGACGTAAAATCAACACTTGATTATGCTAAAAGTAAATTTGTAAATGCGAATATATATGTTATACCGATTGGGTGGAATGGTGTAAAAAGCAATACTTCTAGTATGGATTATATATGGAACCCTATTATTAATTGTGCTAACGATAATGGTGTTAATGCAAATAGAACCTCTCTATTTTTTGGACGTGGTGTAAATTATACTTGGGGTACTGATAACACACATCCTACTTATGAGACACTTAAAATAATTGCTAATAAGATTAAAGCGTTTATTAATGGTTATGAAAATATATTTCATTTTCCATTGGCTATTAGCGGTAGTGAGGGTGTAACAATATTAAGTAGTTCATTATCCAATGATGGATATGCACACATAAAAATAGATATATACTCAACAACTAAAAGCTTTACTGCTAATAGTGATTTAGGTTATATTTACCCTCAATATGCTACACCACCAAACAATTTATACACCTTTTTAGGTACAAACAAAGATGATGGAACAGCAACAGCAGGATTTTATATTAGTGTTGATTCTAGCAATGGTACTGGTAATATACGATGCTTTAAAGAAATAC
>OKRW01002144.1_pt1 | contig 14938 bp, 17 predicted proteins | sample 1601151 | NCBI WGS metagenome assembly OKRW01 (sample SAMEA3541471, study PRJEB24748) | human gut metagenome | biome: human gut; feature: human-associated habitat; material: faeces | place: China | collected 2012 | reverse complement strand
CCGAAGCCGAATCCCGAAAGCAACACAGCGATTCGCCTTTATGCAACAGTCTCATTTTGAGATATTGGAGTGATGCACAGCGTAGACACCTTATAGATAGGCTCTCTCGTGTCCCCGATACGCTCCCACCTATATATAGTGAATAAAGAATAGCCACATGGAGATTTGACTTTCCCCACGTGGCTATCGTCAAGTAGCGTTTGACTATAATCTACCGCCTTAGCTCTTTCCCAGCACTCAGCATAGCTATTAGCCTACCCTATCAAGCGGATTAAACAGTAGCCCCCGATGGTGAGCCATAGGTAGAGCGCACCAGCTAGGAGAAAGGGCTTGCCTCCAGCTTGTCGGAAGCGAGCAAACGAAGCATCGCTACCGAGTGCTGCCATAGCCATACAGAGTCCGAAGTCGTCTACCCAGCGAATTCCACCACAGATCTGACTGTAGAGATCACTCATACCCTGCTGATTGGCAAGGTAAACGATCAGCGTATTGACACAGATCATAATGAGGAACCAAATGGCAAACCAAGGAATCGACACCTTGCGCTGCACTGTAGCTCCTCCACGCCCACCACGATGCAGGACGGAGGTGAGGATCAGGAGGTAAGGAGCCAAGAGAATCACACGGATCATCTTCGTAATGGTCGCTGTCGAGGCGATAGCATCGCCCATAGCGCCACCAGCACCCGCCACGTGAGCCACCTCGTGGAGCGTACCCCCAGTGTAGATAGCCATCTGATGCTCTGTCAGTCCCAGCCACCCAGTAGCATAGACGAGTGGATAGACAAACATACTGAGCGTACCAAAAAGCACCACCGTAGCAACGGCTATGACCGTCTTCTCCGAGCTAGCGCCCAGCACAGGCTCCGTGCCTAGCACTGCAGCAGCTCCGCAAATAGCACTACCCGAAGCAGTGAGGATGGCAGTGTCGCGATCCATCTTGAGACAGCGACCAATGAGTACCCCGAGGAGAATCACCGAAGAGACGATGATGAGGTCATAAACGAAGGCAGTGAGCCCAGCAGCATAGATATCTGTCAGCGTAAGGCGAAAAGCATAGAAGACAATCGCCAAGCGCAGGATACGCTTCGATGAAAAGGCTAACCCAGGCACCCAAGCTGGGTTAAGCTTGTGCCGTAGCGTATTGGCATAGATCATGCCTATTAGGACACTTATGATAAGCGGAGAGATGCGGAGCGTCTCCTTAAAGAGTGGTAGCTGCGCTAGTAAGACAGCCACACCTGCGAAAGCTGCCATCAGCAGTAGCCCACACCAGAAGCTCCGTGAGGGGCGTGAGATTGCTTTTGTCATAATATATAAGGTATATAAGTCTTGTGGTGTACCTTTACAAAGCTACAAATGTGTAAAACAGCGAGACGACCGCTATCACAGCAAAGACAAGAGCAAAGATGCGGTTGAAGATGCGCAGATTGCGCTGACTCACTAAGTCTCTGAGACGAGTCGCTATGTAAGTAATAAAGAGCCACCAAATGAGAGCCCCTAGGGCAATGGAGATAAGTCCGAGAGCAAACATCCCGTAGGGAGGTTCGCCAAGCGGATAGACGAAGTTGAACTGACTAAAGAGAACCACATAGACAGGGACAATCAGCAGATTGGGGATAGTCAGCAGGAAGCCACTAGCTAGGTGGGAGAGGTTGCGCTGATTAATCTTTGCGACCACACGCTGCGACACCTCTAGGCGTGGTGTGCTAAAGTATAGATAGGTAGCAAAGCCGATGAAGAGCAGACTAGCCACAATACGCAGGAGGACCATATTGCGATCTATATAGTCCAGCAAGATACCTGTAAAAAGGTAGGTCATAATCGCATAAACCAAATCACCTAGCGTAGCTCCTATCCCTGTGATGACCCCTGCACGCCGCCCCTGCTCGAGAGCGCGCCGTAGGCAGAGGATACCAGCAGGCCCCATAGGTGCGGAGATGCAGAGACCTATGATAATGCCCCCGACCAACTGTAATATGTACTCTATAATCAACATGTATCTATAGAATCAGAAGGAGAAGCTCCACAGACCCTCTCCTACCTTACTCTCGTGCAAAGATACAAAAAGGAGAGCGTTACAATGGATTGGAGGTTAGAAAAAAGGAGACCACTCTCCAATGGTGAGCGGTCTCCTTTCTTCTATGTAAATATACTCTATCGGCTAAGCTCCGTGAAAGAGGTACTCAGCCTGTATATCGCGTGTCATCTGCGTAAAGAGCTCCTCAATCAGCGCATCGGCCACATCGAGTGCACGCCACAAGATAGTGTCCGAAGCTTCTTGTAGCATATCCTGAGCAGCATACGTCATACCCTTGTCTAGCATATGACAGTAGCGACGCTGTATCTCCTCAATGCGCTCATCGCACTCCAGCTCGAAGGCGTGGTAACGAGCCTTGATCAGCGGAGCATACTTGTTATAGTTGGTCATACCGAGTACCTGCACCTTGCGGAAGGTCCAGTAGGCCGACTCCTGTGAAGACTCTCCCCCACCCTTTGTATAAGGCTCTGGATAGGAGGTCACACCCTGGAAGAGCGGCACGAAGAGACCTAGATCAGCCATACCGAGGCAAACGTGGTTGATTCGCCCGACAGCTACAGGGAGCTTAGGCTGCACCTGTAAGATGTGCGTCTGCGTAGTACGGAAGATAGAGACAGGACGATACACCTCGTGCGGATTGCTGTGGAGGTAGGGATCATGCTCCGTACCATCGTAGTGGAAGCGGAAAGCGTGACGCATAGCCTCCATCGTGATCGGCTTCTCAGCCTTAGCATAGACAGGGAAGTCGTTGACAGCCACATCTTGTTTCATCTGAGGGGTAAACATCTGCTGGAGACCCCAGACGCGTGGATAGTTGTACGTAGTGTCTAGCTCCACGTCACGGATATAAGCTTTGTGAAAGTCAAAGGCACCCTCCTTCGGATCATAGAGTCCATGCTCCTGGGCAAACTCAACGAGGTCGCTGGATGCCATAAAGTGCTCCTTGTCCTTGGGATCATACTGGCGGAAGCGGCTCTGATTGCCCGTGACGAAGTATTGCGCCTCAGGAATACGACAAGCGAGCCAGCGATGCCCCGAGGCGGTCTCTAGATACCATATCTCATCGCTATCGACGAAGCCGATGCCAAAGCCCTCGCTGACACCATACTCCTCGATAAGCTTGCCGAGACGCTCCACGCCCTCACGAGCCGTGTGGATGTAGGGAAGGACGATGTTGAAGACTGAGTTCTCAGCCACACCATCCTCCACAAGTGGATCGACAGCCAGCGCAGCGTCACTGCTGAAGATCGACTCCGTAGCACTCATGCCGACACCCGACTCGTTGAAGCCCGCACTCCCCCAGTGCCCTTTCAAATGATAGGGAGGCAGAGCCGAGTAGCTCTGCGCATCGCCAGGCAGATCGCAAGCGAAGGGGCTATCGAATGCGTCAAAGCGCATAGGATCGACCGACCCAGGCTCACCTGGACGATAGATGGTAAGGTTCTTGGCAAACATAGCGTCCCAGTCTTCTGAGCGCGCTACGATGCGTGATCCATCAGCACTCATCTGACTGCCGACGATGATGGTCGTGCACTCAGAGGGTAGATTAGAAATCTTCTTATTCATAGTACTTGTGTCTTGATGTAAATCTCGTAGAGACAAAGGTACCTATTTTGCTTCACCTGAGATAGTCCCCGCCATACCCACTCTCAGTGAGTTTTTTTCTGTGGAAAGGCTCTTATATCAGAAAAAAGCATTACCTTTGCACCACGACAGAGCGAACGGCACTTCCTACGACTAAGATTATCGCCCAATAGCTCTGCAACGAGGCTCCTCAGAGCCTACAAAGAGACACGCCTCAGAGGCAAGATCTCGGGTCCTATAGCTCAGTCGGTTAGAGCACCTGACTCATAATCAGGGAGTCCTTGGTTCAAGCCCAAGTGGGACCACAGCGGCGGAATAGACTGATATATAGCGGATTAGAAAGAATAACTAACTCGCTATATATCTATATCGTCGTATGAAAAAGTCAAGCCTACCATTTGCAACGAATTTGCAACAAACGCCCCTAAATGAGGCATCGAAAGGACACAAGAGGACAGAATCGTTGCAAATGGTGCAACGCAAACTACAGCCCGCTGGGAAGAACTCCCCCGCAAGACCGAGCGCTACGTCGCAACGGGGAAACTCTCCCACAAGACCGAGCGTTACATCGCTACGCACCACTGGAGAAAACTCACTCGCAATACCAAGCATTATGCAAGTATCAGTAGTTATGGATAAGCGCAGAGCCAAGCAAGACGGGACTTATCCCATTAAGTTACGCTACCGATACCGTGGCTCCGCACTATACTACACGCTGCCCATATCTATACGAGAGGAGTACTTTGCCGATGGCGTTGTCGTGACGACACGCAATAGGCGTATGCTCAACAACCTCATCGAGGGTTATCGTCAGAGAGCGCAGGCACTACTGGATATGCTCACAGACAGTGGAGATATGCAGACGTTCGCCAAGCCTAGCGACCTCAAGAGCTATGTAGACAGTGTATTGTCAGGCGATGTAGACCCGACAGCAGAGCTAGAGCAAAGCGAAGCCCCCACCCTCGTAGGCGTTATGGAGCGATTCATCGAAGAGCGCAAGCCCATATCAGGGTTTAAGTATGTTGAGAGCATACGCTCGGCACAGACGAAAGTCGAGGACTACGACCATGGCGTATTGCTCAGCGAAGTAACCGTCCGCTGGCTCAGAGCCTTTGAGAATTACTGCCTCTCCGAAGGTATGTCACTCAATGGTCTTGCCGTCTACCTCAGAAACATTCGCACAGTCATCAACTACGCCATCGATATGGAGCTGATGTCTATAGACCAGTACCCCTTCAGGCGATTCAAGATACGCACGCAGCCCACACAGCACAGAGCTTTGACAGCAGAAGAGCTAAAAGCGGTACTAACCTACCAACCGACAGGAGAGAGAGATGCTAGAGCAAAGGATATATTCATCCTCTCGCTATGCCTCTGCGGTATGAACGTCAGAGACCTAGTCCTCATGAAGAAGTCCGACATACGTGGCGGGCGCATTGAGACCCTACGACAAAAGACAGACGTACCCATATCGCTCGCCATACCTCCCGAAGCTTTGGAAATCATAGAGCGACACAAAGGTAGTGGCGAGAACCTACTCAACCTCAGGGAAGTCTATGCACAGATAGAGTCCGTGCCAGGACACCTCAACAAAGGGCTACGCTGCATACTGCCACACCTGACCACCTACTACGCCAGACACACGTGGGCTACGATAGCTGCCGAGCTAGATGTACCCGACCCCGTCATCGATATGGCGCAAGGGCGCACACCCACGGGCGTGACGGCTATCTACGTCAAGCGCAATCCATACAAAGCTGACGAAGCGAACCGCAAGGTCTTAGACTATGTCTTTCAAAGCATAGACAAGCAATAAAAACCGAATCGCAGGACAAACAAATAGAAATCATACCGCCATTACGAATTTATTTGTACCTTTGCGGTGAAGATCGGCGAAGTATGAGGATTATCAGCACGAGACAGATTAGGGAGTATTACGAGCGAGAGCCAAGGAGCAAGATGGCTTTGCTCTACTGGGTCGCAGTGGTCAAGCGTGCCGAGTGGCGCAACGCTATGGACGTCAAGAGAGACTTTGCCTCGGTCGATGCCATCGGCAAGCAGAGGTACGTCTTTAATATCGGAGGCAATAAGTATCGCCTTGTTGTAGTCGTGCAGTTCGCCCATCAATGTGTCTATGTGCGCTTTGTCGGGACTCACAAAGAGTACGACAAGGTGGACTGTCTAACCATCTAACAGCTTTGAGATATGTACACAGAAGGTCAATACAAATATGCGCTAGCACGTATCGAGGATTTACTGCCACGTCTAGAGAGTGAGACGATTACCACCTCCGAAGAGCAGGAGCTGGCCATTATGAGCGATGTAGTCGCCTCTTACGAAGAGGAGCACTACCCATTAGACACACTCACGCTCGGAGAGCTAATCCGCTATGCACTCAAAGAGCAGGGCAAGTCTCAGGCTGAGCTAGCCCGTGAGCTAGGCGTTTCGCCTTCTCGGGTCAGCGACTTCGTCAATGACAAGAGCGAGCCTTCACTATCGCTAGCGGGACGCATCTGTCAGGTGTTAGGTCTCTCGGCGGAGATACTACTGGAGTGCGCCACACCTGCCTATGCATAACCTCTAGCTAAAACGAACACCTCCGAACCATTTGCGTGACTTCACGAAAATGCCCTCAGCTAACAGCCAATAGCCAATAGCCAACAGCTAACAACCCAGCCGTCTTATATCCTCTAGCCTATTCAGCCAGCCCTTTAGGAAGCGTTTGTTCGTGTAGCGCAGTAGCTCACGCTCCGTAGCCTTGCGACCCAGCCGAGCCTCATAGCGGCGCACACTACTATTAGTTATGTCGTGTAGGTACTGCACTCGAGCTGCATACAGGCGCTCGAAGAATGCGCTACCACGACTATTCAGCGCGCCAAGCGTCACATCACCCACCACGCCATCGCACCGCACACCGAGCAGTCGCTGAGGGATCGTTATACCATACGCACCACTACCCCACACCCAGTCCACAAGGATATTTGCCACGCACTGAGACTCGATGCGGTCAGCCTGCCAGCGATCCCAGTACATACTCTTCAGTATATCCAGCCACTCAGCGTCCGTCAGTCGCCGCAATCTATCCACCGTCGGGCGTGGATAGCCCTTACGCTTGCAGTACTGCGTATAGGTCGACAGCGTCACCCCCTTATTCGTCGCACCGCCACGATCTGCGGGGTCATTCACAAAGCCACCCTCCCACTTCTTTATATACGGTGCTAATATCTCAATCTTTGCCACTCTAACCTCTAACTTCTAAAGTCTAACCTCTAATCTCTAATCTCTACTACGTCCACGGATAGGGCGAAGAGCTGGCGGTGACGAACCACGCAGTAGCGCCAGCACGCACGAAGCGGTAGGTCGTGTTGTTCGATAGCCACTGATTCTCGCTTGTTGAGGAGCCAGGCAAGCCGTAGAAGCTGTGCCCATTGGCAAGGAGGTAGACTCGCTTGCGAGTCTGTATGTAGATAGAGCGCCCGACCTCGGCTTTGAGTCCTGCGAAGGAGAGGTGTAGCTCCGCAGTGTCGCTCGTCAGTATCCAGTCTCCGTAGTCAGGGTGAATGGTTATGCCTCTCTTGTTGGAGACGGGGTCGTACTCACGCCGTAGGGAGGTGTCGAGTATGGGTGTAATCTTTGTCGTGGCTTGGAGCTGGGCGAGCTGGGCTTTGAGCGTGTCTACTTGTCGCTTGAGCGCGTCGTGGTCGGAGCGGAGCGTGAGGCGTATCTGTGACGATTGGTACTCAGGCGGGGCGAACTGACCTCCGTTGAGTATGGTTGGCCCATAGTCAAGACAGGTGTTTCGCTTTTTGACATCTACGTAGCCACTGCTCGATACGCCGAAGACGCTCATATCGCACAGTTGCGCTTGGATTTTGTTGGCAACCTCTATTATGTTGGTGACATACTTGTTTAGATCAGTTGTCGCTGCTTTGCCATCTACGGCGCGCTTTACCTCTGTAAAAGCATTAGTCAGCGCTTGTAGGTCGGCTTTTTGAGCAAGACCAGTAGCGAGGTTCTGGACCTCTTTCGAGAGATCCTCTTGTGACGTGACACGTATCTTATACTCGATCATAGACGTTAGACTTTAGAGAGGAAAGATGTAGGGGCGCTCGGACGTGTAACCCTCTGTAGGGACGCTCGGTCTGAGCGTCCGTCTCCGTTAAAGGTTACTGCGTCAAGTTTGTACTACAACGGACGCTCGGACCGAGCGTCCCTACAAAGGGTTACACGTCTTGCTGGTGTTACAGCGGGTTACACGTGGCTAGACGCCGAGGTGATCTTCATTCTCGTTAGAGCCTCCACCTGCGGGCGGGGTCTCGGGTTGCGCTGGCTCGTCGTGGGGCTTGTCCTCGGCACTGCGGGGCTGTGGCTCTGCTGTGGTAAATGCAAAGCGTAGTCCCTGCTGCTCTCTGCGAAGTGCCGTCCCTGGCACGAAGATAGCACGGGTGGCGAGGATCGTCTCGCGCTTGACCTCCTCGGGGGTTGCGACGCCCTTGGCACGCAGCGAGAGACGTATGCGCCCGAGGTCGCCTAGGTCTACGATGCGCCCGTTGGCTAACTCGGTGGCTACGATCTTGCCGAGCGTGTTGAGGACTGAGAGTACGTCACCCACGCTGATAGCGCTGATCTGCTCTACGAGCTGGGCGATGTCCTCGATCGAGGTGACTCCGTCGTACTGCGCACGAGCGTGATAATAGACGGTCTTGTCTTTGCCAGTTTGTGTTTTCTGGACTGCATACTTGATTGCCATAGTTTTTAGTGATTTGATTGTTAGTAAAAACTAGTGCCTCTAGTGGCACTAAGTGAATGGTTGGAAAATAGACAGCTGTCTTTTGATTGATAGACAGGTGTCTATTGAATGATAGACAGGTGTCTATTTTCTAGCCTTTAGCCTTTGGCTTTTAGCCATTGGCTAGTGGGGCTAGTGAGGGCTATGGGGCTTGCTGGTTCTACAACGGACGCTCGGACCGAGCGTCCCTACAGAGGGTTAGACGTCAGCCAAAAGCCAACAGCCAACAGCCAAAAGCCAACAGCTAACAGCCACTCCCCCTCGGGGGCTTGATATGCGGAGCCGCCTTACGATAGTAGTTGAGCTGAGCCATCAGGGTCTCTTGATTACGCAGCACCTCGTCCAGCTTAGCGTCCTTCTCCTTAAGCTTCAGAGTCGTATCCATGAGCGCACTCTTGAGCGATGCTATCTCCTCCTGCAGGCTCATGACCTTATTATTCAGATCGCCATTGCGGTCTGCCTGCATGGTGATTGTATCATTCAGCTCTCGGATAGCGTCACTCGTATCCTTCACATGCTCTATGTGACGCTTCTTACGACCCGCCCAGTATGCCCATACGGTACTGACGGCGCCTATGATAGCTGTCACGAGCGGTAGCAATACATCTTGTAGCATCATATAGCTAGAAGTTGCGATACAACTCGATATCATAATACGCTGGCGCGCCTGCCTCCTTCACCAAGTCAGACTCAGATATATCGCACTGCGCCCCCGTCACCACTCGCTCTAGAGGCGCACTCGTACGACCCTTGTTGACCTTCCACTCGAGACCGCTCTTCTTAGACTCAGTCACATCTGCGCCCGCCAGGGTGCGCACCACGGCCGTATGTCGTATCACGGCACCTCCACTACTATCACGTGCGGGTGAGGATATGCGACCCGAGATCAGTGTACCCACCTGAAATGTATTGACCGTGTACAGCTTCGTCACACGACCATCTATCTTACTATCGATACTACCAGTCACCTTACTCTCCGAGTCACGAATAGCTGCCGCGATAGCTTTATCTCTATCCGTCTTCTCCTGCTTCAGATCCTTGCGGACACTGCTCAACTCTCCTGTCAGAGCCGTCTGCAGATTCGTCACAGCCTCCTTTCGCTCATTCGTCTCATCGACCAGCTTAGCCAGCGCCAGCGTACCATCATTGTCCGCTACCTTCTCCCAGTAGTACTGACTGCTACTATTACGCACGAAGCGATACATCTTACCTCGATCACTGCCCGTACCAGTCACGATATACGTATCTCCGATATGTACGCTCGGATCACCGCCCTTACCCCAAGGCATCGTGCGAGCCTTGATAGCAGACGCTGACTCACCCGACAGCGGGCTTGGCACTCCCGTATCTGTCCACGTCGACTGCTCATTCTTGACCAGCGTCGTCAGCGTACTCAGCTCAGAGGCCTTAGCATTCACACGATTGGTCAACTGCTTAAAGTCTTCAGACTTAAACTTCTCAAAGTCCGACGCCTTGACACTGCCTTCCTTCAGATTAGTCACCTCCGTCTGAAGGCTATTAGCTAGCTTCTCCGTCTTATCAGTCTTACCAGTTAGCGTAGTCAGACTACCCTCAGCAGTCGTCAAGCGTCCCGACAGATTACCCGCCAGCGTCGCTGTATCTTTAGCACTCTTGTCCACCTCCGTAAGCTGAGCATCTCGTCCCTGACGGTACACACGACCAGCCTCCACGGCTGCCTTGATACGCTTCCACTCCTCTGACTCAGTCCAGTTAGCCTCCGTGTAGCGACCATCTTGTAGCTTTTGTGTCAGAGCGCCAAAGTCTTGACCTACAGTCGACTTGTCCTTATCCAAGATCAATCCTTCAACCAGTTCTGACAAGCCGGGCAAGCTACTCGCTACACCCACAGAGCTGGTAGACAGACCCTCTACACGCTTACGAAACTCCAAATACATTGACATATACCTATTCCTTTTAATTGATTAAATCTCTATACCACCACGCAGCTTAGCACTCACATACACCAGCAGCGCATCATACTTACGCATACGGCACCTAAACTCCGTACCGTCATACAGCGTCGCAGGCGTATACTCCGCATAGAGCTTGCCACGCCACTCCTCACACCACGCACTATCCTTCTCCCCATTCCTATCCTTACCACCTGGACTGATACGCTCCCACTGCAACGCAGGCTTATAGCCTGACAAGGTCAAGTAACGTCGCTCCAAGCCATCACCCGACACAAGCTCAGCCTTCATACGCGCCACACCGCCCCCAGCTATACCCTCCACCACATCTAGACACAACAGCGACGACCTAAGCACATCGCCCAGCGTAATATCATACGTAACACCCTCAAAGCCCTTGACCACATCACCAGCCTCATAATCCCCGTGACGACCCGTATACCGCAGCAAGCGACCATCGACGATTTTATCCAACGGCATCGACAGCTCCAGCTCCTTAAGACCACCTTCTCCTTTATGAATCAAGTCAGTCAGCTCCCTGACATCACGCTCATGATCTGCCGCTAGACTCTCAAGCTTATTATGATCCTCCTCCACAAAGTCTCTAAGACCCTCCACACGAGGTAGCACCTCACGCTCCACATAGGCCTTCACAGGCTCCTTATCGTGCAGATAAAGCGCTCCATCACGATACACCAAGCGAATATCACCCTCCGCATCACTCAGCACCACACGTCCACGAGACAAGCGACTATCGCTAAAGTCTCTTATACCTCTCAACTCTGACATCACGCTTCTTCCTTTATACCTACATCTCGCCTTGCCAACCCCCAAGCAATACTAGCCAAACGATCCGCCAAAGCCCCTCGCTCAAAGATCGTACTCACCAGACTAGCACACATCCACACCACAGCAGGACGCAACCAATCAGCCATATCCACACGAAGATCATCGCCTCGATGACTCCCCAAAGAATTCAACCCGTCAGGCACCGCTCCATCAGCACCTAAAACACCAGGCTCTCGCACAACAACCAAATAAGACAACTCGCCCGACCCATCTCCCGACAAATTATACCGCCCACCCAACAACGGATAACGCTTGTCCAACTGGGATACATAACTAGGACGACAGTCCAGCGCTCGCACACCGCGAGGACTATACACCTCAGCCACAAGAGGCTCGTGACGACTACCACCCACATACGGATTAAACTGCATCTGCCAAGCGACACCTTCAGGCTCGCTCAGCTCACGAACCTCCTTACCCCAACCCACCAGCTTAACAGCCACAAAACGCAAGCAATCGGCAGGTAGCTCCACCAAGACACTCCCAACACCACCCTTATCGATATCCACACTACGCACGATAACCAGCGGACGACCATCACCCCCCTCCATATCCCACACACCATCACCCACCTTATCCCCGTCCACAACCTTAAAGTCCTTCGGCCCCATACGACTAGGTTCACCGCCCGCACGCTGCACCAACCGTATAGCATCAGGCAAAACACGCCAGATGTACTCGTCCAAATGAGTCCCGTCATAGAGCAGACGACCACCGTCCACAGTAGCCTCACTGCCCCAATCGTACTCATTCAGACGAGTCTCAACCTCTGAAACAACCGAACCTAACAGAAACACTAAAACAGAAAACCAATAAATCCGCAAATAGAAGTTAGAGATTAGAAGTTAGAAGTTAGAGGTTAGACCTCCGATCACTCCGATCACTCCGATTCTCTCTAATCTCTAACCTCTAACCTCTAATTTCTAATCTCTCTCTCCCCCCTCCCAATCAGGAAACGCCAAACCATACTCCTCCACAAGGCGCAGCACCTCCTGACGATTATTCATACGCGCATAAACTACACCGCACTCACGATTCAGATAGTCCCGCACACCCTTCAGCGTACTCACCCCCTTCACCACCTTTCCACCATCTGAAGCCTCTTCCTCAGGCTCAGCACTCGGCTCCTCAGCACAGCGCTCAGTAACACGCCAGAATAGACGACACCCATCGGACAGCATCTCATCAAGCAGCTCCACCTCACCACCATCACTCGTACTATACCGACAGCCGTCCTCCGCAAACGTCACACGACGCCATAACTCGCCACCACGATAGAGTGGCAAGTTAAGGCGATTGTGCGCTTGATACACTACTCGTACCATCATATCACTTCATCGAAAACGGGATCACACGCATATGCGCATTCGGGTTCTGTAGATACAGAGCCGTACAGCGCGTCAGAACCTTAGCATCCACATCACGCTGACCACTAGAGCGTAAGTCCAGATTCTGACTCTCGGAAACACCCGCAAAGTCCTTACGACGCAGGAAGTCCTCATCGACAACAAACGCACACTTACTCTTGCCGATCACATCCAGCGACTCATCATAGATCACATCAAACGATCCAAAGTTCGTCGACATAGTCTGAAACGTTAAGTCAAACCTCGTAGACGGAGTCACATTAACCTCATTACCCAGCTGTAAGAGAGACAGGTCACTCATAAACTCGCTACCGCAAAACATCGTCTTACGCTTCGAACCATTAGACCCGACAAACGCCTCCTTAAACAGATTCACAAAGTCCTCGGCCGTAATCTTATCACTCGTAGCACTACCCACGATCACATCCTTACCAGCCTGTGGCCAGATACCTCCAGTCGTGTAGACCTCCTTCTTATTCTCATCATAGATAAGACGCTTACTACCCACGTAAAAGCTCACGCTCATACCTCGCATCATATCAAACAGAGCGTCCTCCTCCATATCGCTCATCGTGAAGTTAACCTCCTTATTAGCGATCTTCATTGCCGTGGACTCCTCAACCTGAGCCTTAAACTTCTGTGTGTTCTGCTCCTTAGGACGTGGATACACAGCATACGGAGACGTCTGTATATCAGTCTCATTGTGCGCCCGACCTGCTCGGATCACCTTACTATCCGCAGGTACCGCAGGGAACTTCACACTGCCACCAGCATCTACCGTACCATTCACAGCCGTGATCTTGACCTTACCCCCGTTAGCCTCGATGACGTACGCCATAAGAGGAGCATGAGGAGTCTCCTTACCAAGCTCATCATAACCCTTTATATCGGGGAAGATCAGCGTCTCATACTTAGAGAAGATCTTATTATCTCGACACTCCAGCTCTGCTACCTCAGTCCCAGCCGAGATTGCCGTCTTGACCGAAGTCTCTATAGGCAGCGTATCCTGCTCATAATACTTAAACGCCTGAGTCTTAGTCGTACTAGACTGAGCACGTAGCGCAATAGCCGTCAGCGGGTTACTCTGTGGACGTATCTTAACCAGCACACGATCCACATCATTAACTACCAGGTCAGGAGACACAGCACGAGCCTGCTGTACAGTCTCTATATCTCCTACGCCTATAGCTGCTGCATCTGTTACACCAGCTACCGTATTAGTGCCATGCTTAGCATCTACCTCTGCATAATCCTTTGCCATAACTTATCCTATCTCTTTTGTTATTATACTACTTCATATCATACATACTCGGTCTGCGTAGTGGACGCACATCTTCCACATCATCTACAGCTGACTCCATATTGCCACCCGTGGGGTGTGGCAGACCATCACCCTCCGTACGCTTACGCTCCAGCTCGATACGCTCATTGCGACCATCTACAAGACCACGAGTCTCAGCCGTAGCCACATCTTGTGTGTACTGCATACCCTTCCACAACAGCTCCAGCGTCTCCTTACGAACCAAACCCGTTATACCCTCATCAGCTATACGCACGAAGAGATCCACCAAGTCTCCCATCTCATCATCGCCCAGCTTATGCTCCTCCGCAAAGCTACTGATCACCTCCCCACTCTCCTCCAGATTACGCTCACGACGCTCACTATCCTCACGCTCCTGACGTTCACGCTCTGCCGTCTCCTCGATACGCTTCTGATTCACCTCGGCTACACGCTTAGCAACTTCAGGATCACGCATATCCTCCTGCATCAAGTCATAGTAGTTCTTAGCAAAAGCCACACTAGGCTCCTCGCCGTTAGCCATATCATACATCACATCCACAAAGCGCGGATCGCGGCTAAACATCTCCTTGAGCTTCTCATCACTCTCGGCTAGACGATCATACTTACCACGTAGCTCATCATCATAATCCAGATAAGCACCATAGCGGGCATCCTCATCATCATAATCCACGTCAGGGTAGTACGACCGTATGCGATCCATATACTCCTCACGCTTACTACGGGGAGACGCACCACCCATAGAGGCACCCTCCACATCTGCCCCACCTGCTACACCCTCCACACCAGCAGGACTGTCAACCATAGCCACTGCCTGCTCATCATAATCTCTTTCTGTAGCCATACGCTTCTACATTCATTCTACTTTACAAAATCAAAGATACAGCACACACCCCCTTATACACCCCACAATATCCCAAATCATTAGAAATTAGAGATTAGAAGTTAGAGATTAGAGACGAGTAACCCTTTGTAGGGACTCGACGACTCGTGCGTCCGTCCTCATCAAAGCCCCACGTCTAGCCCACCGTAGGGAGCTGTGTCAAAAGTCTCTCCGCAACAGAAGGAGGAAGTCAGA
>OKRW01002141.1_pt1 | contig 14957 bp, 13 predicted proteins | sample 1601151 | NCBI WGS metagenome assembly OKRW01 (sample SAMEA3541471, study PRJEB24748) | human gut metagenome | biome: human gut; feature: human-associated habitat; material: faeces | place: China | collected 2012 | reverse complement strand
AGCTCGCCGAGACGCGTGGTTGCGATCATGTTGAAAGCGAACATGAAGGCGGGCAGAACATGGCGGTACATGAGAAGCGACGCCGCAAAGGGCGAAAGCAAGGTGCTTCCGCTCGCCACGAGCAGCTGCGCCGTCACGGCGAACAGCGCATAGAAGGCAAGCCAGCGCACAATCGCGGAGAAGCGGCGACAATACGCCATCACGGCAACGGTAAGCGCCAAAACGCCCATCTCGGCGAACAGGCTTTGCGAAAGCGCCATCTGTACGTTAATCATCACCAGCACCGCAAGCGACACGCGCGGGTCGAGATGGCGCGGCGCGGCGTCGGCGGACAGCGAAGACCGCGCCTGCACTACCGCGCTCAAGGGCAAAGACGTATCCATCGAAAGAGCCATGCAGTTTTCGTCCTTCTTCCTATCAGTTAGCCATAGGTGACTTATTCGCGATACAATAAAGCTCAGTGAAGCGATGCGAAAGACGGAACGGGAAGATGGAAAACGACGCCGAAAAGAAATCAAGTTCCACCGAAAAATCAAACGGAGGCTATGCCTCAGAACAGGGAAACCCGCTTTACGACATGTTCGTCACACAGCTTACGCGGCTGCACACCGTACGCGCGAAAGAAGCGATCGCACGCGGCTTCGGGCAGGCAAATCTGGTGCGAAGCATCGGCGAGACATGGTTTGTCGACCCCCGATACGGCAAGGGCTCCTATTGGTTCTACCTCATGGACGGCGACACTATCGTCGTGTCGATGGACATCACGTACGAACGCGCCGTGGAGGCAGCCATAGAGACTGTTCCCTATCTGGGGTTCGGCCTCTATGAGCATGCAATGCCCGAGTATTGCTCGCCCGAGTGCGCCGGATCGAACTGCAAGCTCATAGGGCATGACTGGGATGGCGGCACCTACACAAGCTCGTTCGAGCCCGGCAAGCGGCTTTCATCGGCGTCGATCACCATTGCCCCCGAAGCGATGCACCGCTATGCGGACGCCTTGCACTGCGACAAGGAGAAACTGCACCGCGCCATCGGGCGGCTCACCGCGTCTGATGGCGTGCCCGGCTTGCCCTCGGCGCTTCGAGGGCTTGACATCACCTACCCCGCTGCATCAGTAGCTGATGCGTATTATCACGCCAAGGTGATTGAATGCTTCGCGCTGCTGGCGAGCGGCATTCCCGAGAGGGACACGACAGCCGACGCCGCGCACATAAGCGACAAGGATTGCGTCGAATGCATCTGCTCTTACATCGATGGCAACCTATCATCCGATCTCAGCACGAAAACGCTGTGCAATATCGCCCATGTAAGCGAGGGGAAGATGATATCGGCGTTCCGCAATGTTCAGGGGGACACCCCGCAAAGATACATCCGCGCACGGCGCCTGGAGCACGGTCGGCGCCTCCTCCTTGATGGAAGCCGCGAAATCGGCGGAATCGCCAAAAGCGCAGGCTATCGCAACCAAGGAGCGTTCACCGACGCATTCAAGCGTGCCTACGGCACAACGCCGCGCGCCTATCGCAAAAGATTGCGCATCGAATAGGACAGAGCATCGCGCTATACCCCGCCACCCCGAAAACAGGTGGAAGCCGGCCATGCGAGCGACTCAGATTAGAGGGGCGATGGGGAACGAAGGTCAACCGCCGGCGACGCTACACTCGAAGGGATGCGCCGACGTGGCGATCGGCGTCGAGCGTTTGGCGAAGGAGCTGCCCGACCTCGCCTTCGTCCCCCTGCAAACCGAATGGCTCGACATCGCCGTCGAGAAGAACCAACGCACCGCACCGCTTGTACGGGAGATTCGCAAGATTGCGGAAAGCGAGTCCTTCCACGGCGCGATCGACGCAATCGAGGGCTACGAAGCGGCGAACACGGGGGCCATCGTCTACGAGAGCTAGACGAACGACGCGGGTTGCAGGATGCGGGAGAGGAGACACACTTCTTCGATGTCCGCATTTGTCGATAGGTTTTCCCTATAGCAATTGCATAGATTCATGTATTTCCCGATTTCCGAGCGCGTGACTATACTTCACACCGACATAAACGCGGCGATAGCCAGAACGTCAAGTGCCGAATAAAAGAGGCACCGAGACGAGCCCGAGCAAGCATCCAACCGAAAGGCAGACAATGGCAGTGAACTATGGACCGAATCGATACGACGTCGTCGGCAGCTTCCTTCGCCCCGCGAAGCTGAAGAAAGCGCGCGAGGATTTCAGCGCAGGCGCAATCGACACCGCAGCTTTGAAGGCAGTCGAGGACGAGTGCATCACCGACCTCATCGCGAAAGAGAAAAAGGCCGGCCTGCGCTTCATCACCGACGGCGAATTCCGCCGTGCGACCTGGCATCTTGACTTCATGTGGGCATTCGAGGGCATCGGCCACTCCACAACCGAAGACGGCCTGCCGTTCCACGATGAGGCCGCCAAAATCGACGACACCTATCTGACGGGGAAGATTTCTCTCGCAGGCGAGCATCCCTTCGTCGAGCACTTCCGCTTCGTCCAGTCCTTCGAGGACGAGAGCACCACGGCGAAGCTGACAATTCCCGCGCCCGCGCAGTTCATCGAACAATTCATCATGCCCATGAACCGCGACACTACGCACGCCGTCTACGAAAGCGACGCGCTCCTGGAAGATGACATCGTCGCCGCCTACCTGGCATTCATCGAGCAGGTTCACGCCGCGGGCTGCCGCAACCTGCAGTTTGACGACTGCTCGTGGGGGTGCCTTGTCGACCCGAAGGCGGAGCTTTTCTTCGGCACCGACCAAGCGGGGCTCGCGCGCATCAAGGAAACGCTGCTGCGCGTGAACAACCGCGTGCTCGACGCCGCGCCCGCAGACCTCTGCATCAACACGCATGTCTGCCGCGGCAATTTCCACAGCACGTGGGCCTGCGAGGGCGGCTATGACGACGTCGCTGATGCGCTGCTTGCAAACGAGCACGTGAACGCTTTCTTCCTCGAGTTCGACGACGAGCGCTCAGGCAGCTTTGCGCCGCTTGCGAGCGTACCTTCGGGCAAGAAGGTCGTGCTCGGGCTTGTCACCACGAAGCGCGCCGAGCTCGAGGACAAGCAGGCCGTCATCGCGCGCATCCACGAGGCGGCGAAGTACGTGCCGCTCGAGAACCTCTGCCTCTCCCCGCAGTGCGGCTTCGCAAGCTGCGAGATCGGTAACAAGCTCACCGAGGAGCAGCAGTGGGCGAAGGTGGCGCTTGTGCGCGAGATCGCCAAGGAAGTGTGGGGCGACTAGTCGCAAGCGCGTCGCCGCAAGACGCGCGCGACCCCGAGGGGGAGGGCAAACAAGCTCTCCCCCTTTTGCGTTCTTTGCGCGAAACGCCTGCAAGGACGTCATCTTCCCCTATCCTTGAACACCGATGGCCCACAGGCGAGGAGCGCTCATGAAACTGCAGCAACTGAAATACGTCGTGAAAGTCGCCGAGATGGGCAACATCACCGAGGCGTCGAGGCGCCTGTTCGTGTCGCAGCCTTCCATCACTGCCGCAATCCGCGATCTGGAGCACGAGATGGGCGTCGTCATCTTCGAGCGCACGAACAAAGGCGTCGTGGTGACATCGGAGGGTGAGACGTTTCTGGGATACGCCCGACAGGTGCTCGAACAGGCCGACCTTCTGGAGGAGAAGTACAAGGGCGAGACGCAGCAAGTCCCCCACTTCGCCGTCTCCTGCCAACATTATTCGTTCGCCGTTAACGCGTTTGTCGACGTCATACGCGAGTTTAACGCCTTCCGCTACGATTTCACCCTGCGCGAGGAACAGACGCACGAGATCATCGAAGACGTCTCGCGCATGAAAAGCGAGCTGGGGATCATCTACCTCTCCAAGCGAAACCACGAGGTCATCGAGAAAATGCTGCGAAGCCAAGACCTTCTGTTCGAGCCCTTGTTCACCGCCGAGCCGCATGTGTTCATCTCGAGCGCGCATCCGCTTGCGGAACGCGAGTCGGTAACGCTCGACGACCTCGACGACTTCCCCTACCTTTCCTACGAGCAGGGAGATTTCAACTCGTTCTACTTCAGCGAGGAGCTGCTCAGCACACTCGACCGCCGCAAGAACATCCGCGTGCGCGACCGCGCGACGCTGTTCAACCTGGCCGTGGGGCTGAATGGGTACACCGTGTGCAGCGGGGTCATATCGCACGAGCTCAATGGCGAGAACATCATCTCCGTTCCGCTGGACGTGGACGAGACCATGACCATCGGGACCATCACCCGCAGAAACACCACGCCCACGCGCTACGGGAAAGCCTATCGGGAAGCAATCAAACGCCACATCCCGCAAAGCGCATGATTGCGACGAGCGGGAAAGCAGAATCGCAACGCAACAGAAACGAGCGAACAGGAAAACAGTGGCGCAAAACCGAGTTGCTCCCGCAATGCGCATCCTGGACACAACCCGCCACCCCCGTTTGAGAAACGTGGCGCAAAAAACGAGGTATCCCGACAAAGTCCACGCCAAAGGGAAGATTCTGGCACGAAAACCGAGTTATCCCAAGAGGAAGGCCCCCAAACGAGGAGAAGCCGTCGAATAGAAACCGCCTCGAACGAAGAACCTCGCGGAGTTCGAGCCCTCTAGCCTGGAGATAAAAAAATCGCTGGCCGATTGTTCGACCAGCGATTGAATTCATGGTGGAGAATAGGGGGTTCGAACCCCTGACCTCATGGCTGCCAGCCATGCGCTCTCCCAGCTGAGCTAATTCCCCGTAAAAGGTGCATCGACTATACTAACAGAACGACGATTTCGGTCAAGCACTTTTTTGAAAAAGTTTTCAGTTGACTTGCAGAAGCCGCGTGCAACACAGCAACACAGCACACGACGCACAGCGCAGCCAGATGCACGACGCCTGGCGCATGACGCACGACGCGCACCGCCTGACGAACAACGCATGTCGCTTGCGCATGACGAACAATAAGCACCGTCCGATGCACGACGCGACGGGAGACGCCGCACGGTACGAACTTGGCACCCTGGCAGGTCTCCTCGACCGCCCGTGTACAAGATTGACGATAAGTTGTGAAGGAATAGTGATACTGCCCGATTATCCCTCTTAGCTGTACCGAAAATGTCGCATCAAAAGCGATATCGCGTCGCGTTATTCCTCAATTTCGCTCATTTTGAGGAGTCCTTCATAGTTTCTGCATAACATATCGTCGTTTTTGTACAGGGCCCCGTGCCCTACCCCAAAAAACAAAAGCGCCGCCTCATTGCGCGAGGCGGCGCTTGGTGAATCACACGCTTGAGAAGTCTGCCCCTGGGGTCAAGCCTTCTCGCGAGCGCTATTCGGCCTTCTCCTCGGTCTCTTCGCGCTTTGCAGCCTCCACATGGGCGATGATGTCGTCGAGCGCACCGGCAACGTCGTATTCCTCGACCTTGCCCTCGTCGCACAGGGCTGCGAACTTCGGGTCGATCGGCAGCGTAGCCACTGCGGGGATGCCGTACTTCTCGGCAACGGCGGCACCCTGGGGCTCGCCGAAGATATGATGCTCCTTGCCGCACTCGTCACACTTGAAGTACGCCATGTTCTCGACCAGGCCCACAACGGGGACATCCAGGTCGTGCGCCAAGTTGACCGCCTTGCCGACGATCATGGCAACAAGCTCCTGAGGTGCGGAAACGGTAACGATGCCATCAACGGGCAGCATCTGGAACACCGTGAGGAAAACATCGGAGGTTCCCGGAGGCATATCGATCAGCATGTAGTCGACGTCGCCCCAGTTGGTCTCGTCCCAGAACTGCTTGATGATGCCGGAGACGACCGGGCCGCGCCATGCGACGGGCATGTCGCCCTTCGGGAGCATGAGGTTCACGGACATGACCTTGATGCCGCTGTCGGTGAGCGCCGGGTAGATGCCCGTCTCGTCAGCATGCAGCTTATCGGTCACGCCGAACGTCTTCGGGATGGAGGGGCCGGTGACGTCCGCGTCCAGGATGCCGACGTTGAAATCCTTCTTGCGCAGCTCGCTTGCGAGCAGGCTCGTCACGAGGGACTTGCCAACGCCGCCCTTGCCGGACACAACGCCGATCACGTGCTTCACGTTGCTCGCCGCGTTGGTCGTGTACTTGGAAGGTGCCGTGCGCTCGCCGCAGCCCTCAACGCCGCAGCTACCGCACGAATGCGAGCACTCTTGTTCTTCTGCCATAAGGCTTCTCTCTTTCTCGTCGTCTAAGCCAAAGGCCGCTCCCCCTGGCGCGACCACCGTTACGAGTCACATGGTATCACAACAGTAGCAATTAAAGAGGCGGCCGAAGCCGCCTTAAGGTATTGCTATTTGATTGTTGAAGTGGCCCTCGCCTTTTACTCGTCTTCGGGCTTTTCCGATGCGTAGAATGTCGCGTCGTCGAACACTTCCTTCAGGCTCTTGCCGTCCACAAAGGGAATGTCGAGGAACTCGCCGACCGTCGGCACAAGCTCGCTACAATCGACGTAGTGGCCCTTCTCGTTTTTCCGGGAGGTGTCCTGCGCGCGCCAGTACCGATCGTTCACATCGGTGAGGTAATAGCTCGCTCCATTGACGTCCATGTACACCGAATGCTTGGCGCGCAGGTACATGGGCATATCCTCAAAGGATATTTCGAGAGCATCGACCGCCTTGGTTCCCATAAGCGACCCCTTTCTTCGGGTTTACCTTGGGAACATGATATCAAGAAGCGCGTAGACTTTTAAGGGTGAGGCGAAGAAATAGCGAGCGCCAGGCGCTTTTTCGAAATCCCACGTGAAAGTGGCTATATCACGCCCCCGGGCGTAGCTATTCAGCAGGAGGAAGGCGAATCGGGAGTTGGCAAAGCGGCGCGACGGGAATCGCCTCAGGGGCTCGGCTTGTGTGTCCCAAAATGGGAACGCGACGCCCACGAAAGCTCGCGCCGATCGCGAGCGTCACGCTACCCTACGCGCCCGAGCGCGCCGAGCGCCGGAAGCGGCGCACGCGTAGGAAGTCTCCCGCAGCGGGAAGGGAGAGGCCGGTGATGCCTGCACCCGCGCGAGCCGCGGGAACAGCATCGGCACCAGCTGCGGCGGCATCGCTCGCCCCGGCGTCTGCTCCGGCAGCGGCGGCCCCATCATCTGTGCGAGTCGCGGCAGCGTCGACTGCAGCGCTGGTGCCCGCCTCGAGAGCAGCGCCGGCACCGGCGTCGGTCTCGGCCCCAGTCGCGGCAGCGGCAACTGCACCTTCCCCGGCCGCTGCCCCAACCGCGAAGCGATAGATGCCGCACGAGCGATTCGCCACCGGCACGGGAATCGGCGCGGGATCGGGGTCGCTTTCCGTAGGATCGGGCAACCATGTGAGATTGCGCACGACAACGCGGGAAATAGGCACCCGCGGGCTGAGAATCTCGAGCTCCTCCCCTTCCGCAAAGCGATTGCGACAGCGCGCAACGATGGTGCGGGTCCCCGCATCTGACGCGACAACGTCGGCTACGTGCATCGCCTGCTGCTCGTAGCCATCATAGTTAGGAGCCTGCTCGGCCTCGCCGAAGAAGAACCCCGTCCCATACGGGCGATGCGACACCGCCTCAAGCTCGGGCGCGAAATCGGCGACCGGCGAGCCGTCGAGCACCTGCCGATACGCGTTCACCACGCTGGCCACGTAGAACGCCTTCTTGTTGCGCCCTTCGATCTTGATGGAGTCCACGCCCGCCGCTCGCAGCGCGTCAAGGTGCGCGAGCATGTTCATATCCTTCGCGTTCATGATGAACGTGCCGCGGCCGTCCTCCTCGATGGGGAAATGCTCGCCCGGACGCTTCTCCTCCTCGAGCGTGTAGCTCCAGCGGCAGGGCTGCGTGCAGTGCCCGCGGTTGCCCGAGCGGCCAGTGAGATAGGAGCTGATGAGGCAGCGCCCCGAGACCGCCATACACATGGCACCGTGCGCGAACGCCTCGATTTCCATGTCGGCCGGCATGTCCTCGCGCATGCGGGCAATATCGTCAAGCGACATCTCCCGCGCGCACACCACGCGACTCGCGCCCAAGCTATGCCACACGCGCGCCGCTTCGGAGTTGGCGACGGATGCCTGGGTTGACACGTGGAGCGCCACGCGCGGGGCCACGCGACGGGCGATGGCGGCCGCCCCCAAATCGCCGATGATGAAGGCGTCGACCCCCGCCGCGTCGAGTGCGCGGAAATAATCGGGCAGCGCAGCCAGGTCGCCTTGCTCCATGAGGATGTTTGCGGTGACGTGGACCTTCACGCCCGCAGCATGGGCTATCTCCACCGCAGCGGGAATGTCTTCGAGCGCAAAGTTCGCCGCGCGGGCGCGCATGCCGAAGCGATCGGAGGCCAGGTACACCGCGTCCGCGCCGAAGCGTACGGCAGCGCGCAGCTGTTCGATACCCCCTGCAGGCGCAAGGAGCTCCATATTGCGTTGGGTATTCAGATGATCACTCTTCCGCTCGTCCAAGGCACGCCTGCGCGCTACGCCATTTCCACCTGAGGGCCTTGCGGCGTGTCCTTGATCGTAAGGCCGAGCACCGCCATGCCATCGCGCACGGCGTCGGCGCGGGCCCAATCCTTCGAAGCGCGCGCCTCTGCACGAAGGGCCACGAGCGCCTCGACGGCCTCGGTTGCGTTGCCGCCCGCATATCCAGCGAGCTCGGCAGCGAGGTCGACGACCTCGACAGGATAAGCGTCGCCCTCGGCAGTAGCCGCCACAACGTCGATGCCGAACACGCCCATAAGCTCAGAGAGCGAGTCGCGCGCCGCAATGAGCGCCGGCACATCGGCCGCGGTGGGCTCCTTGCCCGCGATTGCGCTGTTCACGTCACCAACCAGGGTAAACACCGCGCCCAATGCGGCGGGTGCGTTGAAATCGTCGTCCATCGCGTCGACGAAGGCCGCGCGCGCCGCCTGCGTTGCCCCCTCGATCGCCGCAGCGTCGAGCGCGCACGCGCCCTCGGCCGTCGCGGATGCGAGCAGCCACTCGAGGTTCTTCACCGTGTTCTCGATGCGCGTGAGCGCCGCATCGGCCTCGGCCAAGCGAGCGTCGCCGAACACGAGCGGGCTGCGGTAGTGCGTCTGCAGCATGAGCATGCGCAGCGTCTCGGGACGCACGATGTCGAGCGCCTCGTGCAGAAGCAGGAAGTTGTTGAGCGATTTCGACATCTTCTCGATCTCGCCGGTCTTCTCGTTGGCAATCTGGAGCATGCCAGAGTGCATCCAATGGCGCGCGAACGTGCAGCCGCACGCCGCCTCGCTTTGCGCGCGCTCGTTCTCGTGATGCGGGAACACCAGGTCAGCGCCGCCGCCATGGATGTCGAAGGGAAGCCCCAGGTACTTGCGCGACATGGCCGAGCACTCGATGTGCCAGCCCGGTCGCCCCTTGCCCCAGGGGGAATCCCACGAAGGCTCGCCGGGCTTGACAGCCTTCCAGAGCGCGAAATCGAGCGGGTCGTGCTTGCGGGCCTCAAGCCCTTGCCCATCGGCGCGAAGCTCGCGGTGACCTGATTCCATCTCGTCGATGTTGCGACCTGAAAGCTCACCGTAGGCGGGGTACGAGCGCACGCTGAAGTACACATCGCCCTCGACCTCGTAGGCATGCCCACCGTCGATGAGCTCTTGCACGAGCGCAATCATATCGGGAATCTCGCCCGTGGCGCGCGGACGCACGTCGGGGTCGAGCACGCCGGCCGCATGCATGTCGTCGATGAACGCCTGGGTGTACTCGGCGGCCACTTCAGCCGCGCTTCTACCCTCTTCACCTGCTCGTTTGATGATCTTGTCGTCGACGTCGGTGACATTTTGCACGAACGTCACGTCGAAGCCGCGCCAGATGAGGTAGCGGCGGATCACGTCGAAGCTGATAAACGTGCGCGCGTTGCCGATGTGGATGCGGTTGTACACGGTCGGGCCGCAGACGTACATGCTGATCTTGCCGGGTTCCTTCGGCTGGAACTCGACTTTTTGGCGCAGCTTAGTGTCGTAAATCTTAATCATAAGGTTCCTGATACTTTCTTGTGATAGCTGGGAAAGCGCTTGTTTGGCGGGCGCCTAGCCCTCTTCCAAATCCTCCGGGTTTACGGGCTCGACATCGGCGAGCGCCTTCTTGAACTGCGGGCAGACCTCGTCGCGCAATGCGGCGATCTGCGCCTCCAGGTAGTCGATGCGCGCGCAGTTGGAGCGATGCTGCTCTTCCACGATATCGGGGAGATTCTCCATGCGCTTCGCGGCGGCGGACTGCTCGCTGGTGACGCGCTTGCCGTCGCGCTTGACGATGCGCCCGGGAATGCCGATGACCGTGCAGTTGGGCGGCACGTCTTTCACGGCCACCGCGCCGCCGCCGATCTTGGAGTTGTCGCCGACGGTGATGTTGCCGAGCACCGCCGCGCCCACGCCTACGATGACGTTGTTGCCGAGGGTCGGGTGGCGCTTGCCCGTCTCGTTGCCGGTACCTCCAAGCGTGACGCCCTGGTAGAGCGTGCAATCATCGCCGATGATGGTGGTCTCACCGATGATGACGCCCATGGCGTGGTCAATGAAGAACCGGCGGCCGATCTGGGCACCCGGGTGAATTTCCACACCTGTCATGAAGCGCGTGAACTGCGACGATATGCGCGCGAGGCTCTTTAGGCCATGATTCCACAGCCAGTGTTCCACCACATGCGACCAACGCGCATGGAGGCCCGGATAGGTGAGCCAGATAACGAACGAGCTTTGCGCAGCAGGATCTCGCTCCTTAACAGCGCGGACATCTTCGGCGATCGTCTTGAAAATATTCATAGCAAACCCCTCTGTTCAAGTAGGATTATAGCAAACTCAATCCGTACATCGAACGAGAAGAGCCACCGCCGTAGCCGAAATGCCCTCTTCGCGGCCTTCAAAGCCCAAGTGCTCAGTCGTGGTCGCCTTCACGCCCACGTTTTCAGGGGAGATGCCCATCGCGCGCGCCAGGTTCTCGCGCATCTGATCGCGGTAGGGGGAAAGCTTCGGCGCCTGGGCCGCGATGACACTGTCGACGTCGAGGATCTCGTAGCCGAGATCGCGCACGAAATCGGCAACGGCGGCGAGCAGCTTCATGGAGTCGGCGCCTTCGTAGGCGGGGTCGGTGTCGGGGAACAGCTTGCCGATGTCCCCTCCGCGAACGCCGCCCAAAAGCGCGTCGGCAACCGCATGCGCGAGCACGTCGGCGTCGGAGTGCCCGAGAAGGCCCCGCGTATGGGGAATGTCCACACCGCCCATGATGAGCTTTCGCCCTTCCACGAGCTGGTGGACATCGTAGCCTTGGCCAATCCGGAGGTTTCTAGGGTCCATCGATTATTCCTCCGGCTGTTTCAGGTAGAGCGCGCGCACGGCGGCGGCGAGCATCATGTAGTCCTCGGGTACCGTGAGCTTGATGTTGTTGCGCTTGCCTTCCACCACGAGGACCTTTCCGCCGAGGCGCTCGATAAGCGACGAATCGTCGGTTCCCACGAAGCCGTCGGAAAGCGCGCTCGCATGCGCACGGCGATAGATTCCCGTGCGGAAGACCTGCGGCGTTTGCGCGTCCCAGAACACGCGGCGATCGGGCGTGCCCATGATGACGCCATCTTCCACAATCTTGAGCGTGTCGACCGCGGGGTGCCCCACGATGACGCCGTCGCAGTCGATGTTGCCCTTGCAGGTGTTGATGGTGTGCAAGATGAGCTCGGGGGAAACGAGCGGGCGCGCGCCGTCGTGCAAGACGACGTAGTCGTACTCGTCGGTGACGTACTCGAGGCCGGAAAACGCCGACTCCTGGCGCGAGGGGCCCGAGGGCGCGACCACAATGGGCGTGACGAACGGGAACGGGTTGATTGCGCGGTTGAGGTATTCCTCCTGGCGGTCCTCGGGGCACACAATGACGATGAGCCCCACGTCGCCCACGGCGTCAAACGCCTCTGCCGACCAGGTGAGAATGGGCTTCCCGGCGATTTCGACGAGCTGCTTGCCGCCTTCGCGACCGAAACGCTCGCCCGAACCGCCCGCCAGGATGATGGCGGCCGTCTTCGGCTTGGGGTCGACAACGCCCTGCAAGCCGCACACCGTTTTCGTGAGCGCATCGAAGTCGAGGTCATCGAACATCGTATCCGGCACATCGAGCACCGAGGGCGTGTAGATGGGGTCGATCGTTTTCGGCATGAGAGTCCTTCCCTTGTCCGTCGGGTCACGGAGATGCGGGCGCGAGCGCGCCGCCGACAATCCGACGCATCGTTTGCGTGCTATTTTACGGCAAGCAGCGAGCGAGCGGAGGTATTCCGCATAACAAGTTGAAAGAGGCTACAGGCTGAGCGCGGGCGCTGGCGGAATGCGGAACGCGAACGGTGGCAGGCTGCGGGCCCGTGGCGCGCGGGGTGCGGGGCGCGAGGTGAGCAGGCAGGGCCTGGGTCGCGCGAGGGCGGGCGGGAGGTCGCGCGGGTGGGTAACCCCGCTCGAATGTAGCTGCCCACCAACTAGGGGGTCTGCTCCCTACGACTCAACAATCGTTCCATTCAACGACATCCAGAACCACAGCCAATAGGATATCGGTTAAACCCGAAAGGCTAAGACAGGCGGGGTATTTCTCGACAGAGAGAAAAACGCTATCGGCCCGCTTTGATCTCCTGAACTCGATTTTCAACAATCGTGATGAGATCTTGCTGAGAGTGAATGTCCATTTTCCCGTAGATATGATAAATGTGGCTGCGGACCGTGTGGTTGGACACGCAGAGCTCATCGCAGATATAAGCGGTGTCCCGCCCCTTCGCGCAAAGAGCGAACACCTCGCTCTCACGAGGCGACAGCGCAAACTGCTCGCACACATCGTCGCAAGCGGTTTTCCACACCGCAGGGGCAGCCGGAGCAGCGGACGACTCACCATCTTTCGCATCGGAATCCTTCATCGAGTCATAGGAGAAGGCCATCACGACGAACATGAGCACAAGGATCATCGCAATCGGAAGCACTTGGGAGAGATGCCAAGAAGGGAACACCGAGCCGACCAGCATGACCCCAAGCGCAAGCGCCCAGCCGAGAAACATGCCCGCCGCATTGCTCAGCCTGCCAAGCGCGAAATACTTAGGGTAAGAGATTTTGTACTCGTCGATCATCGACAGGAGCTGGCTCATGCTGAGCATATCGAAACTGGTAAAGCTGAACATGAGAAGCGCACAGCTCGCAAAAAGCAAATTGACGTGCAACTGGCTCGACATTGCAAGCGGAGCCAAGCCCAGCGCCGCAATGCCGAAGAGAACATACTGAATCAAATTCAGCGTCACGCGTTCCTTAAACCACAATCCATAAAGCAAAATGAAAACGCCCGACAGCATAGCCCCAAGCCATATGAACCCCGAGGACACGCTCTCCTGACTGCCGTTCAGGCCTATGAACAGAGCAAACGAGAACGTAATGCTGTAACAGAGCATCTGCATAAGGGGGAACAGGAAAGCCCTTTTTGGAATCTTCCGCGCAGGAGATGGTCCAAGAATTCCACTCGGAACATCCCCTTCCTCGACCTTTGCGAGCCCCTCGGGCTTCCCCTCCTCAGCACTAACAGCGAAGCCCTTCTGCCTGCATCCGACAATCGAGAGCCAGTATGCGAGAACCGGAAGCACGAGAACGCAAATGATTGCCGACAAGGACCGGCCTGGCTGCATGCATGCAAATGTGGCAATGGAACAGCTCAGAAGCGTCGAAAACGCGAGGAGCAGAAAAGCGCTCTCGGGCCTGATTCGAAAAACACCGTAAACCATATGAATCAAGACGAAAGCCGCACCGCAGCCGAACAGAAACCACAACGCATAATGGATAGCGTACGGAAGCAAGCCCCCTACGGGAAAAGCAAGCAGCAAAGCACTTATCCCGGCCAGCGGCGACAAGACGAACGGAAGAACCATGAGAGCAGGCCCGTCGAACACCTTACCCTTGCCGGAACGCATTACGAGAAACCAGACGACAAGCATAACCGCCGAGCCGAGCAGAGCGCACCCCTTCAGCCTGAACGCTAGCGGCTCCTCGACCACAACCGAGGAACTCCAGTACGCCAAAAAGAGCGAAGCCCAATAGAACGCCGAGGAAAACAACGTACAAAGCGCCCTCTCGTCCGACAGATCGTCCATCAATTCCCCCTTTAGCATCAATCCGATACAGCAGCTATCGAATCGTCCCGCCACTCCAAAGGGCCAAACGCCTGGCCCTTCCCTCATATAAAATGCGTCCCTCAAATGAGGGGCGCACCCGCAAAAGTGAATCCCTCATTGTTGCGGCACAAGCTCTTTCCTGTTTAGGAGTATGAGCAAAGAGGAGAAGCACCTTTTGCCAAAGGAACTTCTCCTAAACAGGTTTCGTTATTCGCTTGTGTCGCAACAAAATTCTACTTCAAATAGTGACTACTAGCGAGTGAAGACGGAAGAATCCCCCTTTAGTAAATTGCGGGTTTAGGTTTCCCAAAAAGCCCGGCATAAAGGAGTAAGGGAAGGCGCTCGTCCGCCGAGCCCGCCCTGCGTCGGTCTTCTGCGCCCGTCCGCCAAACCTGCCTACTGCGTCGACCTACCGCCGCGCTTCCCAACCGAGCCTGCCTTCTGAGCGCTGCCTACTTCGCCTGTACGTCCTTCGGCTCCCCCAGCCCAGGCGCCAACGGCAAGGGCATCCCGCACTTCTCGCACGTTTTTGCGCCAGGCTCGTTGTCAAACCCGCATGCAGGGCAGTGACCTGGCATGGCGAGAGGACGCACAATCCCTTTGCACTTCCCGCACCCAACGCAAGCGTAACCGCACGACATACTTGACATCCTTTCCGAAAAAAACCTCCCCCAGCCGACGAACCAGGCTGAGGGAGGCTGAATCTAGAAGACGATTGAAACTCTAGAGTGTTTCATATTACGCAACTGCTGCGCGATCGGCTTCCTCTTCTTGCTTGCGGATTTCCACAACCTTCTTGTCGTCCTTAACCACAATGGCGATTGCGTGAGTATTTTTTGTCCTGCGTAGCAGGCGTTTCGCGCTTTCCGTATCACCCCGC
>OKRW01002132.1_pt1 | contig 15043 bp, 15 predicted proteins | sample 1601151 | NCBI WGS metagenome assembly OKRW01 (sample SAMEA3541471, study PRJEB24748) | human gut metagenome | biome: human gut; feature: human-associated habitat; material: faeces | place: China | collected 2012 | reverse complement strand
CCTCCCACTCGATACTCGCCGTGCGTCCCTACAACGGGTTACACGTTTTGTGCGACAGCTACGTGGAAAATAAAAAACAGCCACGTGGGCATTTGACATTCTCCACGTGGAGACGATTTGATTCTTCCGAAGTTTCATTTGATTCCTCCGAAGTTTTATTTCGTCTCCACGTGGAGATTTTTTGTTTCCTGCGTGGCGATTTGTCATTTCCCACGTGGAGATGGACTTTTGTGTGTGTGCTGTGGTGAATTTTCGCTACCTTGGTCTCCCGTTAGGGTGCGTGTGAGGTTATTCGATGAGACTACTCCGCAACACGACTCCCTGATACTTAGCTACTAACTAAAACTAAATATGCAGTGAGACGAAGATTACTACTCTGTGCTGTCGTCCTCGGGACGACCTTGATGATGCCTATGATGGCACAGCGCCTCACACCTCCTGTACCGTACTATAAGACGGGTTTTGAGGAGATGGAGACGCAGACATTTGTGGATGATACGGTGGAGATCGAAGGGGTGCGCTGGCGCATCGTCAATGGTCGCATCGTCGATGACCCCAAGGCTAATATACCCTTTGGTAAGAAAGCGCTCGAACTGACGGCAGGTTACGTAGGTGACGTGCCAGCGATGATCGAGGCGTTAGACCCAATCCGTGGGACGCAGGTCTCTGTCTCTTATATGCAGGGGTGGACCGATGCCTTGGTCTCTAATGCGGGCAAGAGTTGGTTTGCTCAGGAGTCTTTCGATGGCGGTAAGAATTGGATGGAGAAGGAGCTCATCTTTGACGCCACAACGATCTCGACAGACCTGTACGAGCGAATTGATCCTGATGCTGAAGCCTTTCGCTTTAGGATTATCTTCAATGATCCAGACAAGACGAAAGGTGTGGGGTGGCGCATTATGCTGGACAATATAGCCTTCTACGATACGGGCGAGGGGGCTCCCATACGCACGCCTTGGAGTGTCTACCCAGCAGACATCCGCAATGGCTTTGAGACGGCTCAGAGTACGCTCTCTTACCATATCTTGGCCTTTGGCGATGACTGGATGATGGGAGACCCCAAAGGGGGGTCGTACGGCAATTCTTACATCGAGGCGCATCTCGACGACCAGCCCGCTACGCAGCACTGGCGACTCAACTCGATCGACTCGCTGATTACTTATAGCGACTTGCAGCCTGGCGTGCATACCATAGGGCTACGCTTTATGGATATAGCCACGGGGCAACCTTACCCAGAGCTGGAGGAGCCTGTGACCTACTTCACGGTCAAGGAGTCTACACAGCTACACTCACTGGAGGAGCTACTACAGGCTCCCGTGGGAGGCTTTTACGAGGTGACCTTTGATAAGAAGACTTTGGTCAATATGGCGGTGCCTATGACACCCGAGAAGTGGCTCTGGGACGGGAAAAAGGGAATTATGATGTTTGACCCTCGACTACATGACCCGATCTATGGTAATCCGCCCGAGAAGGCGCTTCTCGCTAAGCGTATCGTGGGGCAGCTAGTGGAGCGTGACCACAACCTATACTTTCAGGTAGATGCGCCTAGCACGCTGGAGGAGGTGGATCAGCCCTTTATGTTTGACAATCGTACGACCAAGAGCATTCAGGATCTGCTAGATAATGCGGACTATAATATGTATGCTCCCGTCTCGATACAGAATGTGAGGATCCAGCGACGCACCGACTCGAAGGTGCCTTATCGCTTTGGAGCGCTAGATGATATCACCATCACAGACAGCACAGGGGTGTCGATGAAGATGCAAAACTTCTTCCCCTTCCTCTTCCTAGCCAATAAGGAGGTCAATCCCTCTGGCGACTTGACGGTCTTTGGTATGATGGCCAAACATCGTACTACGGGAGAGCCTGTGCTATGGCCACTCTTTGCGCTCAACTATCAGTCGACTGCTAATGAGCCTGTCCTCGCCTCTCCGAGCGACCTGCGAGTTGCTACTGAGGAGGGTGTGACCCACTTTACCGCAGAGCAGCCAGTCAGCCTATACGTCTGGGATATGGCTGGGACGCAGCTCTACGCCTCGACTGCTACCGCTACGGAGCATGTCGTCTCTGTCGAGGGGACTGTCCTAGTGGCTGCGACCTTTGAAGATGGTCGTGTGTGGATTCAGAAGTTGTACCTATAAAGAAGTAGTGCGATGAAGAAGCTTCTCTACATATCCCTACTCCTAAGTTGCTGTCTAGGACTGCCCCTAAGCGTTATGGCGCAGGAGAGTCTTCAGAATGGGCAGGTGGATACGAGCTTTCGCCCCATACTAGACTCTAACCCGCAGGCGGTCATACCCCTAGCGGACGGCAGAGTCGTGGTCGCTGGTACCTTCGAGCATGTGGGCGGACGAAACGTGGCGGGTGTCATGCGGCTTAATGCGGACGGGTCGGCTGACGATACCTTCAACGTAGGCGGTACGGGTGTCGATGGCGTGGTGACAAATATCGCTCTGCAGTCTGATGGCAAGATCCTCGTTATCGGAGTTTTCACCACTTACAATGGTACTCCTGTGGGGCAGATCATACGGCTTAATCAGGACGGTTCGCTCGACACGACCTTTAAGAATGACAACACCCTCAGGCTTGACGCCTCTGCCTACGAGGGACAGTACCAGTGGGATCTGCAGCCCAACAAACTGCTGGTCTCGCCTGATGACTCCTTCTATGTCTTGGGTGGCTTCAACAGGGTCAATGGTAAGCTCGCCCCGCTGATAGCGCGCTTTACCGCTGCTGGTGTACGTGACGAGAGCTTTCTCCCGACAGATCAGGAGATCTACTTCAAGAGTTCTCCTTATATAGATGCAGCGCTACTGCTCCCCTCGGGAGATATCTATTTCGGAGGTATGATCAATGGCTATAACGGCTCTTCGCTCAATAAGAAGCTCTTTCATATTGATGCCCATGGACAGTATGACGAGAGCTTTGCGAAGCCTAAGTTTGACTTTGGCGGCCCTCGTGCCTTAGCGATGAAGGGAGCTGACACGCTTCTAGTGGCGGGCTCGTTCTATGAGTCGTTTGGTCGGAAGACACCACTGATGACAGCACTGCATCTAGACGGGACGCCCATAGAGGACTTTACGGTGTATGACTTTTCCACCCCCGATGCAGAGGATATGATCAATGGCTTGATTGTGACCGACCACTATATCATCATAGGTGGTGGAGATATTCAAATGCCTAAGCGGAGCTTTGTGTACGCTCTGGACAAGTCGGGAGCAGCGCTGACGACGGACTTTGACTTCGGATCGGGTCCTAATCAGATTGTCTCTGGGCTGACCTACGACCCTGCGGGGTGGCTCTACGTGAGCGGCTTCTTTACTGAGTTTGGCGGGGCTAGTACGAGGTACTTCGCACGCTGTAAGCTGGGGGAGAGCGATCTGCACGTCGAGACTCCAAGCTCTGCAATGCCAGCGGTGCGTGTAGCGGTAGGCGAGGGGAGCTTCTCCCTATATGATCTAGAGGAGCCTGCCGAGGTGTCGCTCTACAGCAGCGATGGCGTCCTATGCGCCTCTTATCCGAGGGTAGCTGAGGGAGCATCGGTCTCGTACGAGCTGCCCGAGGGACTCTACCTAATGGTCGTCAAGCAGACTATGGGGCAGCAACAGCTCAAAGTGCAGCTCTAGCGACCAGCCCTAATGATACAACAGAGCCTCTGTCTTGTGGATAGCAACGGCTATCGTCACAACACAGAGGCTCTGTGGCTATACGGGCATAGTCGGGAGTTAAGAATTAAGGGAAATAGCGGGACATGCAAGGGATGTAACTATTTGGAATAGCCTCATTTAGGCTTTCTTGCTATTTTGAGGATAAGCGAAAACGAGCATAAAACGGCAGGAGTTCCGTTACCAAATCGTAACCCATCGAAGAAAAAGCAAAGAGGGGTTACGAATTGAAGCTAAACAACTGCTCCACAGTTTTTTATTCATCATTCTTCATCGTTCTGCATCGCTCAGAAGCACCTGTTTCACTGTACCTTTGCAAGCAAAGGGAATTGAGAAAAACGACAGAAAAATGAAAGAAAACAAACTGAAAGTATCATTCTTCATTCAGGCAAGACGACCCGACAAAAAAGGACTTGTGCCTGTCATCGGGCGCATCTTCGTAGGCAGAACCCATTCGGGGTTCTCCACCAAGTGTAAGACTCCGCTCGCCCTATGGGACAGCCGTAAGCAACGACTCACAGGCAAGAGTGCTATGGCGGTGTCCGTCAATCAGAAACTCGGTGAATGCACCGCACTCATCCACGCACGCTTTCACGAACTCAGTGAAAGAGAAGAATCCTTTACCGCCACCGATGTGAGGGATGCTTATCAGGGGCAAATCCACCGTCAAGCCCTGCTTTTGCAGAGTTTTGAGGAATATCTCAGACAGACAAAGGAACGCATAGGCATTGATAGAGCCTTGAAGACATTCAAGCTCCGTACCTATCAGCTATCCCTGCTCCGTGAGTATCTGCAGAAGAAGTATAAAGTAAGCGACATTCCCCTTTCACAATTAGACAAAGCCTTTATTGAGGGTTTCGAGTACTACCTCTCCATTGACCGAAAACTGAAACGTAGCAGCGTGTCAAGTGCTCTATCCACCTTGAAGAGCATCGTCCGCATGGCGGTGAAGAAAGGCGTGCTGGACTTCTACCCGTTCTTGGGCTACAGTTATGAACGTCCCAAAGGTGAGCCGAGAAGCATCTCACAAGACCAGCTGCAACGCATCATTGACTTGGAGATAGAATGGGAGAACTACCGTATTGTCCGTGATTTGTTCGTATTCTCCTGCTTTTCAGGCTTGGCAATCTCATGAGTAAGCCATAGGGGATTTCGGTTAAGAGTTGGGTAAGTCAAGATTTGGTATGGTCAAGAAGTGGGTTTTAACTCAAGTCAAAATTGAGTCAAGTCAAAATTGAGTTGAGTCAAAACTGAGTTAAGTCTTAACCAAACTCAAAACTTCGCTCAGAAAGTCAAAAGCTAATTTCCAATCGCCCCTAAGTGGGTGGCATCAATTCTTGATATTGGCAAGGTGTGTCTTTGTAACACAAAACTCAGTTTGTACCACAAAGACCCTTGCCCCGAAGGGGAGATGAATTACTCCAAAGTCGTAATTAGAAAACAAATAGATATGGATAAGAAAGAGGAGCATCGTTCTGAACGAAAAGCGCCAGAAAAGCCTCGCTGGGACAACTGGCACGTACGCTTGCCCAACCCGAAAGACCAGCAACGGGCGATTGACTTGTTCCATAAGTCAGGTGCGGAAACGAAGTCCGACTTCGTGCGAGCAAGGATATTGGGGGAGCAATTCAAGGTGATAACGGTAGATAAGTCTGCCGTGGAGTACTATCGTAAGCTCTCCGAGTTGACTGCTCAGATACATAAGATAGGCGTGCTGTATAACCAAGCTGTACGAGCCATCAACAGCTATCATAGCGTGAAGACTGCTCAGATACTACTTGAGAAACTGGAGCAACTATCAGTTCAGATAATTGCTTTGCAGGAGCAGGCTATCTCTCTGACCATTGATTACCGCAAGCAATGATTGCCAGGATTTCAGCAACGGCAGTCTATGACCATCAATCGTAACGACAAGTCCACATCTATATCTACGCAGATGGATAGCTTGATTCCTGCAAGTAAGATTAGTAACCTTACACAAGGTCTGTTCGTTGGAGCTGCAGACAAATTCGATGAACGCATCGATCAGAAAATCTTCCACGCTGAGATCGTTGTGGATGTTGCCAAGGTCTCTGCTGAAACGAAAGCTTATCAGCCTATCCCTATGATAGCGGACTTCACAAACGAAAATGGCTCCGATAGTCTGCGGGAGACTATTGAAGCCAATTATCGCCAAGTCAAGCAAGAGGTGCTATCCCTCGTAGACTCTGAGACTGCTCGTATCAAAGCTGACCCAACTCTCAGGAACTTACTTAGGGAGTAGTTAAAGGTGTTATCCCCTCAAAAAAATAGGATAAGATAAATTGATCCACCGCTGATAATTGTGCAGTCTCAATAATTCGATTTATTCCTACCTTTAGGAATTCATCAAGAACGTCGTTAATAGAAATATCCACTCGCTCCAGATCAATTACTCGTGAGTTGTGAAGTTTACGACTTAGCATTCTTGGCAATCCATATTCTTCAAGCTGAAATACTAGTGGTGGAAGAAATAGATTTGACACCTTTGTTATGAATGGAGTTATATCTACATCACAAAGGAGTATACGCTTAGAAATCACATTGATGCTACGTAGTAAAGAAACGAAGTTGAAGCTAACAAGCTTCTCAAATTCAAAATAATCTTCGACGGAAATTTCATCTGAAGTGACCGTTGCAGACACTCTACGACATCGAGAACTACCTCTATTGAAATATTCTAGTTATCAACATTTACTTTTTCATAGATAGTACAGCTCATGTTTTTATAAATACTTCAAAATCAATTTCATTGTTCATATTGTTGCGGTTGTCTTGGTGCCGAAAGATAGATCTTAATTCTGGCTTTTGTAAAAGGCAGAATGCCGGAAACGTTAGGAACAAACATTTCCAGCACCAAGCCTTTTTACGATAAAGTTAGATTAGGACTTTTGCCCTATTGTTATTCTGTAGCCGGAAACCAGCTTCGTGTGTTATTGGCAATCCTTACTAACATCAACATCACCGGAACTTCGACCAGCACGCCCACCACCGTAGCCAATGCAGCCCCAGACTGTAACCCAAAAAGAGAAATAGCCACAGCAACTGACAATTCAAAGAAATTACTTGCCCCAATCATTCCAGCAGGTGCGGCAACATCATGGGGTAATTTCCACCATTTCGCCCAACCGTAAGCAACGAAGAATATCAGAACCGTTTGCAACACAAGCGGAACTGCAATCAATAAGATATGCAGGGGATTGTTCAGTATCGTTTCTCCTTGAAATGAAAACAGGATAATAAGCGTTAATAGCAATCCAGCTACCGTGTAGTTATTAAATTTCTTGACAAACACGTTGTTGAAATACTCCACCCCTTTGCGGCGGATAACCACTATTCGGGTAATGACCCCGGCAGCAAGTGGTATCACAACAAAAAGCCCTACGGATAGCAACAGAGTGTCCCACGGGATAGATACGCCACCAACTCCCAGCAAGAAAGCTACGATAGGGGCATACGCTACCAATATGATTAAATCGTTCACTGCCACTTGTACCAGTGTATAAGCGGCATCCCCTTTAGTAAGGTAACTCCACACGAACACCATAGCTGTACAAGGTGCAGCCCCCAGTAATACCGCCCCGGCTAAATATTCTTCGGCTAATCCAGCAGGTATAAAGGCTTTGAAAACCACATAGAAGAACAAATAAGCTATTCCGAACATAGTAAATGGCTTTATCAGCCAATTTGTAACGCAAGTGACTATAATTCCTTTCGGACGCTTGCCGACATTCTTAACACTTTGAAAATCTACTTTCAGCATCATCGGATAAATCATTAACCAAATCAGGATTGCCACGGGTATAGACACGTTGGCATATTCAAATTTGCTTAATGTTTGCGGAATTGCCGGAAGCCATTGTCCCACGGCAATCCCAATAATGATGCACAAGGCAACCCAGATAGTCAGGTATTTTTCAAAAACTCCAATTCCTTGTTTCTTTTCCATAGCAACAATTGTTTAGCTTAACTGTGGTTTTAATTCGTTCAGGTAGAAGTCATAGAAACGGGCTTTTATTTCATCCCGTACCCGATGAAATTCACTGTTTATAAACTCCGGCGTTCCGGTTGCTTCCGAGGGGTCGTCAAATCCCATGTGCAGTCTCTTTCCGACCTTACCAGTAAACACTGGGCAACTTTCATTTGCCCCACCACAGACCGTAATAACATAGTCCCATTCCTGCCCTATATATAGGTTTACACTTTTAGGGATATGGTGGGCTATGTCTATACCCATTTCATCCATAACCTTTACCGCCATCGGATTGACCTTTTCAGCAGGTTTTGTTCCTGCTGAAAAGACATCTAGTTTATTGTCAAATGATTGTAGAAAGCCATGTGCCATTTGGCTGCGGCAGCTATTCCCTGTACAAAGAATTAAAACCTTCATGTGATTAGTTATTTTTCCAAGGTATCAGGGCAGCATTTCCCTTCGACAATTCTTCTACTTTCTTAATCCAAACCAATTCGTTTTGCGCCTTTGCCCTCAAGAAAGAATTTTCGGTATCAGTTAGTGACAAGCAAGCATTCACGATCCACCATTTATTATTAATCCCGGCACGTTGTAAGTCCATTTGCAAACGTTCGGCTTCAAATACGGGTGTTGCTTCGGGCAGGGTCACAATAACGATTTCTGTTTCCTGAGGATTTCTTAAACGTGGTAACAGCTTTCTTACGGAAGCGGGAGTGTCGCCTTGTGTACGTTGAACTTCTTTATGGTAACTTTCCGTTGCGTCCAGCAATAACAAAGTGTGTCCGGTAGGTGCGGTGTCAATTACTACGACTTCTTTTTCTGCCTTATCGACAATTTCAGCAAAAGCTCGGAATACTGCGATTTCCTGCGTACACGGTGAACGCAAATCTTCTTCAATATATTCCATATCTTCGGCTGTCATTGTTTCCGCAGCTTTACTGCGAACCTCGTTTTTATAGGCTTCCAACACTTCCGCTTCGTCAATCCGGCTTACCGTAATGCCAGCCTGAACAGCCAGGTTATAATTCAGATGATTTGCCGGGTCAGTCGTGGTAAGATGCACCTTTGCTCCCAGTTTTGTTAATTTCAAGGCTATTTCAGTGGCTAAAGTGGTTTTTCCCACGCCACCTTTTCCCATAGTAAAAACAACCCTTTTTCCTGATTGATAGAGGTCGTTTACTAGTTCATCCATCCCTTTTGCATCGGTAATCCGCTGATAGTTCGCATCATTTGTTAGATTATCACTGTAAAGCATCTGGCGGATATCCGCAATATTAGATAGATTGTATGACCGCAAAGGAACATAATAAGACGGATATTCCAGCAGTTCCGCAGGGGTCTGTTTCAGGGCATTTTGCTGCCTGTCATATATCTGTTTTGATACATTATCGGCTTCATCTAATTGCAGCAAAAGCCCGTTGATTACCAATAGCTGGTTTTTTATTCCGAGTAATTGCAATTCATGTGAAGAACGTGCGGCTTCTTTCAATGGAGCGATTTCAGGACGGCTAACCAATACTAAGCGGGTTGCGTTTGCATCCGAAAGTGTTTCAACTGCTTGCTTATAGATACCTCTCCGTTCTTCCAAACCGGATAATTGACCTAAGCAAGATGCACCGTGCGTACTCTCACTAATGAATGTACTCCACGCTGATGGTAATTGTAACATTCGTAACGTGTGTCCCGTGGGAGCTGTATCAAAGATAATATGGTCGTACTCTTTTGCTTTATCAGCATCCGTGATAAAATCGGAAAACTGGTTGAAAGCCGCAATTTCTATCGTACAAGAGCCTGAAAGTTGTTCTTCCATATTCTGAATTACACTTTCGGGCAGTTGTCCCCGGAAAGGGGCAATAACGCTTTCCCTGTATTCGGCTGCAGCCTCTTCCGGATCGAGATTAACGACCGTTAAGCCGGGTACTTCTTGAATATCCGTACCGTGTCCGTTCAGTGTTTGATTAAACACATCTTGCAGGTTTGAAGCCGGGTCTGTACTGATAAGAAGTATTTTCTTTCCATTATCTGCCAAGCCTACCGCAGTAGCACAAGCAATCGAAGTTTTTCCAACACCGCCCTTTCCGGTGAAGAAAAGGTATTTCGTCAAATCTATATCTGACAAGTTAAATGTCTTCATTTCCATACAATTAGCTGATGAGTACCCATTTTACTAGCATAAAATCCAAATTGATACCCGTCCATTCACTCATTTGTTTGGTGGTAGGATAGGTTTTTGAAACGGCGATTTCACCGTCCACTAAAGTAATCGGCAGTGCATCCGCTCCATGTTTTTGCAGATGCTCGTTTACCGTCTTATTACTTACGTATACTTGCGGTTCGTCACGTAAATTATGACGGGTAACGATGATACCCCGTTTCTTCAATGTTTCAATAACAACCGCAATACGCATTAATTCAGGGTCAATGTTTGTTCCACAAAGGCCCGTAGGGCAACACATTGCCGGGTCGAAAATTTCTATCTTCTTCATACTGTTTTTTTGTTTAAGGTGATACTCCATGTTTATAGATAAAAGACTACTGCATAATAAATTCCTACCGCAATAAAGAGGAAGGCAACTATTTTACGAAACCATTTCTCGAATATTTGGGTCCGGCTATAAAACTTACCCAGTCCGGCAACACTATACGCTAAAATCCATGCAACAAGGATTACGGGTAATCCCGTAGCAATAGCGTAAATAACAGGTAAGAGATACCCGCCCGTTTCCGCTGCTGACATAGGTATAAGCATACCGAAATAAAATACTCCACTGGTAGGACAAAAAGCAAGGGCGAATAAAATACCCAATAGCATAGCCCCCCAACCGCCTTTAGTCCTCTTTTTCAAGCTTTCACCGCCGATATTGATTTTCGGCAGATCGAGTTTTATTACATCGAGCATAAATATTCCGATGATGATTAACGCTGGAGCAATCAGCATTTTCCCATACTTGCTTACAGCTTTTTGAACCATAAACATACTTGCACCCTCACGGAGGATAGGGATAAGGATAAAGCCAAGAACCGTATAGCTTACTATTCTGCCAAAAGTATAAAGCAGACCGTTTATAAATATCCGGTGATGGTTTTCTATGTCCTTACTAATAAATCCCAATGCCGTTATGTTGGTCGCTAACGGACACGGGCTGACCGCCGTTAAAAGCCCCAGTATAAAAGCTGTAATAGCAGGAATAGAGCTGTTGTCTAATAGCGATTGAAGAAAGTCCATCTTACAACTGCTTTAACAATTCGTCAATCTTGCTTTTAATTCCCTCTTTAAACTTGTCCGGTGCATTTTTCGCATTGGAAAAACCAAACTCGGTCATATTGTTTACATTCTCTTTTCCGTCTATCCAGCTGTTTACAAATAAAGACGACCATGTCACTTCGTACTTGTCTGCAATCGCTTCATTCTCTTTCTTTGAAATATCTATCACTTTATAGATAATTCTGCCGACTGCTTTTTCTTTTGAATAAAGGCTATCCAAAAGGGCTCCTGTATTTGCTTCTATCGCCCGGCAAGTGATACACCGCTGCGCTCCATGAAAATAAAGAACTTCTATGCGGTTAGACAGTGTTTCTTCCGCTTGATTTTCTCCGGCCTTTTCCTTTGAACCGTTACTACAGGAAACTAAGACCAGCGTTGTAATCAGTAGATAAAACAATTCTCTCATAGTTCGTTTTTATTTGGTTATTAATTCTTTTACTTCTGCAAGGGATAACTTTTTCCCGGCTGATACGACTTTCTCGTCAATCACCAAAGCCGGAAGCCCTAAAATGTTATACTCCATGATTTTCAATAAATCTTCCTCTTTGACAAGGGTCGCTTCGCAACCTAATTCTGAAATAGCTTGTTTGGCAGTTTCGTACAAGGCTTTACAGCTTGAACACCCAGTCCCTAATACTTTAATTTCCATTGTCATTCTACTTTAAAGTTGATACAATAGTCGTAGTTCGCAGAACTACGAACGATTTGTCAAAAAAAAGGTACTGCTATTCACAGCACGATCTATCTTTACATTTACAGTCTCCCAAAAAAGCTGCAAACAACTTTCGGGCAAGTTCCCAGTTCTCCTGGTTTATACAATACCGGACTTTGGGCGTTTCTATTTCTCCCTGAATTAAGCCGGCATCTTTCAATTCCTTCAAATGCTGTGAAACGGTTGCTTTGGCAATGGGCAGTTCTTCGTGAATGTCACCGAAGAAGCAACTCTCTTGTTTTGCCAAGAAAGCAAGAATAGCCACCCGTGCCGGATGTCCCATTGCTTTGGCAAACCGAGCAATTTGTTTCTGCTCTGTTGTGTATCGTTTTTCTTTCATTCCAATTCTCCTTTCTTGTTCGCAAAGGTACGAACAATATTTTGAACAGCCAAATACGAGCCAGCTTTTTTCCTGTTCCACAGTTAAGTCATCACACAGAATCTCGGATGAACCGAAAATCATTATCTTTGCAACATAGAACAGCGTGATCTTTGAAGCACTGCAGAATGAAGATAGGAAAAGAAACTTGCTCGTTTCCAACTCGTAACCCTTTTGCCCCACATCCTTCCATACTCTATTGATTATCTGAAAGATACAAGATTCTTGAATCTTTTACGGGCTAAATGATTACCTTTGCGGTAGAGATTGTTGCGAGGGGGAGTAGCTCCCTCCACTTTAGCATACAAGACTATGACACAGTTCAAGACGACGCACCTATATGCCCTGCTGACCTTTATCCTTTTGGCATTGGTTATCACCCTGCTCTCACCACACGATGAGGAGACTTTTCAGTATCAAGTGGTGGAGGGTAAGCCATGGATGGGGGAGGAGCTACTGGTGGCACCTTTTACCTTCCCGATCTACAAGTCGGACGAGATGATACAGCGGGAGCGTGACAGTGTACGTCAGACGATCTTGCCCTACTATCAGATCGACACGATCACGGGAAGTAAGATGCTGAGCAAGTGGGACGATGACTGGAGCGCTAAGTGGAGTCGTGAGGTGACGGACGATGCTTACTACTTCTATATGCGCAACTACCTCAAGGATCTCTATCGCGATGGTATCATCGAGGAGGAGATAGCCTCTAAGCTAAGGCAGGAGGATGTGCTAGAGGTCAAGCTCCTGAGCGCTGATCAAGTGAGTCGCTTGACGCCAGTGACGCTCTTTTCGACACCGATGGAGGCGTATCAGCAAGCTTCCGAGAGGTTACCGCAGGGGATGAGTAAGTCGATCGTCCGAAAGTTTGACCCGAGCAAGTATATCGAGGTTAATGTCTATCCCAACGAGGCTAAGACGCAGCAAGTAATAGATGATGAGCTACGCAATCTCTCTAAGTCTATGGGAGTGGTCCAAAAGGGAGAGCGCATCATCGGTAAGGGCGAGATCGTGAGTCCACATCAGTACGACATCTTGCAGTCGCTACGTCGTGTCACCGAGGAGCAGCGGGATAGTAACTTGCGACAGGTATTGCCGATGAGTGTGGGGACTTTCTTGATTATAGCTTCGCTACTGGTGGGGCTGTGGTTCTTCCTCTTCTACTACCGACCGCAGATTGTCAAGGAGTACAAGAACACGCTCTTCCTCTCACTGCTGATCCTTATCTATGCGATCCTGACGATCATCTTCGCTCGCAACGAGCTGGGAGCGTGGGTCTATGCGATTCCCTATGTGGCGGTGGCAATACTGGTGCGTACCTTCTTCGAGTCTCGTACGGCGGTCTACGTCTTTCTCACGACGATACTGATCTGTGCGCTCTATGTGCCATTCCCACTAGAGTTTGTTGTGATACAGTTTGTCGCTGGTATGGTGGCGGTCTTTAGCCTTCGGTCGCTCTCCTCACGAGCGCAGATCATCCGTGCTACCTTCCTCATCTTCGTAATATACAATGTGATGACCTGTAGCTACTCGTTGATGACGGGAGGTATGCTGGGGAGTAATGACTTGAGCAACCTGCTCTACTTCTCCTTCAACCTTATCTTCAATATGTTTAGCTACCTGCTCATCTACCTCATCGAGAGAACCTTCGGCTATGTATCGAACATAACGCTCGTAGAGCTGAGCGACGTAAATCGTCCTCTACCACGGCAGCTCTCGGAGCAGGCGCCTGGCACCTTCCAGCACTCGATGCAGGTGGCACTCCTAGCGAGTGATGCAGCTACCGCTATCGGTGCAGACGCTCGTCTCGTACGTGCTGGCGCACTCTACCACGACATTGGTAAAATGCGCAATGCGGCATACTTTACGGAGAATCAAGGCGCAATCAATCCGCACGATCAGCTCACTCCGACGGAGAGTGCTACGGTCATTATCAAGCATGTGACCGATGGACTGGCTATGGCACAAAAACACAACCTCCCACAGGCGATCCAAGACTTTATCCGTATGCACCATGGGCGGGGTATGACGAAGTTCTTCTATACTCAGTATTGCAACGAGCATCCTGACGAAACGGTCGATGTGGACAAGTTTACCTATCCAGGTCCTAATCCGAATACTAAGGAGACAGGTATCCTGATGCTGGCGGACGCTATCGAGGCAAGTAGCCGCAGCCTCAAGGATCTCAGCAAGGAGACCCTCATAGCACATGTCAATAAGATCATTGACTCGATCGTTGCCGATGGGCTGCTCAACGATACGCCACTGACCTTTAGGGATATCCAGACGATCAAGGACGTCTTTGCGGAGAAGCTCGCCACCATCTACCACTCACGTATTGCTTACCCTGAGCTCAAGCGATGACACTCTACTTAGTAGGCTATATGAGTGCTGGCAAAAGCACCATCGGGCGTATGCTGGCGAAGATGTTCAGCTATGAGTTTGTAGATACGGACATCTACATCGAGAGTCGCTTTCGTCAGCGTGTGTCAGACCTCTTCCGCCTGCACGGCGAGGAGTACTTTCGTCAGAAGGAGCGGATGATCCTAGAGGAAATAGCTGGGCTCCCTAATGCGGTCATCGCTACGGGCGGGGGCTTGCCTATCTACCACGACAATATGGACATACTCCTAGAGAGTGGCACCGTGCTGTACCTGCGTTATAGTAGTGAGGTACTAGCTCAGCGACTAGAGCTGACGAAGCGTACACGTCCCTCTGTGGCGCACCTCTCGGGCGATGAGCTACGACACCATGTCGAGGAGGCGATGCGTCTCCGTGATCCGATCTACAGTCGTGCGCATCAGATCATCGATATGGAGGCTCTCGCTGAGCAAGGTCTCTCTTCGGAGCCAAAGATTGCAGACTGGATCGCCTGGCACTTGCCCCCAGTCGAGTGAACCTCCTCTCCGACACGCAAGAGAACTGTAGGGGGGAGGCGGTTTATGAGTCTTGCTGTCCTACAGACTTGAACAAGAAGAGACTGTTGCAAAAGTCAACAGTCTCACAATCTTGCTTGCAAGATTGTTCTGAC
>OKRW01002130.1_pt1 | contig 15070 bp, 12 predicted proteins | sample 1601151 | NCBI WGS metagenome assembly OKRW01 (sample SAMEA3541471, study PRJEB24748) | human gut metagenome | biome: human gut; feature: human-associated habitat; material: faeces | place: China | collected 2012 | reverse complement strand
CGCCGCCGCCCATCGGGGGACGCGGGCCGCGCGGGGGACGACGGCGATTGCCGCGGCCAAAGAGCCAGCCCATGAAGAAATAGCTCAGGCAGCCGCCGCGATTCGGCGCCAGCGCGTTAAACAGCACGCAGATGACGATGTAGACAAAGATCACGCCAAGGATGAATTCGAACAAATCAAAGCCCCATTCGTCGTAACCGCCGTAGCCGCCCGAACCGCCGTAGGCGCTGTCGTAGCCGTCGTTGTAACCGCTATCGGAAGCGCCCTGCGAGAGGGAGAGCGTCTTGCCCTTTGCGCGGGCGAGATACCGGCATACGTCCTCGTAGAGATTCAGCATGCCCTTGTCGAATTTGTTGTCGGCAAAGTAGTCGATGTTGTCGTCGATCAGATCGCCGCACTTGGAGCCGCTCAGCACGCGGTCAAGCCCCTTGCCCGTGCCGATCTGGATTTTGCGGTCGCCGCGCGCGAGCAGCACGACCACGCCGTTGTTTTCGCCCTTCTGGCCGATGCCCCATGTGTTGATGAGGTCGGTGGCGTAATCCGCCGGGTCCTGCCCGTCGAGGAAATCCACGACGACGGCGACGGCCTGAATACCGGTTGCGTCCTCGAGCGCCGCGCCATACTGCGCGATGGTATCGAGGGTCGAGCCGGAAAGCACCGAACCGTCGTAATCATACGCATAGGCAAATTCGCTCGGCTTTTTCGGTACGGCGGCCGAAGCGCCGACGGCCAGCGCCAGCATCAAGGCCAGCGCCGTTATGAGTGCCCAAACTTTTTTCATTGCGTTTCCCCTTTCTGGTGATTCCCCTCTTGGGCGGCGTTCTTCGCCGCCTGTTCTTCTTCCATGCGGGCGCGCTCGTCTTCTTCCTCGATGCGCGCGTAGAACCCGCCGACATGGTGCGCGATCATGTGGCCGGCAAAGCCGACGGCCGCGACCGCGACCACCGCGACGATGGCCAGCGCGGCGAGCGCCTTGGGGGAGCGCTTCGCCGCTTCCATCGCGATTTGCAGGTTTTCAAGGCTCAGGCCGGAAAAAATACTCACTTAAATGCCCTCGTACATGTCCGGCTCAGCCAGCAGGAACTTGGTCGGCAGCTTTTCATAGAGCTTTTCCGCCTTTTCGGCCTTCTGGTTATACGACCGCGCCTCCTGACGCAGGAAGCTGCCCTGCTCGGCGAAGGTATCCGCCGCGCGGGTGAGCATCCGCTCGTCCTCGGCGCTGGTCAGGGTCGCGTCGTCCACAAGCTGGCTGACGGCGACGGTGAGCTGCTGATCCGCGCGGCTGATGTCGCGGGCGGTCTTGGCGCTCTGCATGGCCTTGATGGCGCTGCTCACGTCGTCGAGCGTCGTCTGGCTGACGCTGCCGCGCTGGGCGACGGTTGCGGCGTTCTGCGCGGCGCTGATGCGATCCTCCACGATGGATTTCACATCGCCCTGACGGATGAACGCCTGCGGCGTTGCGTTTTGCAGCGCGCGGAAATTGCCGATGGGCAGCGCCAGCGCGAGCATCACGACCAGCGCGGCGACGCCCGCGCCCTGCGGCAGGGCGGCCAGCCCCTTGGGCGCTTCCTGCTTCGGCTGCTTCTGGTGCTGCGGGTTGCCCTGCGCCTGTTCCGGCGCGGATTGGGTCGCGTAAGCGGGCATAATCAAACACCTCTTTCTGCGCTTTGCTCAGCGCGGCGGATTTTTTCCTGTTCGGAAAGCGATTGCTCGATGTCGGCCAGCTCGGCCAGCAGGGATTCGGCGGTCTGCTGCGCGCGCTGCCGGTCGCTGTCCGCGTCGGCGGCGGCATAGGCCTTCGTCTGTTCGGCCAGCTCCCGCGCGCCGCGCCTGACGTCGCGCGCGGCCTGCTCGCCGACGCGCCGCTGCATCGTCAGCGAATCGGTGGCGCGGGCGAGGCCGAGCGCCGCGGCCATCTGGCTCTTCCAGAGCGGGATGGTCACTTCCAGCGCGGCCTGCAAGCGGGAGCAGGTCGTCTCGTCGCTGGCCTGAACGGCGCGAATCTGCGCGGCGAGCTGGGTGGAGGCGACCTGCGTGACGCGCAGATCCTGCACGCGCCGCTCCATTCGGGCGACGTTCTGCGGGTTTTCGCCCCGCGCCCTTGCCTGCGCAACGGCTTCGTCGCCGACGACGATCAGCGAGCACAGCTCGCGGTAAAGCCCCTCGTTGCGCTCGTACAGGCGATCCAGCAGCGCGCTGTCGCGCATGAGCGCAACGCGGCGGTCGGTCATCTCGTCCGCGCAGGCATTGATTTTGGGGATGGCCTTTTCATAAGCGGCCTGCACCTCGGCGAGCGGCGCCGCGCCGCCGAACACCCGGCGGAAAAGCCCCTTGGCCTGCGCCGTGAACGAGCAGGCCTTGATCTGCTCGGCCAGCGTCTGCATCACGCTTTCCAACGGCTTGATATCCTGCCGGAGCATCTGCTGGAGCGCGATATCCGAAAACGCGCCCATTTCCTTCTGCGCCCGCGCGCCGAAGCCCATCACGGCGGCGTTGTCGCTCAGGTCGATGCGCGCGGCCATCGCCTCGATGCGCCGCTGCATATCGGGATCGAGCTGCCCCTTCTGCGGGATTGCGCCCTGCTCGGGCACGAGCGCGAATCCGGAAAATTCACCCATTTACTTCTTTTCCCCCTTGGCGAAGAGCGAGGCGAAGGGGTCGTCCTCCTGCGGTGCTTCCGCTTCCGCTGCGGCGGGCGCGTCCGGCTCGGCGGTCAGACCGTCGGATTTGAGCATATCCGCCAGCACGTCCATTTCGCTTTCCAGATTGATGAAGCGGAACTCGTTGAGCGCGTCAAGCTGCTTGTGAAACGCGGACTGCACCTGCTCGACGGCCTTGGCGATGCGCGCGGCGATGTCCGCGCTCTGCCCGGCGCTGACCTCCGCTTCCAGCGCGGCGCGGGCGCTTAGGAGCTTGAGCGTCGCGGGGAGATAGTAGCGCAGGAACGTGCGAAGCTGGGAGAGCATGTTCGGCTGTTCCTCGAGCCGCTGCAAAATCAGGCGGCAGGTCGCCTCGATATCCTCAATCTGGCGGGAAAGCGCCGGGTCGGCAATCGCGTCGTTGGCGGCGGCAATCTGATCCAGTTGGCCGCGCGCCTCGCGGATGAGCGCGTCCACCTCGGCGTTGCCGGATTTCGGCGCGGTTTCCACCTCGATCACGCGATCCGGGTATTTTTTCCACCCCAGCGCGTAGCCCGCCGCGCCGACGGCCAGCGCGACCGGGTAGCTGACCAAGGAGCCGAGGCCCATCGTCAGCGCGACAGCCATCACGCCCGCGCCCGCGAAGACAAACGGCGCGCCGGAGCGAATCGTCTTTTTTTCCATCCCCCAAAAACCTCCCTTTATCGTCCGCCTCCGCCCGCTGTATCAAGGGGAGAGGCGCTTGTCATCTTTATGCTTTAATCCTCGTCGTGCCGGAACGCGGCGTTGGTGTGCACCTGCGTCGGCATCGCGCCGTAGCTCTGCCACTGGGTGACAAAGGCCTCGTCCACGTCGAAGCGAACCAGCACCGTGCCGCCCGCCGGAATGCCCACGTCCTGGAGCGTCGTGCCGTCCGAATAGAGCATCGCGCCGCTGTCCGTATACAGGCCGATGGCGACGGTCGGGTTATAGGCGTCCATTTCCGTCGGATTGGTCAGGCGGCAGATCACGCTCATGTCGCCGGAGGCGTCCCGAACGATTTCCGAAACCGCCGAAAGGTCGTAATTGGCAAACGCCGCATCCACCGGCAGATAGGTCAGGTTGTAGGAAATGCCCGTGATGGAGGGAACGACGGGGTTGCCGTTTTCATCCGGCTCGAAGGAAACGATGTCAAACAGATAGCCGTCCTCGCCGGGGTTGAGGAAGTACGGCCAAATCTGCGCGACCTCGCTGGTGGAGAGCAGCGTTTCGCCGCTTTGCAGGTCGAACGTGCCCCGATCCAGACAGATCACCGTCGAGGCGTTGTTGTGCACCTGCGCGAAGCAATACGCCAGATAGTAATTCCCGCTCTGCACGATGTTGCAGGAGGATTGAACGATGACGCCCTCGCTGTCGCCGAGCGCACAGGCGGGCAGAAGCAGCGCCAGCAGCAGCGCGGCAAGCCATTTTTTCATCAGGAAGACCTCCGTTTTTCATAGTGGGTTTTGGCCAAGGCGCGGGCGGCGTCAGGCCGCTTGTTTGTAGAAAGTATATCATGTTTTGGGTGGGTCTGCAAGTTGACCGCGCCCACAATGTCGCCGGAAACGCACGAAAACCTCATCAGGCGATGTATTGCGTCAGAAAAAATATACGGGGGTGTGCCGTTGTATGCTATAATGATGCGAAGAACATGTACCGGGGGAGGAAATCACCATGCCGAAATGGACAGAGCAGCAGCGCGACGCCATCGCCGACCGGGGGCACAGCCTGATCGTCTGCGCGGCGGCGGGCTCGGGCAAGACGGCCGTGCTGGTGGAGCGCATCGTGCAGCTCGTGCGCGAGGGCTGCCCGATTGAAAACATGCTGGTCGTCACGTTCACCAACGCGGCGGCGGGCGAAATGCGCCAGCGCATCGGCGAGGCGCTCGGCAAGGCCGCGCGGGAGGATCCGGCGCTGGGCGAACAGGTGATGGCGCTCTCCCGCGCGAGCATCTCCACGCTGCACAGGTTCTGCGGCAACCTGCTGCGCGAGCACTTTCAGGCGCTTTCCATCGACCCCGGCTTTCGCATCGGCGACGAGCAGGAGTGCGGCGTGCTCAGCCATCAGGCGATGGAGGATGCGATATATAGCTGCTACGAGGTGGGCAGCGACGCTTTCCTCGCGGCGGACAGGTGCTATACGCAGGAGGAACTGAGCGAATTGGCGTTTGCGCTGCATCGGTTTATGATGACGCGCCCCGATCCGTGGGCGTTCCTCGCGCGCGCGCAGGAGACGGTGCGCCTGACAGGCGAGGCGTTTGAACAAAGCCCCGCCGCGCGGCTGCTGGCGGATTTTGCGGGGCGCAGGCTGGAGCGCCTTTGCGCCAACGCGCGGGAGACGCTGGCGCTCTGCGAGGGGGAAAACGGCCCGCTGCATTACGCGGCGGCCTGCGGCATGGATGTGCAGCTCACGGCGGATCTGGCCGCGGCGGCGGCGGACGGCTATGCCGCGCTGCACGACGCGCTGCATGGCGTGACGTTCGCGACGCTGGGGCGAAAGAAAAAGACGGATCTGTTCGACGAGGATATCGCCGACCGGGTGAAGGCGCGGCGCGACGCGCTCAAAAAGGCCGTTGCGGATGTGCAGACGGCCTTTGCGCTGACGCTGGAGGACGCGGCGGCGGATATCCGCATGACGGCCGCGCCGCTGGACGGGCTGGCCGAGCTGGCCAAGACATACGACGCGCTCTACACGGCGGCCAAGCGCCAGCGCGGCATGATGGATTTTAACGACCTCGAACACAACGCGCTCGCGGCGCTGGCGCTGCCCGAGGTGCGCGCGTCGCTCCGCGCGCAATACCGCTATGTGTTCATCGACGAATATCAGGATTCCAGCGCGATTCAGGAGGCCATCGTCGGCAGCTTTGCGCGGGAGGACGGGCTGTTCCTCGTCGGCGACGTGAAACAGAGCATCTATCGCTTCCGGCAGGCCGAGCCGTCGCTGTTTTTGCAAAAGGCGGCGCGGTTTGATTTGCCGGAGCGCGAAAAAGAGCGGCGCATTGATTTGCAGAAAAACTTCCGCTCCCGCGCGAACGTGCTGGAGGCGGCGAACGCGGTTTTCGGCCGCATCATGCGCGCGGAGGAGACGGAAATCGAATACGACGAGCGGGAAAAGCTCTTCTGCGGCCTGCCCGCGCGGGAGGACGACCCGCCCGTGGAGCTGCACGTGCTCTATCAGCCCGGCGAGGACGGCGCGGAGGAGGACGAGAATGCGGAGCGGGAGCTGGCCGCCGTCGAGCGGGAGGCGAAGGTTGTCGCCACGCGCATCCGCGAGCTGGTCGGCACGCCGTTTTACGACGCGAAGACCGAGACGGAAAGGCCGCTGCGCTATCGCGATATGACGGTGCTGATGCGCGCGGTGCGCGGGAGCGCGCCGCTGGCCGCGCAGATGCTGGAATCGGAGGGAATTCCGGTGTTCTGCGACGCGGGCGAGGGGTATTTCGATATCCCGGAGATTCGCGCCATGACGGCGCTGTTGCAGACCATCGAGAACGGCGCGCGGGACGAGCCGCTGCTCGCCGCTCTGCGCGGCCCGGCGCTGGGGCTTGAGGAGAGCGAGCTGGCGCAGATTCGGATTTATACGCCGGACGTCAAAACGCCCTACCATGAGGCGGTGCGCCGCTATCGCGAGGAGATGGACGACGCGCTGGCCGAAAAGCTGCGCGCGTTTGAGGCAAAGCGCGCGCGCTGGCGGCTCTGCGCGCGCAATCAGGGCGTGGATCGGCTGATTGAGCGCATCTATGCCGAAACGGGCTTTCTGGCGCGGGCGGGCGCGCTGCCGGGCGGCGCGGCGCGGCAGGCGAATCTGCACCTGCTGACCGCGCGGGCGCGGACGTTCGCCAGCACGCAGGGCGGCTCGCTCCATGCGTTTTTGCGCTATGCCGAGCGGCTGCGCGCGGGTGGCGACAGCATGAGCGCCAGCGCCATCGGCGAGAGCGAGGACGTGGTGCGCATCATGACGACGCACAAGAGCAAGGGCCTTGAATTTCCGGTCGTCTTTGTGCTGGCGCTGGGGCGGCGGATGAGCGGGCAATCCCTGCGCGCGCGGGTGCTGATGGATGCGGAGCTGGGCGTGGGTCTGCCGTGCGTGGACACGGAGATGAACAGCGAACGCGACACGCTGCTGCGCCGCGCGATTCGCGTCAAAGCGCAGCGGGAGCAGCTCGCCGAGGAGGTGCGCGTGCTCTACGTCGCGCTGACGCGCGCGCGGGAGCGGCTGATTCTGGTCGGCAGCGTCGCCGGGGATAAGCCGCCCGAAGCATGGAGAGGCGCGGATATTTCGCAGATGCACACCGGCCTTGACATGATCGCGCCCGCGCTGATCGAGGCCGGGGCGAGCCTGACCATCCGGGAAGAAGCCGTTCGGCTGGGGAATTCCGCGTGGCGCGTGTTCGCCCATGTCGGCGGCGCGGCGGGCGAACTGCCCCGGCGCACGGAGGACGTGGTGCTGCGCCTGCTGGCCGAGCTGGCCGCCGCGCCGAAGGACGAGGCGCTGACCCGCCTGATGAATTTCAAACCGGGGGTCAGAACCGCCGTGCGAAAAACGACGGTCAGCGCCGTATTGCGCGATGAAAAGCGCGCCGCGCAGGAGGACGAGCCCCTGCCGGACGCGCCGCTGATGCGCCTGCCGCGCTTCATGGAGGAGCAGCAGATGACCGGCGCGCAGATCGGCACCGCGTTCCACCGCATGATGCGCATGCTCGATTTTGACGCGCTGCGGGCGACGCGCGACCTCGCGGCGGAGATCGACCGCCAGCGCGCGGCGCTGCTGGAAAAGGGCGTCGTCAGCGAAAACGAGCTGGCCGCCGTGCATCCGCGCCTGCTCGTGCGGCTGTTCGCCTCGCCGCTGGGTGTGCGCATGCTGGCCGCGGAGGAGCTGCACCGCGAATGGGCGTTCACCTATCGCCGGGAGATCGAGGACGGCGCGCAGCTTTTGCAGGGCGTGATCGACTGCTGCTTTATCGAGCGCGGCGCGTGGGTGCTGGTGGATTATAAGACCGACGCGGACGCGGCCGGGGCGATTGAGCGCCATCGGCCACAGTTGGCGCTGTACGCGCAGGCGCTCGCGGGCATCACGGGCAGGCCGGTGCGCGAGCGCGTGCTGTATCTGGTTCGGGCAGGAATGGGGTATCAGGTGTAAACATGATCTATCAAATCGATAGAAGAATGGATAAGCGGAAATAAGAAATTTCCGGCCGCCCGCGAAGGACGGCCGTTTGAATGGGGTTAATATTAAATCTTTCTTAAATCCCATTTCATTCCCCGTTTTTGCCTTGACATTGCCGCGAAATCGCGGTATTGTAATCATGGCTCAAAAGGGATGCGGAAACGCAAACCATCGGATCGGCATGATCCAGCATATTTTCGGAGGTGAACGACGTGGACGACTATCCCAGTAGCCTTGCGGGCAAACCCCGAGAACGACGGAAACAGGCTGCGTCGCTCCTTCCGATTCACGCATAAAGCGGATTTGTAAAACGGAAGCGCGCGGTCTGTTGCCGCGCGCATTTTTATGCCGTTTTTGGGGCAAACCTGCATTTTTCGCAAAGCAAAACGACGAAAAATGAATAGGAGGAATCCCCCATGGAAGAAGAAATCCGCAAGGAATTTATGGAAATGATCAAGCTGCTGGACGAAGGCAAGCTCCAGGAGTTTAAGCAGAAGGCGACGGAATGTCCGCCGGTGGATATCGCCGAAGGGCTGGAGGAAATCGAAGACGAAGGGCGCGTGCTGCGCGTGTTCCGCATGCTGCCCAAGGATATCTCCTCCGACGTGTTCTCCTACATGACCAGCGAGCAGCAGCAGCTCATCGCCGAAAGCGCGACCAACGCCGAACTGAAGGCGCTGGTGGACGATATGTTCATGGATGATACGGTGGACTTTCTGGAAGAAATGCCCGCCAACGTCGTCAAAAAGGTTTTGCAGAACGCCGACGAGGGCACGCGCAAGACCATCAACCAGTTCCTCAATTATCCGGAAAACAGCGCCGGAAGCCTGATGACCATCGAATATGTCGATCTGCACGATTATTTCACCGTGCGCAAGGCGATGGATTACATCCGCCGCACGGGCATCGACAAGGAGACCGTCTACACCTGCTACGTCATCGACGATCAGCGCAGGCTCGTCGGTCAGGTTTCCCTGCGCAAGCTGATTATCGCGCCGGAAAGCGCCTGCATCCGCGATATCATGGATACCAATATCGTCAGCGCCGCCACCACGGACGATCAGGAAGCCGTTGCCGACGATTTCCGCCGTTACGACCTGACCTCCATCGCCGTCTGCGATAAAGAGGGCCGCCTCGTCGGCATCATCACCATCGACGATATCGTTGACGTCATTCAGGATGAGAACACCGAGGACATCAAGAAGATGGCCGCCATCATCCCGAGCGACGAGGATTATATGAAAACCAGCGTCTGGAGTCTGGTGGCGCACCGCCTGCCGTGGCTGATGCTGCTGATGATCTCCGCGACGTTCACCTCGACCATCATCACCCATTTTGAAACGCTGCTCTCCGGCGCGGTGCTGCTCACCGCGTTCATCCCGATGCTGATGGACAGCGCGGGCAACTCCGGCAGCCAGACCTCCGTTACCGTCATCCGCAACCTTGCGCTGGGCGAAATCGAGCTGCGCGACTGGCCGCACGTGCTGGTCAAGGAAATTGGCGTGGCCATCGTCTCCGGCGCGGCGCTGGCGCTGGTCAACTTCCTGCGCATCATCATCTTCACCAGCACGAGCATGATGATCGCCGCCGTGGTATCTGTGACGCTGTTCTGCACCGTCATCATCGCGATGATCGTCGGCTGTCTGCTGCCGATCGGCGCGAAGAAGCTCGGCTTTGACCCGGCGGTGATGGCCAGCCCGATGATTACCACCATCGTGGACGCCTGCTCGCTGATGATCTATTTCCTCATCGCCACCTCAATGCTGGGGCTGTGAGAAAAGTATTCCCCGCCGATAGACGACAAGGCCTCCCGTTGCCGCGCTTGCAGCGCCGCAGCAGGAGGCCTTTTTGTGTATGAAAAATGGCGTAAAATCGCCCGCGTGTGCAAGGTTTTGACGCTTTGCACATGCGGGCGGCGGTGAATGAATTCGTTTACACCCCGAAGCAGGTGAACATGACGGCCAGATAGGCGATGTACAGCCCGCCGATGAGGAAGCCCGTCCAGCGCTTGAACCGGCCGCTGACCAGCGCGGGCACGATGGCCGCCGCCGTGACGATCAGGCAGGCCGGAATATCCAGCAGCATGCCCTGACGCTCAACCAGCATCGCGCGCCCCTGAATCAGCGAGCACAGGGGCATAATCAGCGTCAAATCCATGATGTTGGCGCCGATGATGTTGCCCACGGAGAGCGAGGATTCCTTTTTGCGGATGGCGGTGAGGGTCGTCACCAGCTCCGGCAGGGAGGTGCCGATGGCGATCATCGTCGCGGCGATGATGGAATCCGGCACGCCGATCATCTTCGCCAGCGCGGAGCCGTTGTCGATCAGGAGCTGCGCGCCGAGCACGATGGTCGCCGCGCCGAGCACAAAGCCGAGCAGGTTGCGTGCCAGCGCTTTGCCGGTCATCTGCGGGCGGTTTTCCGCGTTCTCCGTGCCGTGCTCGCGCTTGCCTGCCATCAGGTTTTCCGTGAGGAACGCGGCGAAGAAGAGCAGGATGACGGCGCTCTGCGCGACGGAGAGCTGGCCGTTGCGCGTGAACGCGAACAGCACGGCGATCGTCGCCAGCAGCAGCGAGGCTTTGAAGCCGAACTGCTTGCGCGTCATCAGGCAGGGCAGGCAGACCAGCGACAGGCACATAATCAGGCCGGTGTTCGCCGTCACAGAGCCGACCGCGTTGCCCACGGCGATATCCGCGTTGCCCTCGAGCGCCGCAAAGACGGAGACGAGCATCTCCGGCAGCGTGGTGGCGAAGCTGACGACCGTTGCGCCGACGATGAATTTCGGAATACCGAAGGCTTCCGCGATCCACGTTGCGGCGTCCACGAACCAGTCGCCGCCCTTGATGATAAAGACCAGCCCGGCCGCAAAGAGCAGCAGGACGGTGAAGAGGTTGGAGCCCGTAAAATTGATGGCCATGACGATTCTCCCTTTCCCTAAGCGAGCGATGCAGGCATTTGATCGTACAAAAAAAGACTTTCCGCACCATCAGCCTATGTGATGTGCTAAAAGTCTCATTACCTATTTTTTGATAGGCGCATGACCACCGGTGGACGAGCCGGGGCTTGTTGACCATGCCTTTTCAACTACTCCCTTTTAACGGGAATCAGCATAGCACAGGCGGGGCGCGTTTGTCAATCCGTTCGCGCTTTTTTGCAGGGAATAACTGTTAGTACGCCATAACAAAAGTGAGGAAAGCCTTTTCCGCAAATCGTCAAAAAGGAGCGGGATTTGCGCTTGACAGATGAAATCAATCTGTCTATAATTGAAATGTTCAATTTTGAAATATCGTTTTGAAGGGAAGGGACGACGGAAACATGATGACCGCGTCGCAGTTTTATGTGATGGCGCGCCGTCTGGAGGACGCTTACGCCGCGCAGATGCGCTCGCTCTGCAAGGAAACCGGCGTCGCGCAGACCGCGATGGATATCCTGCTGTTTCTGCACAACAACCCCGGCTACGATACCGCGCGGGATATCTGCACCTGTCGCCAGCTCAAGCCGGCGCTGGTTTCGCTCTACATCGAGAACCTGGTGCAGCTCGGCTTTCTGGCGCGCGAGGGCGTGCCGGAGGATCGGCGCAAATGCCGGCTGGTGCTGACGGAGGCGGCCGCGCCCGTGGTGGAAAAGGGGCTGGCGCGTCAGGCGGCGTTCACCGCGCGCATGCTGGAGGGGCTGTCGCCCGAGGAGCTGGCGGCGGGGCAGCACTGCCTGAGCGTCATCACGGAAAACATTCGAAACATCAACGAGAAAGGATCTGTTTGATATGCAAACCAGAGATCAGGCGTTTTTGGGCACGGAGCCGGTCGGCAGGCTGCTGATGCGGCTGGCCATTCCGACGGTCATCGCCCAGTTGGTCAATATGCTCTACAACATCGTGGATCGCATCTACATCGGCCACATCGCGGGCATCGGCAGCCTCGCGCTGACCGGCGTGGGCGTGTGCATGCCGATCATTATGATCGTGACGGCGTTCGCGGCGCTGGTCGCCTCCGGCAGCGCGCCGCGGGCTTCCATCGCGATGGGGCGCGGCGATCACGACACGGCCGAAAAGCTGCTGGGCGGCAGCTTCTCGCTGCAAATCGCGATTTCGCTGACGCTGACGGCGGTGCTGCTGCTGTTCGGCCACGAGTTTCTGCTGGCCTTCGGCGCGAGCGAAAACACGATTGAATACGCGGACAATTATCTGAATATCTACGCCTTCGGCACGCTGTTTGTGGAGCTGACGCTCGGCATGAATGCGTTCATCACCGCGCAGGGCTTCGCGACGACGGGCATGATGACCGTGCTCATCGGCGCGGTGTGCAACATCGTGCTCGACCCGATCTTCATTTTCGGCCTGAACATGGGCGTTCGCGGCGCGGCGCTGGCGACGGTGATTTCGCAGGGCGTTTCCTGCGTGTGGGTCGTCAGCTTCCTGATGGGGAAAAAGACGAGCCTGCGCCTCAAGGCGCAGAATATGCGCATCGACATGAAGCTCCTCGCCCCGTGCATCGCGCTCGGCCTGTCCGCGTTCATCATGCAGAGCACGGAGAGCATCATCTCCGTCTGCTTCAATTCCTCGCTGCTCAAATACGGCGGCGATATCGCCGTCGGCGCGATGACGATTCTCACCAGCGTGATGCAGTTCGCGATGCTCCCGCTGCAGGGGCTGGCGCAGGGCGCGCAGCCGATTTCCAGCTACAACTTCGGCGCGAGAAACGCCGCGCGCGTCCGGCAGACGTTCTTTGCGCTGCTCAAGGCCAGCCTGACGTATTCGGTCATCCTCTGGGGCGGCATCATGCTCTTCCCGAAGGCCTTCGCGGGGATTTTCACGCCGGACGCCGAGCTGCTGGCCTTCACCGCCAAGGCGCTGCGCATCTATTGCGGCGCGCTGTTCATCTTCGGGATTCAGATTGCCTGCCAGATGACGTTTGTTTCCATCGGCAACGCGCCGTGCTCCATCATCGTGGCCATCCTGCGCAAGTTTGTGCTGCTGATTCCGCTGATCTTCATTCTGCCGCACATCCTGCCCGACCGGACGATGGCCGTCTACACCGCCGAGCCCGTCGCCGATACGCTCGCCGTGATCTTCACCATGGTGATGTTTGGCACGCAGTTCAGAAAAGCGCTCAAGAAGCTGGAAGAAGCGTAAACAAAGAAAGCAAAAAGCGTCGCGAACAAGGCGGCGCTTTTTGCATGGTACAATCATTGAGCAAGAAGAAAATTCCGCACAAAATTCCGGATTTGCTCATTTATCGTAATGGTAGAAATGTTTCTTGCGATCAATCAGCCACAGCGACAACAGGCAGGCCAGTCCTTCGGCAACCAGCGTCGCATACCAGATGCCGTCCACGCCGAATATTGCGGGCAGGAGCAGAACGCAGGCCGCCTGAAACACCAGCGTGCGCGCGAACGAGATGACCGCGGAAATCAGGCCGTTGTTCAGCGCGGTGAAGAAGCCGGAGGCGAAGATATTGAGGCCGGAAAGCAGGAAGGAGAAGGAGAAGATCGAGAACGCATGGCGCGTCAGGCAGAGCAGCCCTTCGTCGTAGCCGACAAAGATTTTCGCCAGCGGCGCGGCCAGACCGAGCGCAAGCATCGTCAGCGCGACGCCGGTTATGCCCATCAGCGTCAGGCTTTTTTTCAGCATGTTCTTCAGCTCGTCGTGGTGACCCGCGCCGTAGTGATAGCTGACAATCGGCGCGCAGCCGATGCTGTAGCCGATGGCTGTACCGATGAAGATGAGCTGCACATACATCAGCACGCCGTAAGCGGAAACGCCGTCCTCGCCCAGCATGCGCAAAAGCTGCATGTTATAGAGCATGGAGACGAACGACGTGGAAATATTGCTCATAAATTCGGAAGAACCGTTTGCGCAGGCATGGAGGATGGGAGACGCCTCAAATTTGAAGGGCGCGAAGCGAAGCGGAAGATCCTTTCGGCGGAGGATATACACCGCCGGAACGACGCCGCCGATGCATTGGCCGATGCCCGTCGCCAGCGCCGCGCCCGCCAGCCCCCAGCGGAAGACCGCGATGAACAGCGCGTCGAGCGCCATGTTCGTCACGCCCGCCGCGACAACGACCAGCAGCCCCACGCGCGGCCGCTCGGCCACGACGAGGAAGCTCTGGAACACGTTTTGCAGCATGAACGCCGTTGTGAACGCAATGGTGATGCGGCCGTAAAGCACGCAATCCGCCATGATGTGCTCGCTTGCGCCCATCAGCCGGGCAATTGGGCGGATGAAGGCGATGCCCAGCGCGGTCAGAATCAGGCCGGTGACGACCACAAAAGCGATCATCATGGTGAAAATGCGGTTGGCTCTCTCTGTGTGGCCGCAGCCCATCTCCTTGGCAACCAGCGCGCTGCCGCCCGTGCCGAGCATGAAGCCCGTGCCGCCGAGCACCATGATGAACGGCATGATGAAATTCAGCGCCGCGAACGGCGTTTTGCCGACGTAATTTGAGACGAAGAACCCGTCCACCACGCCGTAAATGGAGGTGAAAATCATCATGGTGATGGAGGGCGCGACGAAGCGCAGCAGGCGCGGATAGGTAAAGTGATCGGAAAGCTGAATGTGCGGATTACTCATGGCTTTTCTCCTTGCCGATGGCGCTAAAATGCAGGGAAAGCGCTTCGTTGTAGCGGCGCGTGAGGGTTAGGAGCTGCGCCTGCTCCTCGACGGAAAAATCGAGCAGCGCTTTTTGCTCGCTCTCGATGACAAGATCGACGGTCTGTTCCGCCAGCTTTGCGCCCGCTTCCGTCAGGCGGATGGGTTTGCCGCCGCGCCCGCGTTCGCCGAAGAGCGTGAGCAGCCCTTCCTGCTCCAGCTTCTTGAGCGCGGAATTGACCGTTTGCTTGGGGTAGGCCAAAATGGCGCACATGTCGCTCTGCGTGACGGGCGGTTCCTCAATGCGCAGGGTATAGAGAATCCAGAACGTGCTTTCGTTCAGCCCCAGACGGATGCTCAGATCGCGATAGATGGCGGTATTTTCTTTATATACGTGGTTATATTCGGAAAGCTGTTTTTCCGCGCCGATGTTTTTCATGCGTTCACCTCAGAATATCCGAAATCGGATTTTGTATGGGGATATTATAGTCCGATTTCGGATATATGTCAAGCGGGGTGAACCGGCGTGTTTTCCCCAAGGAGTTTCGCTGTACAAAAAAGCGGGGCTGTCAAGCTTAAACCGAACATTTCAAGAAACAAATAGCTAAGCATTTTGGGATATGGGGCTTTGCCCCATCGCCCCACCAAAGGGCTTTCCG
>OKRW01002124.1_pt1 | contig 15083 bp, 24 predicted proteins | sample 1601151 | NCBI WGS metagenome assembly OKRW01 (sample SAMEA3541471, study PRJEB24748) | human gut metagenome | biome: human gut; feature: human-associated habitat; material: faeces | place: China | collected 2012 | reverse complement strand
GGTATGTGAAGGGAAAAATGCGGTACACCAGTTTGCAGAGTTTAGCGCAAATAAAATAACGGTACAGAGTTTAAACCCTGTACCGCCAACCGTACACAATCTACGACCAGTTACTTATATTCAGATTCAACTGTATTGCGCAGTCTGATATACCCGCTGATATTGTTGAACCTGCCTGTATCACACCATCTGGCGTTATAATCGCATCCGCAAAAATAGGTGTAGCAGACCTATCACGCACCATTAACCCGCCCCATATCGTGCGGTTAGATGTGTTCGGTAACGACAAGTTTGTTATTTTAAAAAGTGGCGTTCCTGTTGTAATGGCATTTTTATTATTTGAAGTAATTTTCCCGCTTATCTGTAACAATCCAAGATAAGGATTCATTGAGACAAAACCGCCTAGCAGTGTACTGTCTACAGCAAGGTTACTTAAGATACCGTTTGTCCATATGTTAGTATTTATTTTACTTTCTATAGCACCCACACTAGCATTAAGCGCATTAATTGAATTTGTATGCCCATTTACAACGCTAGCTTGTGCGTTAGCTGTTGATAATGCCTGCTGAGCTGTAGCTGTAGCGGCATCAGCTTTAGCGTCACTGGCTTCTACGCTCTCATTAAGTGCTGCAACCGTCTGTGTAAGCTCCGTCACCTTTGTAGTGGCATTGTCAGCACTTTGTTTTGCCGCGCCTGCTGTGGCAACTGCGCTTGTTGCGTCACCCTTATTTGTAGTCATACCGTTGTCGATTTTAAGAAAAGCGTCATTTAAATCGCCTAGAAAAGTTGGCTTGTCCGTACCTATCCACTGTGGTAATTCGTAACCCGTTGTTTTGTTAGTTGAACCCATGTTTAACCCTCCTTATTCAACATAGTAATAAACATATTATCAAAATCATCGCAAGTCATGCGTGTTTTTGTTCCTATCTGTGTTTCCACACCGTCAGCTTTCGTCTTTGCCGCGGTTGCCGTATTTGAATTTTCAAACATAGCCGCGTCAATTTTAGCAAAAGCACCGTTGAAGTCTTCCGCAAAGGTCGGGTGATCTTCACCCACCCATTGCGGCAAGTGATAATTCGCTGTTTTATTTGTAGCTGTCATGATATGTACCCTCCGTCAAAGTTATCACATTTGTAATTGCCGCTGTCGGCTTTATCAACTCGAATATTTAAATTTTCATCAAAACCGAAAATATTCTTAAAGAATATCAGCGGCGTATCAGGGCAATATCAAACTTTCACCAATATCATCAAATTCGTATGCGCTATACTCAATCGCGTCAAGTGCTGTTGCAGTGTCTTCTTTTCCATCAAATGTGTTACATGTGATAGCCTGTTTTCTGTATACTTGAAACCATCTATACAGCACTCGCTGTATTGTGTCAAACACACCCGAAATGGGGTCATACAAATAATGACGATAATATTTAGCTAAAAGCTCTTTTGCCTGCGTGTCAAACTCTAAAGCGGTTAGATATTTGCTATCAACCTCAACGCATGTAAGCTTCGCTGAGTCAAACTCATAAGCAGTTATCCCCCAATAGCGTAATGCGTCATATATGTGTTCGATAACTTCACTCAAGTTATTTTTATACCCCGCTGTCGGGTCATAAATAATTATTTTACCGAGAACAGCCTTATCAACATAATTTTGCATGTTTTTTATTTCGACTGTTACATAATGTCTTAAAGCTGTATCAATGTTATCGATATAATTATATAACGCTGTTACCTGCTTGTCAATCAGCTCAACTACATTTGCAATTTTTTCTTCTACAGCTTTATCCTGCTTCGCATTTTCAGCATCAACATATTTTTTAAATTCAGCGATTTTATTATCAACAATAGCATCTAAATCGCTATAAAAATTATTGACTGTATCAATAACCTCATTTAATTTCTGTGATACCTTGCAAAGCGTTTCATAATAGCTTAATGAGTCGTCATACACAAGCGGCAAAATGGGGTTGCACCAATATTTGAATGGTTTAATCATATTTTCACCTCCTACCATAAATTAAAGAATAATGTTTGCAACTCGTTGATTATCAATAAATCAATGTTAATCAATGATTCTTTATATTCGTTTAACATTTTACTAAATGACGCACCCTCACCTTTACCCGTTATGCGCTCAATGTAGTCATCCGTAGAAGTGAGCAACTGGTTTGACTTCAAGTCTGTTTCACTTTCGCCTGCGTTCGTATCTTTTGTAGCATTGGTTAAGTATGTTTCATTCTCGATGTTTTGCAAACTTCCCTGCGGTGTATCTGAGTATAAAATGCGCTCCACACCATTTGTTTTTGTATCTGCTGTCTGTTCGTTAGTTGTTGCCTGCTCTTTCTCCAGATTATGCTCTCTGCGCATGTCAACATTGTGAAGCGGGTTAAAATCAATTGCCCATGCTTTGTACAATGCGTTGTAATAAGGCATAATTTCGCTCATTTTCTGGTTTAATCGCAAAAGCCATAAACCCGTTGTTTCTTCGCTGATTTCTCGTGTATAATAATGCTTCAATATTTTTGTGCACAATATGCTTCGGTAATTTTCATCAAATAAATCAAATTTATTGAAAATTTTCGGATACGCTTTAAGCACAACGATATCCACACCGTTATACCCCGCTGATTCAGTAAGACCTGCTTTTGTCTCGCATATAAACCGCAATTCTGTTGTATATTTGCTCATTATTTGCCCCCATTTTTAAGGTGTAAGTAAATTAGGCATAACATAGCCGTTGAAATAGCTTGAAAAGCATATAATGCGCTTAAACCTGCAACAATGTTATAAACATCACTCATCTTTTGTCCCTCCTTTCACACCCTCATCGTCAAGAATAACCTGAAAGTCTTCACGATAATCGCAATCTATATTAAGACCGAACATGCTGTTGATTTCTTTACAAGCCTTTTTTCTAGACTCAAGTCGTGAGTACCTGCTCGCAATAGTACCGCCCTGATTACGGGTTACTTCATCAGTAATTAATCGCTCTTTTTTCGTGATATTCACATTTGATATACCAAGATATGTTAATGCTTCATTCCATATTTGTGTTTTTAGCTGATACAGATTGTCCGAAACGTACGGGGCATCAGTTTTCAACACTTGAAATCCGTTCACATTTAACGCCTTATCACCAAAGATAATTGGCTCATTTCCCTCATATTCTTTATACGCATTCAACATTGTTAAACGCTGTGTTTCTTCACAAGTTATCAATATTGGCGTTTTCTGCGCATTTACATTAACATCAATCGTCCTATCAATGTTGTATAACCTTTTAGCGAACATTACCGCATCAAGCCTTGACGGCGTTCTGAGCATATTATTATAGATAATAACACTGTCTTCCTGTGATAATTGTTTCTGGTAGCCGTTTACAGCGTATGCGCGCCTGTTTATAGGCACCCTGTACACATCAAAAGGTCCGTTATTAGCACACTGCAATGCAAGAAAACCCATCACCTCATCCTCAAAAAATACTGCGTATCCGTCGCAAAACAGTGTGAGTTCCAAAAAACGCGGGTCAATAGTTTTAGGGACGTTTTTCCATTCAAACATGGATATTGACAATTCTATAAGCCGATTATAATACTGCGCCCACGTTGCATTATTCAGTCCTAAACTTTCAGTAAAACTTTTTCTTTTTCTTCCCATGTCTTCACCTTATGTAATTATTCAAACTGTAGTTGCCGATCTCACTGCCGTCATTCCAAAATGTAATACCACGGTTATATATTGAAATGACCTTCGCCATATCATCAGCAGGAAGTGAACCTTTGATATTAGTGTATCCGTTCTTCACATAGTTCCAATGCGCCCTGCCGTTGCGGTTCGGGATTTTATGCTGATTTACCTTATAACCGTACACATCAAGAAAATCGTCGATACGCTTTGCAAAATCTGCGCGTATTGTACACGGAAAAAAGTAAAAATCTTTTGAACCGCTCGCGTATGAAACACTGGATTTTGTTGTACCTTTAATCTCGGGCGGATTTATCAACGACAACCCGCCACCAACCAAAGTGCCTATCATAGATATAGCCGCGGATATTGCCGCACCTTGCGCGCCGCCTGCTTCAGCACCTGATATTGCCGCGTTTGCCGTACTCGTGATAGTTGCGGGGTTACTAGCTGTTTGAGCAAGCCAAGCCTTAAAAGCATCAATGTTAAATGTGCATTGTGGAAAGCCTGCAAGCGTCAAGCGTTCATTTCTAAGAAATCCGCAACCTTTATAAAAACGTGGCTCACACAACACTTGTGGGTCAGGGCTTACGTCACCTATCACATTGAAAGTACATTCATCCGTTGAAAAAAATTCATATTTAGCTTCAAGTGATTCGCCTGTGTCTGTTGTCACTAATAGATAATTGTACGGATAGGTAAACAATTTATTGTTTCTTGGTACGTAACCATCAATATCTGTGTAGTGTTTATTTTTTGAAATTTGATATGTCGCGGGTCGCTCGTTTGTAATATTTCCGTCATCGCCTGTGCTTATGAAATCTTTGTAATACATAAAGCAGGAAACGACATTTTCTACAAGTTCATCCCATGTCTTAAAACCGCTTAAATATTCATTTATTTTTGCGGCACCTGCTTTAGATGCTTCGGCGTACTTATAGCCCACCCCTGTATAAATACCACCAAGCAAGCCACCCTCAACGCCGCCGCCATTCGTAACATTTGACGCTAAAACAATTACAGGTTTATTCATTTTTCCAGACGTTGTAAAACCATCAAATGTGTATTCACCAAGTTCCACAGGCTCGCTTAACAAATTCGCACCTATCGCATCATTTAAAACGTGCTCACGTTCAACATAACATTGCTCAAGCGTATAATCAAAAAACCATGTTTGCATCACATCAATCTCGAATGTAATTTCTGATGTTACATTGTTCACATATTCCACACCAGTAATAAAAGCATAAAACCATTTCTCCCCAAAACTGGTATTCTGGAACATAAGGTAATTGCAATCATATAAATCCTCTGCTTTCCGTTCGAGTCGGAGCATCCCGCGTTGAACGCGGGCATAGCTCTGTTTCTCGAATTTATGTTTTGTTAATGACTGAAAATATGCTGTTTGTTGAACCCTGCTTGTAAAAAATATGGTGTGATCATATGTTTTGTCAAGAGGGCAATTTTTCAAAACTCGTATATTTGTGTCTGGTATGATATACATTTTCTCACCTTATTACTGCTTTGTAAGAGTAAATTCTGTGCCAACTGTCGTTGTTGATGAAATAGCGTTTGTTTCTACACTCTCACTCATTACTGACTGTGCCGTATAGGTTACACCGTCAATAACAAGCGACAAGAACAACGGTGTATTGACATTTGCGGGTATCATCACACCGCCGTATTTCTGTATTGCAATTCCCGCTTTTGTTGCTTCTTCGGTCTGTACAAAGTTGTAGTTTCCTGCAACAACTGTTGCGTTGTCTGCTGAGCCACACTCAAGTGTAAATACTGTTACCGTCTCACCAACTGATTTGTCAGAAACTGTCACCTTAACTGTTGCAGGTAATGCTACACTCTGTGTGTTATCGACAAACACTATTGCGTTACTGAACGGTGATGAGCTTATAGTCTTCCACACATTATAGAAGTAGTTCCAATACATACCCGAGGCAACATATTTCTCTGTGAATTTGTTATTATTGTCATATACCTGGAACCATTCAGCATCAACGAGTACCGCCTTTACATTAGCGCATAACGCGAGTTCTTCCGCTGTCACTGCTTCGATTGAATCTGATTCCGCAACGATAGCTGAAAATCTGTCGTTGTCAAAAGTGCTCCAGTCGTCAATAAGCTTTAACTTTCCTGTGAAGTCTGCCTTGTCCATGTTGAAAGCGGCGGCAAGAACATTCACATCATAACTTGCGTTAAAGTTTGAGTCCATAAAAATGTACTGGTCAGCTTTAGGCGTTGTGTTCGGTACTGCTGAAGCGTTATATTTATCGCTCATAAATGTTAACTGATTTGAGTATCTTCTAAAAGCTACAGCGGCATTTTTTATATCTGAAATGTCAACGCCTACGGGGTACATCTTACCGTGTGCAATCGCCTTTATCATTAAATACTTGAAAAGTAAATACTCGTCATATTCAGCTGACGTGTAAACCGTATCAACGATTTTAGCTATTAAATCCTGCACGCCGTTTGCAGATGTGAACGCCATTCTTAAATCTTCGTCCTGTATCGTAACTGGATACTGTACGCGCCAGTTCATGATGTGGAACGCACTTCTTACATCTGGTAATGAGCGTTTTAATTCTCGCTGTTCTGCTTTTTCTGCTGAGAACGGGCGTGCCTTTGTTATAGCAACGAACACTTCTTCGACCGTCTCGCCGAACTCAAGATAACCTTTTTTCAGCTCTGCATATGCGTTGTTGAATGTTGCTGAATTTACACGCACAAGTGCTATTCGATTCACAAGCGCGTTTATAAACTGGTTAGCGAGCGCAGGATATCCGTAAAGCACTTCACCAACTTTTGGTATGTCCAATTCTTTTTCAACCTTTGGCACATACTGCTGATACTCCGCAGATGCGTTCTGTCTGATAACATTCAGAATGTCCAGTGTTGAGGCATTTAACTGTGTTAATGCGATTCTTCGAGCCATTACTCTTTTACCTCCTTAAATAATTCTTCATAAGTTTTTATCTCGTCTTCCTCCTCATCTTCGTCTTCGATGAAGTCTTCATCCGTTGCTGATGATTTGACGAACCTTGAACGGTACTTTTCGCGCCATGCCTTGTCATTGTCCTCATATTTCTTTTTCCAGTCTTCGCCGTCGCCATCTGCGCGTTTTTCAAAATCTTCAAGCGTGTCCGTCACATCTTCTAAAATTGCGATTGCATCATCAGCGTCATTTTCACCGATAAATTCTGAAACCGCCTTAATCAATTCGTCTTTTGTTCTTATCATGTTACCTCCTTATGAATCCGCGTTTGTACGCATTTTTTAAATAAAAATATGTTGGTAATTGTCCGTTTTTACGTTTACCAGGGTTTACTGGGTCAGGGTCTGGATCGGGCGGCGGGTCTGGGTCTGGGTCATATTCGTCTGCATATATGAACCCCTGAAAATAATAACCACTGCTCGCCCAATAGTCGGGCAGGTAATTGTTAGCTTTGGGATTTTTCGTCAAGAAAAAATATGTGCCACTCCACGCTGAATTACTTACCGTCAAGGTGCCATCTGAATCAATATGCTCAACAACACACACATGCCCTGCATACCCGCGACGTCCCATACACAATATTGCGCCAAGAGCGGGCGTTGAACCCGTTTTGAAACCTCTTGCTTTCGCAGACGCATACCATGTACCCGCATCACCCGTCGGCAAACTTGTCGGCTTTTTGCCTGTGACTTCCCAATATCTCCCCCAAGCGTAACAAGTACAGTTCGGCATGCCATAACCTGCTTGATAAAACGGATTTTCTGAGTACCACATCGGATTGCCTTGTATATTTGTCGGACTGGACTGCGAATATCTCGGTACAAATTTAGCCATTATTCGTAAACATCAACATGTACGGCGTTGCCCATTTGCGGTGTGTTCGCGTAAGCATAATGGTTCTTTTTAAACGACTTCCATCTTAAAACCATGTTGCGCCTTTTTTCTGCTGTGTCAGTCAATGCTTTGCTGTAAAAATCTGCCGCCCTGCCCTGCGTATGAAAACTTCCTGCAATTCCTCCAATTTTAGCGTTGTACGGTTTGCACCTCAACCCGCTTGTTATTAAAATCGGTGTGTTTGTTGCTTCGCGCAAGTAGTCAAGATTTTTTAGAAGCTGATGATTGACAACTGCGGGATAACCTGTGCATCTACCGCCACATTCGCATTTAAACTCACTCGGTTTAAAATGTTTTATCCCTATAAAATTGTGCACTGTTTTTAGCAAAATATCCGTATTGTTCCCATAGATACCGTCAATATCGGTTTTTCGCGTAAAGTATGCGCTCTGTAAAGTTTTATAACCTGCTCTTGTCTTTACACCCTCTATACCGTCGACCGCTCCGATATTGATACCGATATCGTGCATATACTGCTGTCGTTCTTTAACTGTGAGCATCATTTACCCTCCTTTTGTGTTAATACGTCTATAGCGTCAATTAATTTCTGTGGTATCGGAACACCCATGAGCCCGATATTTTCAAGGAGTGATAGCGCCTCGTTGCATATGAACATTATTACTGTACAATCTTTCAACAATGAAGTTCCTGCAAAGGCATCTAAACGAGCCGCCACCAAGACTACCATCAAAATTGCGCATTTTCTAAAAATCCCCTTTAAACCCGCTTTTGATTCAAGTGCACCTGATTTTGTTTTAGATGATTTTTTAAACACACCGCCAACAATCAGTCCAGTTAAATAATCAAGTAGCATGAATATACAAAGTGTAGACAATGCGCTATCCCACCCGCCGAGCATTGTTGAGAATATCCCGAACACTGCGGATATAGCGGAAAATAAAGCTGTTTTTTCCATCGTTCAATCTCCTTGTTGTATACATCATATACCCGCTTGCATTATTTGTCAAGATGTATTATAATATAGAGGGAGGAAAAATTTTTATGTTTTACGACGGGACAAAATTACTTTCGATGAAAGATATAAACGGCAATGAGCCTGAGATATATATGTGTACATCAAACCGTAACGGCGGAAAAACAACATATTTCGGGCGCTATTTTGTCAATAGATATAAGAAGCATTTTGAAAAATTTGCTCTCGTTTACCGTTTCAATTATGAACTTGATGATTGCGCGGAAAAATTTTTTAAAGATATAGGCGCTTTATTCTTTCATGGGGATGTTATGTCCTCAAAGCGCCGCGCATCTGGCATCTTTCATGAACTTTTCATTAATGATATAAGTTGCGGATATGCTGTGTCACTCAACAGTGCCGATCAGTTAAAAAAATATTCACATCTTTTAAGTGACGTTGAAAGAATGCTTTTTGACGAGTTCCAGAGCGAAAACAACCATTATTGCAACGACGAAATCAGAAAATTTTTATCTGTTCATACAAGCATTGCCCGCGGCGGCGGAAAACAGATAAGACGCGTTCCTGTATTTATGCTTTCTAACCCTGTCTCGATCATAAACCCATATTATGTTGAAATGGGCATATCTGAAAGACTGCGAGATAACACTAAATATCTTCGCGGCGACGGGTACGTGCTAGAGCAGGGGTTTAATGAGTCAGCAAGCGCGGCACAAAAGACAAGCGGCTTCAATAGAGCTTTTGCAAACAATAGTTATGTTGCATACAGTGCCGAATGCGTATATCTAAATGATAATACAGCATTCATTGAAAAACCTGAGGGTGAAGGACGCTATCTTGCAACCTTGCGATACAAGGGCATTGACTATGGTATTCGTGAATATGCTACAGAGGGTATTATATATTGTAATGATAAATCAGATAAAACTTTTAAAAATAAAATTACAGTAACAACTGACGACCATAATATTAATTATGTTATGCTCAAGCGAAATGACTTTTTTCTTGCTAATTTGCGATATTATTTTGAGCGCGGTTGTTTTCGGTTTAAAGACCTGCGCTGTAAAGAAGCCGTTTTGAAAGCTTTGTCTTATTGATGTAATATCATGTTTTTATTCTTTTCATCGAGAAAACAGGAAAGCACGTTTGAAATATAACGCCTGTTGTATCTTATCGGTTAGCTTGCCGCGATGAAAATTTAAGAACATTATGATATGAAAAAAAGAGGATTTTTAATCCTCTTTTTTATTTAAACAAGTAGCACATGCGGCGTATCCTGCGATATCGAGAAAATTATCATCTTTATGTTTCTCTGTTTCACGCGCAATTTTTAATAACATCATCAATATAGCAACGTCCGTTTCTGTAATGATTTTATCGAGATATACGCTCCAGTATAACGCGATACACTCAAAGCTATTTTCTGGGAGACCATAACTCCCGCCGCGCTCGTCTAATGTTTCTAATAGTTTATTGCAAAATTCTGAAAATTCTCTCATATTACCTCATTTCATATGTTGTTTCTACTAATAACGTGCCACCTGGGACACGTTTAGGGATCAGCTTGCCTGGAACTGTGAGTCCGATATTAAAATCTGTTATTGTTCTGTGCTGTTGCAAAAATTCTTCTTCATCTTCGGTTCTGTCTTTTAAGTCAGGCTTGTCTTTCATCGACTCTATAAATAGATCTTTACACTTTTGTGGCATCCCTGCACATTTTACACTAAAAAACGGCTTTACCTCTTCAAGCTCTTCGTGTGTAACATGTTCGATATACGTTTTTTGCCGTACAAAATAGCCAATATCCCAACAGCTTTCTAAATCCCAACAACAAAAATTTTTATTGTGTACTTTAATACCCTTAATTTCTTCTGGCTTCAAGTCACAATGTATACTGTCAGTATCTGCATAAATAAAACCAGGTTCATTAACGCCGTGATAATTCCTTTGTGCCGCTCGAATAGTAAAATTGCGTGCATAACTTGTAATCGCCGCTCCCACTGCAATATAGCCTGGCTGTTTATCGTTGGCGGGTACTGTGAAAAAACCTATAGTATTATTTTCTTTCACATATGCGACTTTAAAACTTGAGTTAGTGTTACTTGCCATCTTGCCATATAAATTGTTTAAATATAATTTTGCTAGTGTGCGTTTCGCCCCCTTATTCTCTAGCTTCTGTTTTTTATATTTTTCAATGTACTTATCAAATAAACCTACGACGGGTGTAAAGTAGCAACCGTCTAATATCTCAAAATCTTTAACATTGTAATGTTCTTTAAACAATTTATAATCTGTCATTGTCATTGTTAATATCAACGTTGCTTTTTGTAACTCACCGTTCGCGTTATAATATTCGCTATAATATTTACCATCTGCGCTGTTAAGTATATCCGATGTTTCAAGCATTTCTGTCATTTTGTACATAAACGAATTTTTGATCTGTATGAACGGCAATTTACCATCTTTAATATAAAATCTCGTTTTAAAGCGCACAAAATAATAATTTTGTGTGGCTATCTCGGGAATGTAATTACCGCGCCAAAATGTCGGTAAACCTGTAGGGTATTCATTCCCACTTTCAGAGGACATCATTGACGGATACAGCGAGTTGACATCTGCTGTTGTACCATTAGTAAAAATCTTTTTTTCTTTTCCCTTTACTAAATAGCACCAACCGCCATGATACGCTTTTCTTACATACGCGCCCGCCGAGTCGGCACCGTATTCATCTGATAACGGCATATCATACAAATTTGGAAATAATTTATTATACAGCTTACCACCAACACTTTGTTTGTACTCCGACAAACAGCAACTACCTATTGTTAACTTGACATGACCCTCTGTATACATTATTTCTAATGCTTCTTTCATTACAAGCACGTCATTTTTTAGATACTCACGTTCTTCTTCTGTAATTTTATAACCTGCATACCTAAAACCCTTGTATTTCATCTGTAATTTTTTATGTAATGTGTCAAAACTGATACCGATATCTTCAACAGAAAACGGTAACAATTTTAAAGAATCCCTAAACTCGATATAATGATTTTTAACCTTTATCAACATTTTGTACCACTGCCCCATATCTGAAATAGAATAAGTAAAAGTATTATTGCGCATTTCTTTTTTCTTTTGCCATGAAAACGTCTCTGTTATGTTATCTTCTTCAAAATCTGCGGCATGTTTAAAACCTTTTACAACTAATAAATAATAAAGCCAAAAACTGCCGTCGAATTTTAAATTATGATAATAACAAACAATGTTGCAATCCTGCTGTATAAAATAATCGAACTGCTCTTCAATACTTCCGAAAATTTGTACATCATCAGAGAAAAGCTCCGCGCAACCTGCCGCCCATACTTCCGTTGCTGTCTGCCCGTCATATACTGTTGTTTCAAAATCTGCGACAAAGATTTTACCTTTTCGCATGCTCATGATTACACCATTTGAGCATCTGCAAACTCTGTCAACTCGACAGATTCTTCCATTGTAAGCGACCTTCCTTTAATTATTCTACCAAAAGCGACAATTGAAGCACGCGCATAGTCACCTCCGTCTCGAGCATCGCCACTATTGCCATATAGTATCGCTTCTACTAGTCGAATAGCTTCCTCAGCGTTTGACTCTAAATTCATAGCAACCTTAACTTCACCATCTTCAGCAATTGTACCATCTAATAAACGCTCTATTGTGTTTTTATCTTGTCTTTTGATTTCTGCAAATTTATCAGACCATTCGAACTTTGGTTGCCACATTCGAATCAACCCTCTTACATGATTTAAAATAGCGGCAACGATACGTGGCGGCTCATCTGGAAAATCAATATCCATTCTAAACGGTTTATACTCACCCTCCGCCGCAATTTTTTTCCCTTTAAACTTTTTTAATTCAGCAAGATATTTTTTAGTAACTCTTTGCGGCTTTTCTGGTATAATATCATCAGAGAAAACGTATCCCTTTTTTCGATAACGCGCCATTGCGCGCTTAATACGTTCAACTTCAGCATAAAATGCTTTTTGATTTGGTGTCAATCTTTTCTTTTTCATTTTGTAACCTCCTGATTAAAAAAGGCGGCATCTGCCGCCTTAATTTTTTATTTTTAGATTATCGAGCAGGTTATAAACTGTTTACCCTTATATGTTTTTGATTCTTTTCGATAAACTTCAATGTTTATTTCTGTTTCACCTGCCGCTGTCATTTCGTCATATATGTCCATGAAAGCTGTTGCAAATGACTGTGAACCTGTATAATACTTTGTGCCGTTCTTGTCAACGACAACCAATGTCTCATAATCTTTGTCTTCAGCTTTTTCATTATGAACTGAAATAGTCGCATAGAAGTCAACATTTATAGTGGTTTTTGTGTTGTTGAACTCTGCTTCTGTTGTCACTAAATCTAATGACTCAGCATTACTTAAATCTTTAAGCATTATTTTTTCTTTTGCTGTAAGTTCTTTGCTTGCTTCTTTTACACTGGCACTGTAAATCCTGTTTGTTTCTTTCATTTTCTTTTCTCCTTTTCTTATTCATTCTCTGGCATCACGTCTGACGGCTCATCAGCCTTTTTCCTCGGCGGCATCACATTCGCTAATTTGATAAAATCGCCCTCACTCATACCGTAAAGCGTGTGCTTAATCTCTGCACGCGACACTGAAACAATTTTTGTTTCTTCAGTGTCTAGCACTGGTCTCAGCACTTTTAAAATCTTCTCATTTGATGTATAAGTGCCAGGAATTACGGCTGTTTCGTTGAACGGCTCGGCTGTCACGATATTTAAGCATAACAGCTCTACTTCTGTCGTTGTGACTGTTCTTGTCACCATTCTTTTTCTCATGTCTTTTTTCCTCCTTGTTTTTTTACTTGGGAGCCACGGGAATCGAACCCGTCAGCCTCAACGCTGTCTCCATTGCTCCCATAACGGCGGCGTGAGCCGCCTGTAGTTAAGAGGTATTTAAAAAATGAAACTTTGTATTGACATGATTAATTATAACACTTATACGGCGGTTTGTCAACACGTTTGGAAAAAGTTAAAAAATTAACAATTAGTCAATATTGGACATTAACTTTTTCCTGCAATACATTGCTAAATGTTGTAAATCTCTGCAAGCTAAAGAATGTAGACACTTTTCGCATTCATCAAGAGATAACTGCCGCACATTGACACAATAGCATTGACCTGAGACGACTATACGTAACAAATATTCATAATCTTCTTTTGTATAATGTGATGATTTTAAAGTTAACATAGTTGAACCTCCCTTTTTACTTTAACACGCCATAAATGGATATTGGCATGCGCTTCTAGCATATACTTACCGTTGTCATGTTTTACAACTGCCGACCAGAATTTTACACCGAACATGGATAAAACAGAGCTAAATATGCTGTTGAACACATTTGCGGATTCTAGCCCGTCTTTGCTAATCTTATCAGCGAGAGCATCGGCTATTAAGCCGATTCCTCGCTTAAACATGTGATAGGTCATTCTGTTATCACCTCCTGCATGTATTTTTCCATTGCCTCTATCTCAGCGATTTTATCGTATACAGCATCAACTACACCGTCCATTGTAGTAGGGGTGCTAAACCATACTGATATTTCGCCCTCAGCGGGAACGAAATAGCTTCCGCCAAACTGAAGTAACGGTCTGATTTCATCCTTTGCAGGATTGTAAACCCCCTGCACGCGCATGCCGTAACCGTCTTTCTCGCAATATCGTTGTGTCATTCCTGCGACTTTCTTAATACCTTTCATTTTCTTCTACCTCCATTATTTTTATATTATTACAATTGTAATGAAACTTGTACGCCTGCATGAATAGCTCCGCGTTCATATATGTTGTGAACGTGCCGCGCGTGCACAACACAATTTCTTTTTTCTCGTCGTCCCATATTGGGGCGACGACTTTGAAAAATTTCATTTTTCTACCTCCGTCATCTCCAACCATACGCCCATCCGAGCCACTCGGCTATTGTAGCAGGTATGGTTGCCATTGCTAGAAATAAAATTATTCCTAGCAATATAATTATAAATTTTTTCATTAATTTCCTCCTTTATCGAGCCATTCAAGAAAAAGCTCGAAATCTATAATTTCGCCGCAATTCTCGTATGGATCCTCGCCATACTTGTCGCAGTACTCGCAGAATCTTCCGCCGAGACTGCACCAATCGCAAGCGCAATTATCATATGGTGCGCGCTCGTGTACATACCATACGGCGTTAAAGACGTCGTATGTGGTGTAGTACTCGCCCCCGAATACTGTTTCAACGTAGTGCTGTAATGTAGACTCATCTACTACAACACATTTGTAAACGCGACGAGAGCGCGCTTTTGTTTTTTCAGCTGCGGCGTTTGCGGCTTCTTTTGAATTGAATATTGCGGGCGTTGCTTTCCACCCGTTTAAAATTAACAGATAATTTTTCATTTTTTCTACCTCCTTTATCTTATGTATTTATTATACACCTGCGCCCACTAACTGTCAACCCATTTTGCAAAAGTATACAAAATACATAAAAATACAAACGGGGAACTGGTGTACCGCATTTTTCCCTTCACATACC
>OKRW01002123.1_pt1 | contig 15087 bp, 14 predicted proteins | sample 1601151 | NCBI WGS metagenome assembly OKRW01 (sample SAMEA3541471, study PRJEB24748) | human gut metagenome | biome: human gut; feature: human-associated habitat; material: faeces | place: China | collected 2012 | reverse complement strand
GCTAGATTTCCTTGACCCACAGGCCTTGGAGGTTGCAGTACTCATACGCCTTCACCGGCGCATCGCCTGCGGCCAGGGCGAAGGTTGCCTCAGGGGCGTCCTGCGCGGTGAGCGGGGCGATCTGGTAGCCCTTCTCAGTGACGAGCACGATGAACGCGATCAGATGCTCAGGCGTCATGGGATGGGCGACCTCGCCCACCTTCACGTGAACCGTGGAGCCGTCGACGACGACCTGCGGCACGTGCTTCTCCTTGGCACCATCGGTGTCGTTGGCACGCAGCTCAACCATCTTCTCGCCGCAGCAGGACATGGGCACGCCCTGGTCGAACGGCTTGATAGCCACGTTGCCGCAATGCATGCACTTGAAGAATTTGACGTCCATGGTAAACCCCTCTCAGGTTTCAACGGCAACCCCCATGGTGCCGTTGCTCTCAGTATAGAAAACGCCTTGCAAGCGCGGAGGGCGCGTGGGTAGATGTTAGCCAACCCGTTACGCTCCCGCAGCCCGTCTGTTGCGTACCTATATGTTACTGCTTTTGTATCATTTCTGGAAGCCCTTTTTGCGGTTTCTTAACGCGAACGGCATAAACAAGGGCACATGCTCCCGCCACCATGAGCGGCACGCTGAGGACCTGGCCCATGGTCAACCACCCTCCCCACAGGTAGCCGATCTGCGCATCGGGCTGGCGAACGAACTCGATAAGGAAGCGGAACAGGCCGTAACCCACCAGGAACACGCCCAAAAACGTCCCCTGCGGACGCGGCGGTTGCTTGCGCGACAGGATGTACAGCACGCAGAACAACACGGCGCCCTCGAGCAGGGCCTCGTAGAGCTGCGAGGGATGACGCGGCATCGCGCCCGCCGTACCGCCGAACACCACGCCCCAGGGCAAGCTGGTGGGCGCGCCCCACAACTCGCCGTTCACGAAGTTGGCGCAGCGGCCGAAAAACAAGCCGATAGGCGCCGCGATGCAGCCCATATCGGCAAGCGTGAGGTACGGGATGCCGGTGAAGCGCGCCGCGACGATGCCCGAGAGCAGCGCGCCGATAAGGCCCCCATGAAAGCTCATGCCGCCATGGTTGAACGCCAAGATCTCGGCGGGATGGGAGAAATAGTAGCCATCGCCATAGACAAGGACGTAACCTAGACGTCCTCCCAAGATCACGCCCACGATGGCGCACAGCACCACGGTGAGCAGGCTGTCCGCATCCACCCGCACCTTCCAGCGCTTCGCCACCTGCCACAGCACGAGCGCCGCGCACACGAAACCCGCCACATAGGCGATGCCGTACCAGCGCACAACAAAAGGCCCGACGGCGAACGCCACCGGGTCGAGCATGCGATATATCTCGTTTAACATGGGAAAAGCTCCGTTCCATAGCAGTCGAACGGAGAAAAGGATACCTTAGTTCAAGCCCCCTGCGCCAACCTGTTGAGCGCTTGCCCTAACCTCTTCACGAAGCGGGCCGGGGATGGCGCGCAACAGCTGAACCTGCGCGCCGCACTTGGGGCAATCAAGGGTGAACAAGGCCGTTTCGGGGCCCAATACCATGATGGCGCGGTATCGCGCCATATCGAACGTGCCGCACCCGCAGCTTGGGCACGCGGCACGAATGTTCACGACCTCCACTGAAACGTCCTTAGAGCAAGAACCTGTTCGGATTGCCCTGACGGGTGGGGCCTTCGTCCGCACGATCGGCCGTGCTCGGCCCATGCTCCAAGAAGAACTCGCAGAAACGGCAGATCTCCTTGACCGCCGCGTCGAAATCGCGGCTGGGGTTGAGCAGCTTGCCGAAATCGGTGCACACCACGTGGGTGGGGCGGAAGCAGGCGGCGAAGTGGCAATCTGCGGGGCACGGTTCGCCGGGAATGTTATGCGGGCATCGGCCGTTCATCTCGGCATCTTCGCAGCAACCGCGCAATTCCCAACACTTCATGCCTTTCGCTTCCCTTCTCCGCCTGCTTACCTGATGTTTACACCTGCTTACATGACCGCCGGCACCACGCGGGTGACGCCGGGCACGCGCTCCTTGAGGATGCGCTCGACGCCGTTGGCCAGCGTCATCTGGGACATGGGGCAGCCCTTGCAAGCGCCCTGCAGCTCGACGGTGACCACGCCGTCCTCGTCGACGTCGACGAGCTTCACGTCGCCGCCGTCAGCCTGCAGGCTGGGTCGGATGAGCTCGAGCACTGCTGCAACATCGGTCTTCTCAACCATAGGGTTCTCCTTTGCCTTTCGGTCTTTTGTTCATCATGAGCGATTCTACCACAGCGCCCAATGGGGCCATCGGGCGTTTGGATGGGGTTACGATGATGGTTTCCAGTCTTTGCCGAGGATAACCAGCACATCGGTGCCGAACGAATAGGCGCCGGTGTTCTGCACCAAGCGACCCACCCCCATGGCATCGAGCACGGTCTGCGCAGCCGGCTGCGCGTCGTTGGAGTTGTAGATGACCAGCGTTTCGCTGTACACGGAGGTGTCGGTGTTGCCCGTCTCCGAGACCTTGAAGCCCTTCGAGGTGAGCGTGGACTCCATGGATGCCGCCGCGCCCGTGATGCCGCCGCCGTTTTTCAGCGTGATGGTGAAGCTTCCGGGGTCGGTGGTGGCAGCCTGCGTCTGCTCGGCGGGTTCCTGCCCCGAATCGACGCGGTCCATCATCTCGGTCCATGAGGAGTTCGAAACCGCGAACACATCTTGGCCGTCGCTTTGCGTGACGTAGCCCGGCACGAGGGCGCCCGTGACGGAGTCGGCGCTCATGCCCTTGAGGCTCTCGGCCAAAGACAGCGCATCGCTTGAGCCCATGTCGGTGCCGAAGGCGCCCTGCAGCTGGTCGAGCAGGCCGACCAAGCTGGACTTGCCTCCCGACACCATGCGCAACGACACCGCCTCGAGCAGCTTGCGCTGATTTTCCGCCTGGGTTTGCCTTGGCGAGGAGAAGTTCGTGGCGCGCGCCAGCGTTAGAGAGCCTTCGCCGGTGAGGGGTTGAGCGCCTGCAGGCAAGTACACGCTGCCGGCGTCGGGATCGTCGACCTCTTCGGAAAGGTCCACATCCACTCCACCGAGCGTGTCCACCAGCTGCACGAGACCGGCTGCGTCGACCTTCACCACATGCGAGATCTTCACATCGGCGAAGTTGGCAACGGCGCTGACCAGGCTGGCATCGCTCTCGCGCACGCTCGCCTGCCGGATGGGGTAATACTTGCCGTCCTTCAGCGACACCTGCACGTCGGTGGGGATGCTGATAATGCAGGCGTTCTTACCAGAGGAATCGGTTCGCACCAGGGCTAGAGCATCGGGGCCCTCGGCGGAGTTCGGCATGCCCGGCGTATCGAGCTCGGCCACGACGAGCGTGTAGAACGGATCGCCGGACTTCACGGCAGTGAGCGCCTTGGCCGCATCGGAATCCTTGAGCGCCAGCTTGCCGTTAAGGTTTCCCATGAGGGTGAACGAGCCCACGCCGTAGGCCACTGCCGCCAACACGGCAACCACCGCAACGGCGATGCCCAAGCGCTTCGCGAGCGTGCGGCGCTTGACCCCCGGCGAGAACTCGAGCCCCCTGGCATAACCGGTACGGCTTCGCGGTCCCTGGGCGCTGGGCATGACGTTGCTCACGTAGCCGCGCTGCGCGCGCTTCTGCCTGCGCGGGCTGGAGAAACCCACCTGGTCGGCGTTCATATGCGCCGGGCGCACCTTGGGGACGTGCGTTCCCAAGGTTGCGCTGCGCATGCGGCGCGAGGTGAGCTTGGAGTTGATCTGCGTGATGTCCTTGCGTTTCCTGACCATGACGCTCCCGTCCGGCTATTCGGCCGCGCCAACCTGGCGGCGCGACACGTTTGCGCCGAGCTGGGAGAGCTTGCCGCAGTAGTCCTCGTAGCCGCGATCGATGTGCTTGATGTTGTGCACGCGGGTTTCGCCTTCAGCCACGATGCCCGCCAGCACCAACGCCGCGCCGGCGCGCAGGTCGGTGGAGGACACGTCGGTGCCCTGCAGGTCGTTGACGCCACGCACGAGCGCATGATGGTCCTCGATGGTGATATCGGCGCCCATGCGCGCCAGCTCGCTGGCGAACATGAAACGGTTCTCGAAGACGTTCTCGGTGACCATGGAGGTGCCGTGGGCCAAGCTGCACAGCAGCATGAACTGGGCCTGCAGGTCGGTGGGGAAACCCGGATGCGGAAGCGTTTGGATATCGGTGGGCTGCAGCGGCTGATTGCGGCTGCAGGTGATCCAATCCTCCCCCGCCTCGACGCAGCAGCCCATGGCGCGCAGCTTCATGATGGCCATATGCAGGTACGACGGGTCGATGCCGCGCACCGTGACCGGGCCGCCCGTGAGCGCACCGCCCACCAAGAAGGTGCCGGCCTCGATGCGGTCGCCCACCGTGGTGTGCTCGCAGAGATGCAGGCTTTCAAGCGGCACGCCCTCCACTTGGATGATGGAGGAGCCAGCGCCGCTGACCTTGCCGCCCATGGCGTTGAGCATGTTCGCCAAATCGACGATCTCAGGCTCACGCGCGGCGTTCTCGATGCAGGTGGTGCCATGAGCGGTAACGGCGGCCATAAGGCAGTTCTCCGTGGCGCCGACGCTGGGGAACTCCAACGTGACATCGGCACCGTGCAGGCCGTTGGGCGTGTGGGCGTTCAGGTACCCGTGGTCCACGGTGAACTCCACACCCAGGGCCTCAAGACCCACCAGGTGCATATCGATCTTGCGGGCACCGATCTGGCAGCCGCCGGGCATGGCCACGCGCGCCTGGCCGAAACGCGCCACCAGCGGGCCGAGCACGCTGATGGACGCGCGCATCTTCGACACCAGCTCGTAGGGCGTTTCATGGGACGTGACCTGAGCAGTGTCGATGACCATGGTGTGGCCGTCGCGCTCGACGGTGGCGCCGAGGCACTCGAGCACCTCCGACATGACGACGATATCGCTGATAAGGGGCACATTGTGCAGCGTTGAGGCGCCCTGACCCAAAAGCGAGGCGGCGATGAGCTTCAAAGCCGAGTTCTTCGCGCCGGAAACCCTCACCTCGCCGGAAAGGACGTTGTTGCCCTCGACGACGATGATCTCTTTCTCAGACATGCAAACCCCCCTGGATGAACTAGATTGCGAAAGCCCATTATAAAGCGAAGGCCCGCGCAAGGCGGGCCTTCACGATGAAAGCAAACGTATCAACGCATTCGCGGGCGCGCAGAAGCGATGATGGTCCGAGAAAGGAAAACGGGCCGCCCCGCACCTTGCATCCGCCCACCGCTGCGGCATCGACGGCCGATGTCGCAGCATGAAAGCGGATACAGGGCGAAGGAGCGGCCCGCAGCGTTTGCGATTCGCTGGCTATGTGGCGAAAAGCGTGGGTTACGCGGTCTCGCCCAGAGCCCAGCGCACGAAACCGGTCACCTTGATGGTGCCGCCCAGGTTCTTGGCGCACTCGTCGGTGTACTGGTTGATGGACTGGTCGGGGTTCTTGACGAAGGCCTGCTCGGTCAGGCAGTTCTCCTTGTAGAACTTCTCCATACGGCCGGTAGCCATCTTCTCCTGGATGGCCTCGGGCTTGCCGGACTCGGCAGCCTGAGCCTTGTAGATGCCCATCTCATGCTCGACGACCTCGGCCGGCACGGACTCGCGGTTGGCGGACACCGGGGAAGCGGCGGCAACCTGCATGGCAACGTCGCGGCCGTAAGCCTGGAAGCCCTCGGAAGCGGGGTCGATGCCCTCGACGTCGAAGGTCACCAGAACGCCGATCTTGCCGCCACCGTGGATGTAGGAGGCGATGCCACCGGCGTTGACGGTGGTGGCACGGGGGAGCTGGATGTTCTCGCCCAGCACGTGGATGGCGTCGGTGAGGATGTCCTCGACGGGCTCGCCCTCGAAGGTGGAGGCACGCAGAGCCTCGACGTCGGCGGCGTTGGCGGCCAGAGCGGCACGGCCCAGCTTCTCGGCGTAGGCCTTGAACTTCTCGTTCATGCCCACGAAGTCGGTCTCGCAGTTCAGCTCGACGACGGCAGCGGACTTGGCATCATCGGCCAGAACGGTCATGACGGTGCCCTCGTTGGTGGCGCGGCCGGCCTTCTTGGCGGCAGCGGCCAGGCCGCGGGTGCGCAGCACGTCGACGGCCTTCTCCATATCGCCATCGGCCTCGACGAGCGCCTTCTTGCACTCCATCATGCCGGCGTCGGTCATCTCGCGCAGTTCCTTGACCATGGAAGCGGTGATAGCAGCCACGTTGGATCCTTTCTATCCTTGTTGCGGCGGCGCCTGAGCGTCGCCGTTAATAACCTCGAACGCCGTCGGCCGCCCTACGGGGACCGACGGCGTGCAACACCAGTGAGTTAGGCCCCGTGCTTATTCGGCAGCAGGAGCGGCAGCCTCGGCAGCCGGAGCAGCCTCGGCCTCGGCCGGAGCGGCCATTTCCTCAGCGGAAACGGGGGCGCCGGTGCCGGCGACGACGGCGTCGGCGATGAAGTCGGCCAGCAGCTTGACGGAGCGGATGGCGTCGTCGTTGGCCGGGATGCCGTACTCGACGTCATCGGGATCGCAGTTGGTGTCGAGCGTGCCCACCACGGGGATGTTCAGACGATGAGCCTCGCGGATGGCGATCTCCTCGCGGTTGGTGTCGATCACGAAGATGGCGTCGGGGACGCGCTTCATGTTACGGATGCCGTTGAGGTTGAGCTGCAGCTTGGACAGCTCCTTGCGCAGCAGGATCTGCTCCTTCTTCGGCAGCAGCGCCATACGGCCGTCGGCCTCCATGGCCTCCAGCTCCTCCATGCGAGTGACGCGGGAGCGGATGGTCACGAAGTTGGTGAGCATGCCGCCGAGCCAACGGGCGTTGACGTAGGGCATGCCGCAACGGTTGGCGGCGTCGGCGACGGCCTCCTGGGCCTGCTTCTTCGTGCCGACGAATAGGACGGAGCCGCCGTTCTTGGCGATGTTGGAGACGAAGGTGTAAGCCTGGTCCATGCCCACGAGGGACTGCTTGAGGTCCAGGATGTAGATGTCACCGCGGGCGCCGAAGATGAACGGCTTCATCTTGGGGTTCCAACGACGCTTCTGGTGACCGAAGTGCGCGCCTGCGTCGAGCAGGGTCTGAATGCTGATCTTAGCCATGACACTCTCCATTCGTTAGTCCTCTGCGTGCGGTCATCCCCTTTCATCCGCAACCGATTTCGGCCACTAGCGGGAAGGGTCGCACACGCATGTGTGATAAAACAGCCCTCGAATTATAACAACGCCCCCGGGCGTTTGCAACGGGAGCGTTGAAGATTTGGTGCGGTCTTCACCAACCCGCTACCTAAGGTTGATTTTCAAGTTCATCCGAACACTTCGCATTTGCTCTCGAACTCAGCCGTACACGTCCGGCTGAGTTCGAGAATTCCTTTCTGGAGGTAAGGCCGCGGGCCCTGGGCGCGCGACCGCCCATCGGCCGCCGAACGCCATCGGGCTCCGGCACCAGATGCATGACCGCCCATCGGCCTGTGCCCGCGGGCTCCCAACGGGCCTATGCGTCGTAACGCTTCCCGTTGCGCATGGAGAGCGCGATGGTGGAGGCGTTGTGCAGAAGCGAGGACATCTGCGGGGAGATGACGCCGCTGATGCCGGCCGCCAACAACGTCGAGTTGATGGCCATGACCTCCTTGAAGCTGCCGTTCAAGCGGCCCATGAGGCCCCCGCTCATACGGCGCAGCGCCACGATGGAGCCGAGCTGGCCGCCCGTGAGCGTGATGTCGGCCACCTCCTTGGCCACCGCGGTGCCCTGCCCCATGGCTATTCCCACGTCGGCGAGCGCCAGCGCCGGGGCATCGTTGACGCCGTCGCCGACCATGACCACGTGCGCGCCTTCCGCCTTGAGTTTCTCGACGAAGGCGTACTTGTCCTCGGGAAGCAGGTTGGCGTGGAACTCGGAAACGCCGGCGCGGGCGGCGATGCGCGCCGCGGTGCGCTCGTTGTCGCCCGTGAGCATGATGACGCGCGAAAGCCCCAGGCGGCGAAGATCGGCGATGGCCTCGGGAACGCCGGCCTTGAGCGGGTCCTGCACGCCGATGACGCCCATGAGCTTGCCGTCCACGGCAAGGTAGAGCGGCGAGAGGCCCTCGGTCTCCCGCGCGATGAGGCCCTTCTGCGCCTCGGAGATCTCGACCTGCTCGTCCTCCACGACGAAGGGCTCCGAGCCGATGACCACGCGCTTGCCGGCAAGCGAGCTTGCTATGCCGTGCGCCACGATGTACTCCACCTCGGCGTGGCGCTCGCGGTGCTCCAAGCCCTTCTCGGCGGCTGCGCGCACGACCGCACGGGCCACCGGGTGCGGGAAGTGCTCCTCCAAGCACGCGGCGAAGCGAAGCACCTCGTCATCGTCCCACCCGTCAAGGGAAAGCACGCGCGCCACCTGCGGGGCGGCCTCGGTGAGCGTGCCCGTCTTGTCGAACACGATGACGTCGGCCTGCGCCATGGACTCGAAGTGCTGCGAGCCCTTCACGGTGAAGCCCGCCTGGGCCGACTGGCTCATGGCCGACAGCACGGCTATGGAGCCGGTGAGCTTGAGCGCGCAGGAGTAGTCGACCATGAGCGCCGCCGACGTCTTCACCAGGCTGCGCGTGGTAAGCGCAACGACGCCCGCCAGCAGGAAGTTCCACGGCACGATGCGGTCGGCTAGGCGCTCCATGCGCGACTGCGTCTGCGACTTGTAGGATTCGGTCTGCTCGACCAGGTTCACGATGGTGCGCAGCTTCGTCTGGCCCTCGTTGGCCTTCACCTCGACGATGATCTCGCCGTCCTCCACCGCCGTGCCGGCGAACACGTCGTCGCCGACCGTTCGTTCCACAGCCAAAGGCTCGCCGGTAAGCGCCGCCTGGTTGACCATGGCGCAACCGCGCACCACCACGCCGTCGACGCACACGGGCATGCCGGTGCGCACGGCAATAAGCTGACCGGGCTTCAGCGTGTTCGCGGGCACCTGCACCTCGGTGTCGCCTTCGACAAGCTGAGCGGATTCGGGCAGGTCCAAAAGCGCGTTGATAAGCGCACCTTCCGAACGGCTGCGCGTGTATTCCTCAAGCGTCTCGCCGACGTTGAGCAGCAACATGGTGGTGCCGGCCGTGCGCGGATCGCGCTTCAAGAACGAGATGCCGATGGCCGCCGCGTCAAGCACCGGCACGTCCAGGCGCCCGTTGGCCAGCGACTTTAGACCCTCGAACAGGAATTTGCGGTAGCTCCATACGGCCCAAGCGGTGGCAAGGGGCTTCGGAAGGAACCAGCGGCGCAGCAGGAACGACCCCACCAGCTCGGCCAAGTCCATAAGCAGCGAATGGGCGCGCGGGGCAAGCTCCAGCCCGCAACCCTGCTTGGCCTTCGCGATAGCCGCCGCGTCGATGCCGGATAAGTGCGAAAGCACGCGAGAGCGAGCCCCGGGCGTGGCACGATACGTCAGCGCCACCGAGCCGATGCGCGGATACACCGTTGATTTCACGACGTCCGGGCACTGGCCGATCACGCGATACAGCGCGTCAAGGTCCGCTGGCGGGACATGGCCCGCCAGCGTCACGCGCAAACGGCCCGGAAGCTCGTTTGCAATTTGATATTTCATAACGAATCGCTTCTTGCGCTATTCCGCAGCAGCCTCGGGCTGGTCGGCCTTAGCGGACTCGTTGATGTAGTTGGCCTCGGCAACGATGTCGTCGACCTGGGCCTTGGCCTGCTCAACGACGTCCTGGTAGGCAGCCTTGGCCTGCAGGCTCTTCGCAACGCCCTGCACGTAGCACTTCTTGGCCGTGTTGCTGGTGAGCGCCTTCACGCCCAGCGTGCCCAGCACGAAACCGCCAGCGACCATCCAACCATCACGCTTACCGAACTTCATGAGCTCCATCCTTTCTTGCGGCGTCCCGCCGCCATCTCGAGCATCGAATTCTCGCGCCCGCAATTACCTTACCGAGATAGAATAGTGCCACGTAAAACCAGCGTCAAATGGTTAAAATATGGTTAACTATCTGCGTTGATACTGTCTAACTCCCATTTCGCCGAAAGGAGGCCGGCATGAAGTGGCACCGTTTCTTCGCCATGGCCGCATGCGTGTGCATGGGCCTGTGCGTTTACACTGGTAAGAAGCACAAGTAACACATCTAGCGCCCGGCAGGCGGCGCAAAGGTTACCGAAAGATAACGGTAAACCGCAGCATACGGGATTTGTACGAATCGTGAACCCGCCACACACGAAGGCGCCGCCAAGCCGTTACCATGGAAGGCGCGCGACGCGATTGCAGCGGGCCTTAGACCCGATGCGCCGCACAACCCGTCGCGTTTCTACCATCGAACCTGTGGGAGCACCATATGAACTTCAACAACGTAACCTTCGAGCGCTCGTTCGGCATCTCGTCGCAGCTTCCGCCCTCGACGCTTCCGGAAGTGGCGTTCGCAGGCCGCTCGAACGTGGGCAAGTCGTCCATGCTCAACGCCTTGTTCGGCCGCAAGAGCCTGGCGAAGGTCTCGCAGAAGCCCGGCAAGACGTCCACCATCAACTTCTTCGCCACCGAAGGCGCCCGCTTCGTAGACCTGCCCGGTTACGGCTACGCGCGCGTGGCGAAATCCGAGAAAGGCCGCTGGGCGGAGCTGATCGAGGGCTATTTCAACCAGGACCGCAACTTCGCGCTGGTGGTCAGCCTGGTCGACATCCGTCACGAGGTCCAGCAGCTCGACCTGAACATGATCAACTTCCTCATGGATGCGGGGCTTCCGTTCGCCGTGGTGCTCACGAAGTCCGACAAGCTCTCCCGCAACCAGCAGAACAAGCAAGTGTCCGTGCTGCGCCGCCAGCTCGCCCTGCCCGACGACGTTCCCATGCTGGTTACGTCCAGCGAGAAGCGCGACGGATTCGACGCTTTGCGCAAGCTCATCACGCAGGCCTGCGAAGGCTAACGCGGTATCGCGGAAGCGCGGGCGCGCGCCGATTGGGGTTGCATGCCCCACTGACAACGAGGCCGAATGCCCATGGGCATGATCGGGTCGGCGCCCTTTCGCCAGCCCCGGCTCCAAGCAGCCATTCCTGCCGAGCCAACACCCCCGTAAACGCGAACGAGCCCCAAGCCGATGAACAGCTTGGGGCTCGTTGTTTGCTACAGGTATTTCGGCGCTACCGGCTTACATATTTGCCGATGCGCCGCTGAACTGGGAAACGCTACCAGGGGCGAACGATGATCATGTCGGACTGCACGGAGCTGACGCATACCGTCTGGCCGAAGGTTGGGGCATGGATCATCTGGCCGCCGCCGATATAGATGCCGCAGTGCGACCAACTGGTGCAGATGTCGCCGGGCTGCGGGTCAGATACCTGGGACATGCCCATGAACGTGTACGTGGTGCCGTAGCGCGAATTGCTGCCGGTGAGCGCATAGCTGACCAAACCGGAGCAGTCGAAGCCGTCAGGGCCGACGCCACCCCACACGTACGGTGCGCCGATGCAGCTGTACGCGCGGTCGACGATGGCATTGCCCGTGGAGGCGTTGTAAGACGGCGTCCAGCTACTGGAACCGCCCGAGTTGCCGGGATTGCCCGAACCGCCGTTGTCAGCCCCACCGCCATTGTCGGTATTGCCGTTGTCGGTCCACGTGTTGCCGCCACCGTTATCGGCAGCGCCGCCGTTACCGCCGTTACCGCCGGCATTGGCGTTGTTGTTCGTGGCACCGGCGATGCCCATACGCTGGGTAGCCTGGGCGGCGGACTGGTCGACGGTTTGCTGGGCAGTTGCGGCAGCAGCGGCAGCCTGTGCAGCGCGCTCTTCCTCCACCAGCGTGGCCACCTCGGCCGAAAGGCCGTCATAGGTCTGCTGCATGGAGTTAACGGTGGCCTGAGCCTCGTCCTGAATCTGCTTAGCCTCGGATGCCTTGGCAGCAGCGGTGCGGCTCTGCTCTTCGAACGTGGCCTTCTGCTCCTGAGCCTCGGTGCGCAAATCCTTGTTGCGCTGCACGAGCTCAGCATCGTTATCGTTGACCTTGTTCAGCAGGTCCCAGTTCGTGGCGAACTCGCTGAACGAGGTGGAGCCGAGCAGCAAGTCCAAAAACGAGCTGGCACCCGTGCGGTACATGCTCTGCGCGCGATCGCCCAAACGGGATTGCACGTCGGCGATTTCGACGTTGATCTGGTCGATACGCTCCTGCGCCTGATCGGCGGACTGCTGCGCCTGAGCCTGCTCCTCAAGCGCCTGGCCATAGTCGGCCGATGCCTGATCGAGCTTGTACTGCATGGAGTTGAGCGAGGCCAGGACCGCCTGGGCCTCTGCCTGCTTGGAAGATGAATCAGGGGTGGCGAATGCCAGCTGCGGAACCATAAGGCCGCAGGACAGGACGCAAGCCATCGCTCCACCGGCGATGCGACGGCGCAGCTTCATTTCCTGTTGCATGCACGAACCTCCTTCTCGGTTGCAAAATCGCTTACGCCACTGTATCACCCTGGCAACAAGCGCGGTACCTTTTGCACTGAACGGGCATACGCCCAGGTGAGGCTACCTGCATATATGGAGAACGGGCAGGTGGGGCGAAACCGGGATTTCCGCCCCAGCCCGCTCCGCCTGCCCGTCCTTGGCAGCGCCTTGCGCCGCTATCTAGCCGCGGAAGCCCGCGTCCTCCTTATGGCGCGACGGGTCGTCGGCCGCAGAGGTTGCCAGCGCATCGCAGCGCTCGTTCTCGGCATGGCCGGCATGGCCCTTGACCCAAACGAACTCCACGTCGTGGGGCTCCTTCGCCTTGAGCATGCGCTTCCACAGATCGGAGTTCTTCACCGGCTGCTTCTGCGAGTTCTTCCACCCGCGCTTGAGCCAGCCATCCACCCAGTGCTGGTTGAACGCGTTCACCAGATACTGGGAATCGGAGTACAGCGTCACGTGGCACGGGCGTTTGAGGGCCTCGAGGGCCACGATGGCGCCGAGCAGTTCCATGCGGTTGTTCGTGGTGCAGCGATACCCCTGAGAGAACTCCCGCTCGTGCACCCCGCCCTTGCTGTCGATGAAACGCAGGATGCTGCCGTACCCGCCCGGCCCGGGGTTGCCCCGCGAGGCGCCGTCGGAATACAAATCAACGTGCATATGCAAACCAATCTTTCCGCACCCATGAAAAGACCGGCCAGCCGCGTTGCCGCAGCTGGCCAGCCTGATGGGATGCCATGCTTTGAAACCCTACTTGAACTGCGAGGGATGCTTCGAGAAGAAGTCGAAGCGCGGGGGAAGCTCGCGGATGCGATGGCGTCCGTCCTCGAGCTCGGCGCCGTGGCACAGCTCGTCCATGCCCTCGAAATCGAAGTTCCAGCTGAAGAAGTCGTCAAACTCGAAGCTGAGGTAATCGGCGATCTTCTCGCAACCCTTCGGCACCACGGGATGCATGAGCAGCGTGGATACGCGAAGCAGGTAGAAGCAGTCCACGAGCACCTGACGGCGCAGCTGCTCGTCGCCCTCCTTCTCGGCGGTACGGATGTTGTCCGTCCAGTACTTGTTCGCCCAGCGGATGAACGCGTCCATGATGGACATGACCGTGTGCAGCTCGGCCTTGTGCATGGTCTTGTCGTACTCGTTCATGCAAGCGTGCGCGCGCTCGCGCACCTCAAGCGACACCTCGCCGAGCGGCATCCAGCCCTCGAAGTTCTTCTGCGCCTCGTAGAAGCAGCTACGGGCCAGGCGGTTGAACACGTTGGTGAGCAGCGTGCCCTCCTTGAGAACCGGATCGGCCACGCGCGGGTCGTTGCGCTTCGCCTCGTCGGGGTCGAAGGGCTTGGGCTTGAAGCCCACGGACTTCTGATCCAGGCCAAGCGCCAGGAAGTGCGCGCGAAGCTGCTCGACGGTGTAGTGCTCCAGCAGCTCATCGGCCGTCGGCGGCTTGACCGAACCCGATGACGAGGCCTTCTTGTTGCCCAGCAGGATGTGATGGTTGGCGATGAGGCTGGTCTGGCGCAGAGGCGTGTCCGTCTCGCCGGGCGTGAGGATATCGCCCGGGCGCAGCGCCTCGATGAGCGCGCGGCCAAAGCCGCCTCCCTGCCCGTCGATGATAACAATATCCATATTCCGTCCTCCTTACATCAGCGGCGAGAAGAAGCGCAGGAACAACTGCGCCAGCCATTTGTACAGCGGCACACGGCGGATATCCTCGGCAGTCACCTCGTGGCACACGGCCATGGTGGCCTCAAAATCTTCCTTGACACGGTTTACAATCTGCCCGCCAAAAAACTGGCAGCAGTTTTCATAGTGCAGGTATAGGCTGCGGTAATCGGTGTTGGCGCTGCCCACAATGGCCAGCTTGCCGTCCGATACAAACATCTTTGCGTGCACAAAGCCGGGTGTATATTCATAGATGCGCACGCCCGCGCGCAGAAGCTCCGGGTAGTAGCTTTGCGTCACATAGTACACATAGGGCTTGTCCGGAATGCCGGGCGTGATGATGCGCACGTCCACGCCGCTTTTGGCCGAAAGGCACAGCTCGGTGGTCATTTCATTGTCCAAAATAAGGTAGGGCGTCATCAGGTAGACATAGTGCTGTGCGTGGCGCAGCACGTTGAAATAGGCGTTTTCCGCCACGTTTTCGCTGTCCAGCGGGGAGTCGCAGTAGGGCTGCACAAAACCCTCGCTGGCGGGGTAAGCGCTTTCGGGCAAATAATCCAGATACTGGGTGCGCGTTTCGGCCACATAATCCCACATTTTCAAAAAAGTAACCGTCAGGCTGAACACGGCGGGCCCCTGCAGCATAAAGCCGGTGTCTTTCCACACGCCAAAGCGCTTTTTGCGGTTGATGTATTCGTCGGCAAAGTTCATGCCGCCGGTAAAGCCCACCTCGCCGTCTATGACGGTGATTTTGCGGTGGTCGCGGTGGTTCAGCAGCTTATAATCGGACGGGTGCCACGAAAAGCGGAAGGGGCTTACGGCAAAGCACTGAATGCCCTGCGCGCGCAGGGTTTCTGCATAATTGGGGGGCAGGGTGAACAGGCAGCCGAACCCGTCGTACAGCACGCGCACATCCAGTCCGGCGGCCGCCTTCTCCCGCAGGATGTCAAGGATAGTATCCCACATGATGCCTTCTTCGATGATGAAATACTCCAGAAAGATGAACTTTTGTGCGCGG
>OKRW01002121.1_pt1 | contig 15118 bp, 12 predicted proteins | sample 1601151 | NCBI WGS metagenome assembly OKRW01 (sample SAMEA3541471, study PRJEB24748) | human gut metagenome | biome: human gut; feature: human-associated habitat; material: faeces | place: China | collected 2012 | reverse complement strand
GGCACCGCGCGCGCCGGCGGCACGGGCGGCCCCGCAGGCGCGCGGGCACAGCTCGCAGCGCTCGTACTCCTTGGGGGCCGGGGCTGTGATGGGTCCGCATGCCAACACGGTCTCCCCAGCCGCTTCCCTCGCGGAGTTGGGCGAGGCAGGCCCGCCTTGCTTCACGTCTTCCATGGTTGCCTCCCCCGCCGGCCAACGTCGCGGACCCGCATGCGGCGCGGACGCGACGTCTCGATACAAAAAGAGCGGACCACAGTGTGGCCCGCTCGGCAATTCCTGGTGGAGACGAAGGGAATCGAACCCTCGGCCTCTGCCATGCGACGGCAGCGCTCTCCCAGCTGAGCTACGTCCCCAGGCGCGTTTGCGCGTAGGTAATTGTACCGTGCCCCGCGCCCGTGTCAATCGAGAACTTTTGGGGCAAGGGGAACGAGAGGAGCGCGCCCGTGGTCTCCCCCCCAACACAAAATCCTAGGAAAACGCCTTTATTGCTATCCGTTAATAGCACTTGTCGCCATTTTCCTAGGATTCTGTGGATAGGTGAAGCGGGGGCGGAAGAGTGAGACGTGGGCTGTGGGCGAGCGGCGCAACGGGTCTGAAGGGTGGGCTGTGGGTGAGCGGCGCAACGGGGCTGAAGAGTGAGACATGGGTGAGCGAAGCAGAGGGCAGACGAGCGAGATGAAATGGCTCGGCCTAGCACCACGCCGCGCGACCGCTCGCTCGGCAACAAAAAAGCGCCCGGATGGGCGCTTGGGCAGACGATAACGTCGCCCCCCGCAGGTGCGATAATGAACCCACCTCTCAAAAGGTGGGTGCCCTCGCCGGCTGTTCCAGCTTCCCCCAAACGGAGGATGCCTGTACTGAGCTCGGTATATGGGCTCCCAGGAAACGCTTGTCGGTTCACCCAGTTTGCCCTGCGGGGAGCTGACACCTCCACTATACCCAAGCCATTCGTCGGTTCCAGTCTTGACATGCGCGCTCCCCACAAAACCAGCCGCGTGAGCTGCACTTCAAGCTGGTATCATGAATCTACTTGTATCTATTGGATGACCCCGAGACGCCCGCGCGCCATCGGGCGAAAGGCTGCAACGTTTTGGTGACGAGATGGTGGATTCCCTGTGCCCTGCTGTTCCTTACGGCACTTGTCGTGACGCTCGTCGCCACGCCCCTCGCCCGAAAAATCGCCATTCGCCTTGGCGCCGTTGACAAACCCTCCAAGCGCCGCATCAACAAGGTCGCCATCCCCCGCATGGGCGGCATCGCGATCTTCCTGGCGCTGGCAGCGGCAGTCCTGGTGCAGTACCTCGGCACCAGGTACCTCGGATGGCCGCTGGTCCTTACCCCCTGGCGCTTCTCGACCGTCGACTACCCCCTGCTGGGCGTGTCGTTCCTCGTGATCTTCATCACCGGCGCCATCGATGACGTCCTGCAGCTCAAGCCCCTCGCCAAGCTCGCCGGCCAGGTGCTCGCCGCCGTCATCGCGGTGTGCTCGGGCCTCACCGTAGGCGTCATCATGAACCCGTTCGGCCACGGCGAGATCGTGCTTGGCTGGCTCGCCTACCCCATCACGGTGGCCTATCTCGTGGCCTACGTGAACATCATCAACCTCATCGACGGCCTGGACGGCCTGGCCTCGGGCATCACGTTCATCTCGAGCTGCACGCTGTTCTACATGGCTGCGCTCTCCAACAGGCTCGACTCCGCTGCCATCGCCATCTCGCTCGCCGGCGCCACGCTGGGCTTCCTTCGCTACAACTTCAACCCGGCGTCGATCTTCCTCGGAGACTCGGGGTCGCTCCTGCTGGGCTTTGCCCTGGGCACCGTCTCGCTGCTCAACGTCACGCGCGTGGCGGGCCTCACGACCCTCATCGTGCCGCTCGTCATCTCGTTCGTGCCCATCGTCGACACGTTCTCGGCCATCATCCGCAGGAAGCGCGCCCACGTGAGCGTGGGCCAGGCCGACAAGGGCCATATCCACCACAGGCTCATCCAGGACGGCTACAACCAACGCCAGGCCGTCGTGCTCATGTACCTGTGGACGGCGATGCTCAGCGTGGGCGCCATCATCATGACGCAGATCGAGGTGGCACCGCGCATCGTCGTCTTCTGTCTGCTCATTGGCGCCTCTTTTGCCTTCGCGGCGCACCTGCACCTGTTCGACCCGGTGCTGCTGCACCACTACAACCCCAAGAGCGGCGAGGACGAGCTCGTGTCGCCCGACGACCCGGCCTTTGCCGTGGAGCAGGCCCGCATCGAGGAGCACGCCGAGGAGCGCCGCGAGGACTTCGTGGAGCGCCTTCTCCACCACGACGACGAGAAGTAGCTGCGGGGCCCCTCTCGGCGAGAATCGCTTCATTTGTCCGGCGTGCCGTTCTCGCCCAGCCAGCGCGGAGCAGGCCTATTGCGAGAATATCGAAGTACCAGGGGCGCGCTTTAGTCGCGTCAGGCACGTGGCTCAATAGCCCAACGCGCGCCCAATGCCGCGTGCGCAACGAAACAGACACGGCACCCTAAGGGCGCGTTTTAGTCGCATCACGCACGCGATTGCCCTGCCAAACTAGGCGCGCAGCTGCCCCGACAAGCTCCACCGGCACGCGAATCACGCCCACATACGCGGTCAGCTGCCATACAAACACAAAAAGGCCCGCACGCTTGTGCGCACGGGCCTCGTTAGAGCTAAGGGTGACGCTTACTCGGCGTCGGCGATGGCCTTCTTGGCGACCTCGGCAAGAGCGGCGAACGCAGCCTCGTCCTCGTAGGCGATCTGCGAGAGGACCTTACGGTCGAGCTCGACGCCGGCGAGCTTCAGGCCGTGCATGAACGTGGAGTAGCTCATGTCGTTCATGCGGGCGGCAGCGTTGATGCGCTGAATCCAGAGACGACGGACGTCGCGCTTCTTGTTGCGGCGGTCGCGGTACTGGTACTGCAGGGAGTGCTGGACCTGCTCCTTCATACCACGGAAGGTGCGGGAGGAAGTGCCGTAGTAGCCCTTCGAGAGCTCCTTGAGGGTCTGACGCTTCTTACGGCCAGCAACGGCGCGCTTGACTCGTGCCATGTTAGATCAACTCCTAGTGAAAAAATGCGGACAGGCGCGGGCGCGCTACTTGCCCATGCGGGACGAAACGACCTTGACGTCGGCCGGGGCGAGCTCGGTCTCCTTGCGGAAGCCACGGATGCGCTTCTGGGACTTCTTGGTGAGGATGTGGCTCTTGAAAGCCTTGGCGCGCATGATCTTGCCGGTGCCGGTGCGGCGGAAACGCTTGGCCGTACCCTTGTGCGTCTTCATCTTAGGCATGCTAGTTCTCCTTCTTATCCTTATCGCTCGCCTCGGGGGCCTTCTCGTCGAAGGCGCCCTTGATAGGCGCGACGAGCATGTGCATGTTGCGACCCTCCATCTTCGGCTGGCTCTCAACCGTAGCGTAGGGCTTGAGGTCGGCGGCCAGGCGCTCGAGCACATTGAGACCCTGCTCGGGGTGGGCCATCTCACGACCACGGAACATGATGGTCACCTTGACGCGCGCGCCCTTCTTGAGGAAGCGCATGACGTGACCCTTCTTGGTCTCGTAGTCGCCGGTGTCGATCTTGGGACGGAACTTCATCTCCTTGATCTCGACCTTGGCCTGGTTCTTGCGAGCCTGCTTGGCCTTGATCGCCTGCTCGTACTTGTACTTGCCGTAGTCCATGACCTTGCAGACGGGCGGCTCGGCGTTCGGGGCGATCTCGACGAGGTCGAGACCCTGCTCGGAGGCGATGCGCAGGGCATCGCGGACACCAAACAGGCCGAGCTGGGAACCGTCGACGCCAATCAGACGGCAGGAGCGAGCGGTGATCTCCCCGTTGATACGGGGACCTTCGGACTTGGCTATCTTACACACCTTCCCTTCCTTGCGGCGCACCCTCCCGGGCGCCTCGCCGCACGTGTGGCGCGAGACCGGCTGTCCCGTGCCGCAAACCGCCGCGGGCCTCGTCGGCCCGCAACGAAAAACCGGAGCTGCGCTTAGCACAGCTCCGGCAAGATTCAGGCAAACGCCGCCGCATTGGCGACCTATATCCCTATTCCTACCAGACAGCTGCCCTGGGGCGCCGTTCAGGTGGGGTCACAACCTCTGACCCGCTTCACGATGCAGCCTTGCGGCCACACGAATTGATAGTATTGCACTCAGCAAACATACGCGCAAGGAGAAATATGAGTCCCAGACAACGCATGCACAAGAGACACACGAACGGCCAGGGCCGCGGCAATCGTGCGCGGGGCGAGCAGGCGCCCGCCAAGCCGCAGGAGCTCGACGAGGCCACGGGCCTGCCCCTCCACCTCGTCGAGGCCGTGCGCCGCGAGCGCGCCGAGCTTGCGGACACCATCATAACGGGTTGGGGCGAGGCGCGCCCCGTGACCCTGCGTGCTAACACGCTTCGCTCGGATGCCGAGAGGGTCGCGGCGGCACTCGACGATACGGGCAACGGCTACGTTCGTGTGCCGTGGTACGCAGACGCCTTCGTGCTGGGGGAGGGCACCGTCGAGCGAGACGTCTGGGCCCTCGACGCCTACCAGGCGGGCGAGCTCTACCTCCAGAGCCTCTCCTCGATGCTGCCGCCGCTTGCGCTCTCCCCCGCCCCGGGCGCCGACGTGCTCGACATGTGCGCGGCCCCCGGCGGCAAGACGAGCCAGATGGCGGCCCTGGCCCCCGCCGCGCCGGGCGTGCGGGCGGCGCGCATCACGGCCTGCGAGCTCTCCGCCCCGCGTGCCGAGAAGCTCGAGCACAACCTCGCAAAGCTGGGCGCCACCAACGTGCAGGTCATGCGCTGCGACGCGCGCAGGCTCGACTCGTGGTTTGCCTTTGACCAGGTGCTGCTCGACGCGCCCTGCACGGGCTCTGGCACGGTGCGCACGCACGACGGCCACGCCGCGCGCTACCTCACGCCCGAGCTCGCGGACCGCGTGGAGCGCTCGCAACGCGCACTTCTCGACAAGGGCCTCGAGGTGCTGAAGCCCGGCGGCGCGCTCGTCTACTCCACCTGCTCGATCCTCTCGCGCGAGAACGAGGACGTCGTGGAGTGGGCGCTCTCGCGTCACGGCGACTGCGAGCTCGCGAGCGTCGAGGTGAGCGGCCTGACAGACGCGGTCGACCTTGCGCCCACCGTGCTGCCCACGCGCCTTGCCGGCACTCTCACGGTGTGCCCCAGCAGGCTCTACGAGGGCTTCTTCGTCTCGAGGATCGTCAAGCGCGGCTAGGTACGGCATCAGCACTCTCGCAGACTTACTGTCCCGCAATACCCGTACAATCAACCTGGTGTACGCGACATACGAGAGGTGCAGATATGCCAGGCATGAAATCTGATGCAGTAGCCTTTTCCCGCAAATGGGCCAACAGGGGCAACGAGAACCAAGACACGCAGCTCTTCTGGATCGATCTCTTTCAGCATGTCCTGGGGCTTGATGACGCCGTCTCTCGCCTGGAGTTCGAGAAGCCCGTCTCCACGGCGGCGAGCATGCACGAGGGCTACATCGACGTCCTCATTCCCTCGGCCAAGACCCTCGTCGAGCAGAAGTCGCTTGGAATCGATCTCTCCAAGGTAGAGACGAGGCAGGGCCGCAAGGTAACGCCCGCCCAGCAGGGACTGGCCCATGCGCAGGGAATGCCACTCTCACAGCAACCCCACTACATCGTCGCCTGCAACTTCGCCGAGTTCTGGGTCTACGACCGCACAGGCCATACGAGATATCAGTTCCGCCTCCGCAAGAATTCTTTCTGAGCGGGAAAACGATGCGAACGCCACGCTTGCCGATCTATATGATCCGAGCTTTATGCCAAAAGGACTTAGGATGGCTCACGCGGAACTCGATGCAGCGGTTGAGGCTGCCTATGGCGTGGACTTCAACGGAGACGAAGAGAAAATCGTCGCTCACTTGTTTAAGCTCTATGCAGAAAAGACCGGAGAAGAGGGCCAATAATAACAAGCGGCAACAAAATAGCGCCGCACTCGTTTTCAAAACGGGTGCGGCGCTTCATCTTGGCTAATAAAAAATTACGCCTGCTCCTCGAGGGCGTGGCCACGCTCCTCGAACATGCCCTCGACCTCCTCGGGCGTCGTGTCGAGGGCGCAGGCGAGCTCCTCGAGCGAGCGCTCGCGGGCGTCGCGCAAGACGCGGGCGAGGTAGGAGCTGGGCTTCTTGGAGCAGGCCTCCGCGGCGGCGATGCGCTCGAGCATCGTCTTGGTGACGCGCAGGCTCTCGGGGATGCCGAGCTTGAGGCGCTGCTTGAAGTGCTTCTCCTCGAGGCCCGAGTTGCGGTCGGAGAAGGGATCGCACGTAAGGTCGCCATAGCCGTCAATGGCGGCGAGCGCCTCGTCGCGGCTCACGGGCGGGTGCAGGTTCTTCTCGGCCTGGGCGGCGGGGTACATGAGGCGCGCGGCCCCGCGGCCGCTGCCGGCTTCGAGGATGAGCATCGGCGAGGGAGAGTCCTCAAAGCCCACGACGGTGCACAGGCCCTGACCAGGATGCATGACACGCTCACCAATGGAAAACATCGCTACCTCCGCTATGGCCACGTCGCTTGGGAGCGGGCACTACTCACTTTTCACACTGGTATAAGATTAGCACCAAATTTTTGAATAACCGCAGGTAAATTCGTAAGGTCTCCGCATTTTGGGGCATACTTACACGTTTGCGCCCATTCTGGGGGCGCCACTTTCGCTATACTTCCATTCATTGCGTGGCCGCGCGCGGCCACCTCGATTGCCCGAGTGGTGGAATGGCAGACACGGAGGTCTCAAAAACCTCTGGGGAAACCCGTGCGAGTTCGACCCTCGCCTCGGGCACCACGCATAGGAGAAGGCCCGGACGCAGCCAACCTGCCGTCCGGGCCTTTTTTATGCCACTAGGCCTGTAAGTCACAGATTACGTGTCGCACAACCTCGCTCTCAGCCGCCAAGCGACCGTCTCGCCAAGCACCCAAATCTACGCGTCACAGCATTCGGCACCCGCTTTTACGCGCTAGGAGGCTTCCGAGCACGTAATAGCGGGTGCTGAATGGCGGGCAGCACGTAATAGCGAGTGCCGAATGGCGAGAGACGCGTAATGGCGGGTGCTCGCCGAGGTGCCCCCCTACCGCAGGTAGGGGTTGGTGGCGAGCTCCCAGGACATCGTCGTGTCGTCGCCGTGGCCGCAGAGCAGGTGCGTGGATGCGGGAATAGTCGTGGCCAGCAGGCGCAGCGACCTCATGAGGGTGGGCGTCGAGCCGCCGGGGAGGTCGGTGCGGCCGGCACTTCCGGCAAACAGGGTGTCGCCCACGAAGGCGAGCCCCGCCGCGGCGTCGCGCCCAACGAGGCAGACGCCGCCCGGCGTGTGGCCGGGCGTGGGCACGACCTCGAAGCGGGCCTCGCCCACCCCGATGACGTCGCCCGCGGCGAGCAGCTGGCTGGGCGCGGGCGCGTCGTCGTCATACTCGATGCCAAACGCGTGCGCGCTGCGCGCCACCTGGGCAAGCTCGGCGTCCTCGGCGCTAATGGCGAATGGGGCGCCCGTGGCCGCCACGAGGGCCGCCACGCCACCCACGTGGTCTGCGTGGCCATGCGTCGCCGCCACGAGGGAAACCTCGACGCCGTCGAGCGCAGACGCGATGCGCGCGCCCGCCGCGCCCGGGTCGATGACCAGGGCCTTGCCCGCGCAGACCGCGGCGTAGCAGTTGGTCGAGAAGGGAGACACCTCGAAGCGCCTCAGCTCGAGCGTGCCGTCAGCCATGGCCGGCACGTCGTCGAACGACACGGTGCCCCTGTCCCAGAAGCGGCTCATCGCTACCTCCCGTGAATCGAGTTTGCACCCTCGCCAGGCATGATGCGGCGCGCGTCGTAGACGCTCGGCACGCGACCCACGGTGGCGAGCAGCGTGTCGAGCAGGGTCGCGTCGCTGATCGCGATAAGGAAGCGCAGCTTGGCGACGCCCTGGGGGCTCGTGTTGGTGGCGGCCGACAGGATGTTGCCGCCCGCGTCGCCCACGGCGATCGTGACGTCCTTGAGCAGGCCCATGCGGTCCGTAGCTTCGACCATGATCTCGACCTGGAACTGCGTGGCGCCCGAGGCGTCCCACTCGACCTCGATCATGCGCTCGGGGTGCGCCATGAGGCCCTTGACGTTGGGGCAGCTGGAGCGGTGCACCGACACACCGCGCCCGCGGGTGATGAAGCCCACGATGTCGTCGCCGGCCACCGGGTTGCAGCAGTGCGCGAGGTGGACGAGAAGGTCGGAGTCGCCCTTGGCAATGACGCCGCAGCTGGCGCGGCGGCGCTTGTCGGCGGCCCGTGCCCGCGAGGGGCGCGGTGCGCTCATAGGCGTGGCGGCCGTCTCGAAGAACTCCTCACGGGCGGCGTTCGCCTCGGCGTTGGCACGCTGCTGGGCCGCGAGCATCTCGGCGGGCGACCCCTCCTCGAGGATGGCCTGCACCTTGTTGGCGATCGACTTGGCGGTGAGCTTGCCGTTCGCGATCGCGGCGAGCATGTCGTCGGTCTCCTTGAACGACAGCGACTCGCTCACGCGCGCGAGCGCCTTGGTCGAGCGGGGCGTCGAGATGCCGTAGCCACGCTTGCGCAGCTCGCGGGCGAGCTCGCCGCGCCCCGCCTCGGCGTCGTCGGACTTGGTGGAGGCCGCAAAGTACTTGCGGATCTTCGAGCGCGCCGAGGGCGTCACGACGATGTTCATCCAGTCGCGGCTGGGCTTGGAGTTCTTGTTGGTGAGGATCTCGATGCGGTCGCCCGTGGCGAGCGGCTTGGTGAGCGAGACCACCGAGCCGTTGACCTTGGCGCCCACGCAGTGATTGCCCACCTCGGTATGGACGGCGTAGGCGAAGTCGAGCGGCGTCGAGCCCGCGCGCAGGTTCATGACCTCGCCCTTGGGGGTGAAGACGAAGATCTCGTCGCCAAACAGGTCGACGCGCAGGTCCTCGAGGAACTCGTGCGGATCCTCCATGTCGCCCTCGACCGTCCAGTCGAGGCTGCGGCGGATCCAGGAAATCTGCTTGTCGACGCTCTTGTCGTCGCCCGTCATGTCACCGCGCGAGTTGCCCGAGCGCTTGTAGAGCCAGTGAGCGGCGATACCGTACTCGGCCTGCTCGTGCATCTCGACGGTGCGCAGCTGAATCTCGATGGGGCGTGCCTCGGGGCCCACGACCGTCGTGTGCAGCGACTGATAGCCGTTAGGCTTGGGCGTGGCGATGTAGTCCTTGAAGCGGCCCGGCAGCGGGTGCCACAGCGAGTGGACGGCGCCCAGGGCCGAGTAGCAGTCTCCCACGCTCTGCAGGATGGCGCGCAAGGCGATGAGGTCGTAGATGTCGGAGAACTCCTTGCCCTTGCGCTTCATCTTGAGGTAGATGCTCCACAGGTGCTTGGGGCGGCCCGTGATCTGGAAGTCTCCCAGGCCCACGCGACGCAGCTCGTCGGTGAGGGTCTTGATGGCCTCCTCGGTGTCGCGCTCGCGCTGGTCGCGCGAGTCCTGGACCATGCGCGCGATGCGCTGGTACTCCTCGGGCTCGAGGTAGAAGAAGGCGAGGTCCTCGAGCTCCCACTTGATCGAGGAGATGCCGAGACGGTCTGCGAGCGGGGCGTAGACGTCCATCGTCTCGTGGGCCTTGAACGTGCGGCGGTCGGGCGGCAGCGCCGCGAGCGTGCGCATGTTGTGCAGGCGGTCGGCGAGTTTGATGATGACGACGCGGATGTCGCGGCTCATGGCGAGGAACATCTTGCGCAGGTTCAGCGCCTGCTTGGCGTCCATCGAATCGACCTCGATCGAGGTGAGCTTGGTGACGCCGTCGACGAGCTCGGCAACCGTCTCGCCAAAGAGCTCCGAGAGGTCGGAGAGCGTGGCGGGCGTGTCCTCGACCGTGTCGTGAAGCAGCGCCGCGCAGATGACGTCCTCGTCCATGTGCAGGTCGTGCGCGAGGATGAGGGCCACCTCGACGGGGTGGTTGATGTAGGGCTCGCCGCTGCGGCGCTTCTGGTCGCGGTGGAACTGCGCCGCGAAGCGGTAGGCCTCGTCGACCTTGGCCATGCCCTCGGGCGATAGGTAGCGCGTGCAGGTCTTCCTCAGCAGCGGATAGTCGTCGGCACCGATCTCGGGGGCGCCTTCGGGCGGCGCCTGAACATGCTTCGTCTCAGCCATGCGTCACTCCCCCTCGCTTCTCGCTCGCGTCCCGGTGCTGGGAACGATGGGGCGATTGATGTGTGCGAGCAGCTCGTCAGCCGTGGCCGAGAGCGCCCAGTTGAAGAAGCGCCCAAACTCCTCGCCGGAGCGCTTTCCCTCAAGGTATCTGATGGAGCTGTCGAGGTCCATGTGGTCGGGCGAGGCGGCCATGCGGATGCGCCGCGTGGTGCCGAAGCCCTCGACGGCAAGGAAGCCCAGCTCCGCGAAGATCGCGATGCCCGCGGACACCGATCGCTCCTCCAGGGTGGTGGAGGGCGTCACCTGCAGGCAGACGTCGAGCAGCTCGGCGTTGGTGAGGCCGATGGTGTCCTCGCCCGCGCCGGCGGCACGCGCCGAGGTGGCGCGCAGGGCTCGCCACAGGCACACGAGCTCGTCTCGGCCCGGAGCGTAGGAGGAGAGGATGCGCTCGTTGACGCGGGCGTCACGCGAGCCAAAGAGCAGGTGGATGGTGGCGGACTTGCCGTCTCGGCCGGCGCGGCCGCTCATCTGGTTGAACTCGATGGCGCCAAATGGCATGTGGTAGAGCACCACGTGGCGGATGTCGGGCAGGTTCACGCCCTCGCCGAACGCGCTCGTCGAGATGATGCAGGTGAGGGCGCCGTCGCGGAAGGCCCGCTCGACGCTGGCGCGCTCGCTGCGTGTGAGGCCGGCGTTGTAGAAGGCGATGCGCTGCCCGATCTCGGGGTTGGCCTTGCGAATGGCGCGGGCCAGCACCACGGACTGCTCGCGCGAGTTGACGTAGGCGACGCACTTCTCGCCCGTGCTGGCGATGGCGATGAGGGCCGCCTCGCGGTCGTGCATCTCGCGCTCGTCGTCAAGAACGAGGTTCTCGCGGCAGGCGTCGTCGACGATGACGTCGTCGATGCGCGCAAGCTCGCAGATCCTGTCGGCGACGGGGTCTGCCGCCGTGGCGGTGACGGCGAGCACGACGGGGTTCACGAGCTCGTCGAGCACGCGGGGCAGCTCGCGGTAGGCGCTGCGGGCGCCACCGGCCGTCGCGGCCGCGTGGTGGGCCTCGTCAATGACCACGAAGCCCACGCGTCCGCCATGGGCGAAGGCCTTGGAGTGGATGGCGAGGAACTCGGGCGTAGTGAGCACGACGTCGACCGTGCCCGCGGCAAGGCCGGAGAAGACCTCCTCGCGCACCTCGGGCGTCGACTCGCCCGTGAGCACGCGGGCGGTGAGTCCCAGGGCGGAGAAGGACTCGGAGATGTGGAAGCTCTGGTCTGCCACGAGGGCGCGCAGCGGGTAGACGAAGACGCTCGCATGCCCGTTGAGCACCGCCTCGCGCACGGCGTGCACGTGGAAGATGAGCGACTTGCCGCGCCCCGTGGCCATCACGGCCAGCACACTGCGGCCACGCCCCAGGGCGTCCAGCGCCTGGCGCTGGGCCGGCAGCAGGGCGTTGTCGCCGATGAAGGCGCGCACGACGTGGTCTGTGAGCTGGTCTTGCGGCAGCTTGGCGAGCGCGTCGGCACTCGAGGAGCTCGCGGCGAGCGGGGCCTCGGGCAGGCCGCCCGCAAGAATCTGGGGCACGCGGGCAAAAAGCTCGCCCGCGATGGCGGGGGCCTCGACACCCGGCGTGGCCTCGCGGTAGATGATGTCACGCACCATGAGCTTGGGCTTCGTGCGGCCCTGCCAGGTCTCGGCGACGGCCTCGAAGACGAGGTCGACGGCGCCCTCGTAGTCGCAGGCGCGCTCGACGTCGGGGGTGCGGAACATGATCGCGGGCACGCTGCTCACGCCGTCGGTGGCGAGGAAGCGCAGGTGCTCGCCCGAGCGGCCCACGCGGCTGCGGGCACGCATGACCACGCCGCACGCGGCCAGCAGCGGCACCTTGTTGCCCTGGCCAAAGGGCTTGAGCGCCCCCAGCGACTCGATCGTGGGCACGTCGAGCTCGTCGAGGCCCACGATGGCCGCGACCTCGCCGGTGTCGACGAACTGCTCGGCGGGGAGCTCGGCCAGCACGCCCTCGAGGCGGGCGCGGAAAGCGTCGATGTTGGCGGCATCGATCGTGACGCCCACGGCGCCCGCGTGCCCGCCAAAGCGCACGAGCAAATCGGCGCACTTCTCGACCGCCTCGAAGAGGTTGACCGAGCCCACGGAGCGGCCCGAGCCATGGGCCACGCCGTCGGAGATGGAGAAGAGGATCGCGGGCACGTGGTAGCGGTTGACCACGCGGCTCGCAACGATGCCCTTGACGCCCTCGTGCCAGCCCTCGCCGCCCACGACGATGGCGCGACCGCCGTCGTAGGTCTCCTCGACCATGGCCATGGCCTGGTCGGCGAGGTCGCGCTCGATGTCGCGGCGGTTCTGGTTGATGGTCTCGAGCTCAGCGGCGAGGCGCGCGGCCTGCTCGGCATCGTTCGAGATGAGCAGGTTGAAGGCCACATCGACGTCGCCCATGCGGCCGGCGGCGTTGAGGCGCGGCACGAGCGAGAACGGCAGGCCGTCGGCCTCGATAGCCGACAGGTCGCAGTTGGCCGCGGCGGCAAGCGCCACGAGGCCCGGGCGCGTCGTGTGGCGCATGCGCTCGATGCCGTCTGCCACCAGCGCGCGGTTCTCGCGCGTAAGGTTCATCATGTCCGAGATGGTGCCCAGGGTGGCGACGTCGGTGTATTCGCGCCACAGGTTGGGGCGCCCGGCGCGGCGACCCAGCTCCTGCACGAGCTTGAGGGCCACGCCAGCGCCGGCAAGGTCGCAGCTGGGGCAGTCGTGGTCGAGCTTGGGGTCGCACACCGGCACGCCCGTGGGCACGAGGTCAGCCGGCTCGTGGTGGTCGGTCACGACGACGTCGATGCCCTGCTCGCGCACCATCTCGACCTCGGCCGCGGCGGCGATGCCGTTGTCGACCGTGATGATGAGGTCGGGGTGGCAGCCCTCGACGACGCGCCCGAGCGCCTCGGCGGACAGGCCGTAGCCCTCGCCAAAGCGGCGCGGGATGTAGGGGTGCACCTCAGCACCCAGGTCGCGAAGGCCCAGGGTGAGCAGGCACGTCGAGCTCATGCCGTCGACGTCGAAGTCGCCAAAGACGGCGATGACCTCGCCCGCCCTCACGGCGTGCTCCACGCGGTCGGCCGCGGCAACGAGGCCGGGCAGCTCGCGCGGGTCGAGCCAGTCGCGCTCGAGCGAGGGGGTGAGGAAGAGCTTGGCCGCGGCGGCGTCGCGGATGCCTCGGGCCACCATGATGCGCGCGGCGAGGGGCGTCACGCCCGTGGCGGCACGGACCTCGTGCTCGGCGGCTATGTCTTGGGGCAGAACGTGCCAGCGGCCGCTCTCTCGCAGGCCGGACATGGGGCTACTCCCCGTCCTTGGCCGCGGCGGCGCTGGCCTGCTCGTCGGCGGTCTGCTCGGCGTCGGCGGCCGTGGCGATGGCGAGTGACGCCGAGCCGTAGAGGCCGTAGGTCACGAGCATGCCCGCGGCGCCGCAGCACACGGCGCAGGCGAGCTCGCGGGCAAAGCCGTCCCTGAGGACGGCCAGGCCGATGAAGACGACGATGACGGCGGTCGCGACCACCAGCGAGCGGCGCAGCACGAGCTGCTCGGCCTGCTGGCAGGACTTGCGCACCGAGAGGCCCTGGGCGCGGCCCTGCACGTAGGCGCGGCCGAGAAGGAAGGCGACGATGATGTCGGCGACCTCCATGGCGGCGATGCCGGCGATCTCGGCGCGGCCCAGGACCACGAGGTCAAAGCGGGCGGCGATCGTGAGGATGCCGAGCGAGACGATCGCTGCGATCACGGGCAGCTCGCAGACCACGCGGGCGGCGCGCCCGCAGGGACGCAGCGCGCAGGCCCAGGCGATCACGGCAATCACCAGGACGGCGCCCCAGATCAGGGTGACGGACTCGACGGCATCACCGCCCACAAGGCCCTCTACCTCGGCGGGCTCGGTCTGGGAGAGGGTGCAGGGAAGCTCACCGGACTTGAAGGTCGCGGCGTAGGCGTAGGCCTGGTCCTCGGAGAAGCCGCCGGCGACGTTCATCTTGCCGTTCTCGATCTTGCTGGAGACCGAGGGCGTGGCCACGATCGTGCCGTCGACGATCACGGCGATCTGGCCCGAGGAGCCTGACAGCTCGCCGGTGACGCTCGCAAGGGCGCTCGTGCCGTCGGAATCGAGGGTGAGGGTCACGGCGTAGTAGGTCATGCCATAGTAGGACTGGGCGGTGACGGAGGCGTCACGCACATTGTCCGAGGTGGCGAAGGCGTCGTAGGTGCCCGGCTCGAGCGTCACGTTCTTGGCGTTGTTCTGGATCTTCTGGAGGGCGTCGGCGTCGGAGACGGTGTCGAGGCGCGCGAGCTCGAGGTGGCCCGTGCGCGTGAGGGCATCGGCCACGGCGTTGGCGTCATAGCCCTTGGGCACGCGCAGCTCAATCGCGTCGTCGCCGCTCTTGGAGAGCTGCACGTCGTGCTGATCGAGGGCGCCCGCGCGGATCTTGAGCTTGGCGAGGACGTCGTCGATCGAGGCGTCGCCGAGGTCGGAGGCCGTGAGCGTCACGGCGTTGGCGCCGCCCAGATCGCAGCCCAGGGGGATGCCCCAGGCGGGCAGGATCATCGCCACGATCGAGGCGACCGCGAGCAGGAGCACGAGGACGCCCACGCCAACGTGGCGGCGGCCCTCGATGGTCGTGCGCGACAGCGGCTTGGCCTCGCGGGCCTTGCGGTCGTCCTTCTCGGCAGGGTCGCCGCCCTTCTCGGCGGCGTCATTGGCAGGTGCGTTCTCGGCGGCGAGCGTGGGCTCGTCGGCCTTCTTGTCCTTCTTGTGGAGCATGGGTCCCCCTTTGCGCGGGGCCGCCGCGCTGGGCGGCGCGCGCACTCGTCGTTTAACCCATCAATTGTACCTAATGAGCTGGACGTACGCTGCAAGCCGCGCCAGGCAGGCCGGCCCAGCGCGGCCCGGGCTCCAAACGGGGGGGGCGCCCGCGTGGGCACGGGG
>OKRW01002118.1_pt1 | contig 15121 bp, 12 predicted proteins | sample 1601151 | NCBI WGS metagenome assembly OKRW01 (sample SAMEA3541471, study PRJEB24748) | human gut metagenome | biome: human gut; feature: human-associated habitat; material: faeces | place: China | collected 2012 | reverse complement strand
CCGTCTTGCTCTAGTTCGTCACATCCCCGCTTTGGTCAAGGCTGATCGCTTCGCCGACATACGTTGACGGCACGCGGAAGAGCGCCTTGAAGAAGTCCTTCGTGCGCGCGGGAATCTCGCGGATATCATACTGCAGCTGCTTTTGGTACTCGTGATAGTCGCTGGGAACGCCCTCAGCTTGCATCCCCAGGCTTTTCGCTGACCACAGTGCGCGATACAGGTGGTACGTCTGCGTGGCCACCACGATGCGCTCGCATCCGAACACGTATTTCGCCCGATACATGCTCTCGTACGTGGAGAAACCCGCGTGATCGCAGAAGATGTCCTGGCTAGGAACGCCCTGCGCAATGGCGTATTGCTTCATCGCCTTCACCTCGTTGTACGAGGCGGTGCCGTTATCGCCGCTCATGATGATCTTCGGGGCCACGCCGGCGAAATACAGCGCGATGCCATCGTCTAGGCGATCGGACAGAATGCCGGAGGGCGTTCCATCGGGCAGCACCGATGCCCCGAGCACCACGATGGCGTCGGCGTTACCGATGCTGGCCTTCTCAGCATTGACGATAGACCCCTTCGAGCCCACGATGGTAACCACGTTCGTAATGGCGAACACCGCCACCACGGCCACAACCGCCGCCAGCACCATATCCAGCACCCGCCTCAGGCATCCCTTATGTTTCTTCGAGCTACTCATAGGAAACAGACAATAGCAAACGGCAAAACCCCACGGCAAGCGTTTCGCTGGAACGGCGCAACAACGCCACCGAAACCCAACCCCGAAAACAAAACGACCCGGAGCATCCTCCGAGTCGTTTTGAGCGCAGTGCAAGCGTTTTATTTCGCCACGATGTTCACCAGGCGGCCGGGCACCACAACGACCTTCTTCAGGTCCTTGCCCGCCACCGCGTCCTGCACGGCCTCGAGCGCTACCGCCTTCACGGCCTCCTGATCGGCGTCCGCGGCAACCGTGATGCGGGCCTTCACCTTGCCGTTGATCTGCACGGCAAGCTCGACCTCGTCGTCCTTGGCCTTCTCGGGGTCGAACTCAGGCCACTCCTGCGTATGGATCGAACCCTCGCAGCCCAGCGCATCATGCCACAGCTCGTCGGTCATATGCGGGCAGATGGGGGCCAGCAGCCTAACCAGCACGTTGGCAACTTCGGTCGCAAGCGCCTGCTCATCGGCGGATGCGGCACGCTGCTCCGGACCGACCTTGCGCAGGTAATCGCCGATGGCGTTCACCAGCTCCATGATGGCGGCGATGGCGGTGTTGAAGTTGTTGCGGTCGAAATCGTCCACAACCTTGCCCGCAACGCGATGACGCTCGCGCAGCAGCACCTTGCGAGCCGCTGCAGCCTCGGCCTCGGACGCGCCCGGCTGATACAGCGTGTCCTCATCTGCCTTGCCCATCAGGTCGTAGACCATGCGCCACACGCGGTTGAGGAACTTGTGCATGCCGGCCAAGCCGTCCTCGTTCCACTGCAGCTCCTTATCGGGCGGGGCCATGAACAGGATGTAGGCGCGCACGGCGTCGCAGCCGTAGCCCGCGATCATCTCCTCGGGGGAGATGACGTTGCCCTTGGACTTGCTCATGACGTCGCCGTGCTCGTCGAGCACCATGCCTTGGCACAGCAGGTTCTTGAACGGCTCGTCGAAGTCCAGCATCCCCAAGTCGCGCAGCACCTTCGTGAAGAAGCGGCTGTACAGCAGGTGCAGGATGGCGTGCTCGATGCCGCCGATGTACTGATCGACCGGCATCCAACGGTTAGTTTTCGCGCTGTCGAAGGGCAGCTCGGTATTGTGCGGATCGGTATAGCGCAGGTAATACCAGCTCGAGCACGTGAACGTGTCCATGGTGTCGGTCTCGCGACGAGCCTCGCCGCCGCACTTCGGGCACGTGCACTTCGCGAAGCCCTCGTGCGTTGCCAAGGTTTCGCCTGCGGAAAGGTCGATGTCCTCGGGCAGGCGTACCGGCAAGTCCTCTTCCGGCACCGGCACCAGGCCGCACTTGTCGCAGTAGATCATCGGGATGGGGTTGCCCCAATAACGCTGGCGGGAGATCAGCCAGTCGCGCAGGCGGAACTCCACCTTGCGCTTGCCGCGGCCCATGGCCTCCAGGTCGGCGACGATGACCTCCTCGCCCTCGGAGTGCTTGCCGCCCGTGAGGCCGGTGTACTTGCCGGACTGCACCAGTCGGCCCTCGGCCTCCATGGCGCCCTCCCAGTCGACGCTGGTGACCACGCGACCCTGTTCGTCCTTGAGCTGCTCGAACAGCGGGTCGTCGTCGCCCAGGATGATGGGGATGATGGGCAGGTCATATTTCTTGGCGAACTCGAAATCGCGCTGGTCGCCGCACGGTACCGCCATGACCGCGCCGGTGCCGTAATCGGCCACGATGTAGTCGGCAACCCACACGGGCACCTTCTCGCCGTTGATGGGGTTCACCACATAACGGCCAGTGAACGCGCCGTGCTTCTCCTTGCTGCCCTGCGCACGCTCGACTGCGGTGATCTTCTTCGCGTCCTCGACCACCTGCATGACCGCGGCCTCATATTCCGTACCCTCGACCAGGCCCTTCAGGATGGGGCTTTCGGGGGCAAGCAGGAAGAAGCTGCAGCCGAACAGGGTGTCGGCGCGCGTGGTGAACACGGTGATCAGGTCGTCTTCCGTGGGGTTCTCGGGCGCATTGCCCTGCTTGTCGCACAGCGTGAACTTCACTTCAGCGCCCTCGGAACGGCCGATCCAGTTCGCCTGCATCTGCTTGACGCGCTCCGGCCAGCCGTCCAGCTGGTCCAGGTCGTCCAGAAGCTCCTGAGCATAGTCTGTGATCTTGAGATACCACTGCGTCAGGTCGCGCTTCTCGACGGCGCTATGGCAACGCCAGCACTCGCCCTCGGTGACCTGCTCGTTGGCGAGCACGGTTTGGCACTTCGGGCACCAGTTCACCGGCGAGTTGCGGCGCTCGACCAGGCCGCGCTTCCAGAACTGCAGGAAAATCCACTGACCCCAGCGGTAGTACTCGGGGTCGCATGCCACGACGGTGCGGTCCCAATCGTAGGAAAGGCCCATGCGCTTGAAGCTGGCCTTCTGCGTTTCGATGTTGGCGTAGGTCCACTTCGCCGGATGGCTGTGATGCTTGATAGCCGCGTTCTCAGCCGGCAGGCCGAACGCGTCCCAACCCATGGGATGCAGCACGTCGAAGCCGCGCATCTTGGAGTAGCGGGCGATGACGTCGCCGATCGTGTAATTACGCACATGCCCCATGTGGATGTCGCCCGACGGGTACGGGAACATCTCGAGCACGTACTTCTTGGGCTTGGCGTGATCTTCCGTGACCTTGTACAGGTCGGCATCTTCCCAAGCCTTCTGCCAACGAGGTTCGATCTCGTGAGGGTTGTACTGTTTCATCGTCCATCTTCCTTGGCTGACGCGGTAATACACATGGGGTTCATTGTAGCAGCCTCGCGTTTTCGCGAGGGAAAAAAGCGGCAACATCCCAGGCGGGGAAAGCCGGACGAGGCTCCCGAAGGGTATCGTCTGGCTTTCGCGCCGGCATTGCGGGCTCGGCGCCGGAAAACGACAAGCCGCCCAGGCGGCCCGAACCCGCTTGCGGCGCGCGACCAAGGTTTACCCCTGATCGCGCAAACCGCAGCGGAACGGCGTGCCTGAGCGGCCTGCATGCTCTACGATATCCGCCGAGTCCGATTCGGCGATGCCCCGGTTAACGCTTGATGTTGTAGAAAGCGTTCTTGCCGGCGTACTGGGCCTGGGAGTCGAGCTCCTCCTCGATGCGCAGCAGCTGGTTGTACTTGGCAACGCGGTCGCTACGGCACGGAGCGCCAGTCTTGATCTGGCCGGTGTTCAAGGCCACGGACAGGTCGGCGATGGTGGTGTCCTCGGTCTCGCCGGAGCGATGGCTCATCACGCATGCGTAACCTGCCTGCTTGGCCATCTCGATGGCATCCAGCGTCTCGGACAGGCTGCCGATCTGGTTGACCTTGATGAGGATGGCGTTCGCGCAACCGAGCTCGATGCCCTTCGCCAGACGCTTGGAGTTCGTGACGAACAAGTCGTCGCCCACCAGCTGCACCTTGCCGCCGATGCGGTCGGTCAGCTGCTTCCAGCCGTCCCAGTCCTCCTCGGCCATGCCGTCCTCGATGGAGATGATCGGATACTTCTCGACCAGCGCGGCCCAGTAGTCCACCATCTCGGCGCTGGTCAGCTCGCGACCCTCGCCCTTCAGCTCGTACTTGCCGGTTTCGGCGTTATAGAACTCGGTGGAAGCCGGGTCCATGGCGAACATGATGTCGTCGCCGGGCTTGTAACCTGCCGCCTCGCAAGCCTTCACGATGTACTGCAGGGGCTCTTCGTTGGTGGTGAAGTTGGGAGCGAAGCCGCCCTCGTCGCCGACGCCGCCGCCCAGGCCGGCCTCGTGCAGGACCTTCTTCAGGGTGTGGTAGATCTCGGCGCACCAGCGCAGCGCCTCGGTGAACGACTCGGCACCCACCGGCATGATCATGAACTCCTGGAAGTCGACGTTGTTGTCGGCATGCACGCCGCCGTTGAGAATGTTCATCATGGGCGTGGGCAGCAGGTGGGCGTTGACGCCACCCAGGTACTGGTACAGCGAAAGACCCGCCGACTCGGCAGCGGCGCGGGCAACTGCCAGCGACACGCCCAGAATGGCGTTGGCGCCGAGATTGGTCTTGTTGGGGGTACCGTCCGCGGCAATCAGCGCGGCATCGACGGCGCGCTGGTCGAAGGCGTCGAGGCCCACGACGGCGTTAGCGCACTCGTTATTGACGTGCTCGACGGCCTGCGAGACGCCCTTGCCCAGGTAGCGACCCTTGTCGCCATCGCGCAGCTCGCAGGCCTCAAAGGCGCCGGTCGAAGCGCCCGAAGGCACCATCGCGCGGCCGAAGCTGCCGTCCTCGAGCACGACCTCGACCTCGACGGTGGGGTTGCCGCGGCTGTCGAGTACCTCACGACCGTAGACATCCAAAATATCGCTCATGTTGTCTCCCTCTCACTTGGAAACGGGTTGAATGCTTGGCGACACGGCTTGCACGCTACAGTGGCGCGCAGGTTCATAAGTTAGCCTTATCGCACTTTTTGCATTATGCCCTAAGTTAGCCAAGGGATACAATCTTTTTGAAAAATAATGGGGGCGATGAGAAAGTCCGTCCCGTCGCCCCCGCAGTCTTACTCCTCTGCCTTTGCGGCATCCCAGAGGTCATTGAGGCCGTGGGTCGAAAGCTCGGCCAGATCCACGTGGGCGTCGGCCGTCATCTGCTCCATCGCGGCCCAGCGGCGGCGGAACTTTGCCGTGCTGGCACGCAGGGCGCTCTCGGCGTCGATTCCCTCCTTGCGCGCAACGTTGACCAGAGCAAAGAGCAGGTCGCCAAACTCCATCTCGCGCTCGGGCGAGCCGGGAGTCTCGGCCTCAAACTCGGCGCGCTCCTCGGCGACCTCGTCCCACACGTCCTGGACTGTCTCCCACTCAAAGCCCACGGCAGCCGCCTTGCGCGACACCTTCTGAGCCTGCATCAGCGCCGGCAGATGCGTGGGCACGCCGTCGAGCAGGCCCTCGGGCGCAGCCTCGCCCGCTGCCACGGCCTTGTCCTTTGCAGCCTTCTCGGCAAGCTTAACCTCGTCCCAGATCTTGAGCACCTCATCGGAGCTCTCGGCGTCCGCATCGCCAAACACGTGCGGATGACGACGGATGAGCTTGGCGTCGATATCGCGTGCCACATCGGCAAGTGTAAACTCGCCGGCGTCCGCCGCAATCTGCGCATGCAGTACGACCTGCATGAGCACGTCGCCGAGTTCCTCGCGCAGATGCGTGGCATCGTCGGCCTCGATGCAGTCGAGCGCCTCGTAGGCCTCCTCGATCATGTTCTTGCCAATGCTCTGATGCGTCTGTTCGCGGTCCCACGGGCAGCCATCGGGCTGACGCAGGCGCCAGATGGTCTGCACCAGATGCTGCAGCTCGGCCGACGCGTCGACCAGCGTGGACAGATCGCGCGAGCCCTCGGCATTTTGCTGAGCCAGCTGCTCTGCCATGGTTAATCCTCCTCCAGGATCACGTGGCGGAACGCGCCGCCCTCGTAGATGCCGTAGCTGTGTGTGCCGTCCTTGGGGATGCTCACGCTGCCGGGGTTGAAGAGCCACAGGCCCGGGTATGCCTCGCTTGCCTCGTTAACCTTGATGTGTGTGTGGCCGTAGACGAGCGCGGAGCCCTCGGGCAGCGCGGGCGCATGGTCGACGCTGTTGTGCATGCCGGCGCCAAAGACGTGGCCGTGCGTCAGGAACAGCTCGCGGCCGGTCTCGTCGAACAGCGTGGCGTAGTCGGCCATGACGGGAAAGTCGAGCACCATCTGGTCGACTTCGGCGTCGCAGTTGCCGCGCACCGCGATGATGCGGTCGGCCAGGGCGTTGAGCAGCGGAATCACGCGTTTGGGGGCGTAGTCGCGCGGCAGGTCGTTACGCGGGCCGTGGTAGAGCAGGTCGCCCAGCAGCACAATGCGGTCGGGCTGTTCGGATTCGATGGCAGTGCAGAGGCGCTCGGCCCAGTATGCCGAGCCATGGATGTCGGAAGCGATGAGGTATTTCATGGGGAGTCCTTTCGGTGGGGTTAATTGGATTGGCGCGGCGCGTCACTCGCCCGCATCACTCAAATCGCAACGCCGCGGCTTGGGCCGCTTGCATCACGCGTTGGAGCGGCACGTTGTGCTCGCGGGCAAGGCGAGCACAGTCCTCGTACTCGGGAGCCGCACGTTCACTGCCATCGGGCAGGGTCGCCACCTTAACGGATACCTCGCCCCAAGGCGTTGTCACCTGCTCGAATCGGCGCGGCAGGCAAACGCGTTCCATCACCTGGCGACGAATGGCGTTGGTCGTGGTCTCCAAAAAGATAATCGTCTGCAAGCGCTCGATATCATCGTGCGAGCAGATTACCTGCAGCTGCCAGCCGGGGCGGCCCTTTTTGCAGTAAAGCGGCAACCAATGCACCTCGCGGGCGCCGGCCTTGCGCAGGCAATCGGCAGCGTAGGCAAGCACCTCGGGCGACGCGTCATCGATGTCGCACTCCAGCTTGACGATAGTTTCGGGCGCATCGGTCTCGCGAGACAGTGGGGATGTGCTATCGCATGGCATACGGTCCGGCTCCTTTCCGCACGGGCTCGTTTTATTCACTCAAACGCTAGCATATCGCGAACGGTGTGGGGGCGGCGTCATGGGATGGGCGCGGCTTTCGTCCGTCGTCACCCTCGCCCTCATCCAAACATGTACGTCAGCCTCCAAACATGTCATTTATTGTCGGTTTTGGAGGCTGACGTACACGTTTTGGAGCGGGGCCACACACAATCAAAATTGCGCCCGCACTCCGTCCACCACAAAGTTCGCCGCACTCAACAATTTTGAACTTTCTACGCAGTTCATCGGCTAAAAATTACCCTCGGCATACTTACCCGCTGCACGATGTTACTCTAGTTGCATTTGGCTAACTAAGCGGCTGCCGAGAACCCCCGCCCGGCACCGTTACGGCATAGGAGGTTTCATGTTCGAGAAGCGGCTCTTCTCCCTGGTTCCGCAGGCAACGCCCTACATTATGGCAAGCGTCCTGTTTAAGTGGATCGCGCTCATGGCAAACATCACGGTGATGTGGGTGCTTGCGCGCATCTTGGGCGGCATCGTCACGGACGGCCTTTCCGCCGCGCTCGCCGTCGATGCCCTCGCACAGGCGGCCCTGCCGCTCGCCGCCGCCATCATCGTGCGCGCCGCCTCCATCTACCTGGCCCAACGCGCCGGCGACAAAGCCGCGTTCGAGGCCGTCCGCCGTGTGCGCTCGTTCGTCTACGACAAGCTCACCGCACTCGGCCCCTCCTACACCGAGACCGTCCCCACCGCCGAGGCCGTCCAGACCAGCGTCGAGGGCGCCACGCAACTCCAGGTGTACTTTGGCGGCTACCTGCCGCAGCTCTTCTTTGCCGGCTTGGCACCCATCACGCTGTTTGTACTGCTCGTGGGCCAGGCGGGTCTTCCCGCCGCGCTGCTGCTCGCCTGCGTTCCGGTCATCCCCATCTCCATTATGATGGTCATGCGCAACGCCAAAAAGATCGGTGCCGAGTACTGGGGTAGCTATGTCGATCTGGGCGGCATGTTCCTGGAGGCCGTGCAGGGTCTCACCACCCTTAAGGTCTACCAGGCCGATCGCAGCTGGCACGAGCGCATCAACGCCGAGTCCGAGCGTTTCCGCACGGCGACCATGCGCCTGCTGGTGATGCAGCTGCGCTCCATTTGCGTTATGGACCTGGTCGTCTATATGGGCGCCGCGCTCGGCATTATCGTAGCCGCACTGCAGCTCGCCACGGGCAAGATTGGCTTTGAGGCGACCTTCCTCATCGTCTTTCTGTCGCAGGAGTTCTTTTTGCCCATGCGCCGCCTGGGATCGCTGTTCCACACAGCCATGAACGGCATGGCCGCCTCGCGCCGCATGTTTGGCATTTTGGATACGCCCGAGCCTGAGCGCGGCGATGTTGAGCTTGACGGTCGCGGCGATATCGAGCTCGCGGGCGTGAGCTATGCATACGGCGACCGCACGGTGCTGGACAGCGCCAGCGCGACCATTGCGCACGGCTCGCTCGTGGCACTCGTGGGCGAAAGTGGCGGCGGCAAGTCCACGCTCGCGGGGATCATCGCAGGCCGCAAGGGTGCCTACCGTGGCAGCGTTCGCATTGGCGGCGTCGAGCTGCGCGATGCCACGGCCGCCTCACTCATGCGCGCCGTCACCCTGGTGCCCACCAACGGCTACCTGTTTGCCGGCACCCTGCGCGACAACCTGCTGCTCGCCCAGCCCAACGCCACCGATACCGAGCTTTTGCGCGCGCTCGACCGCACGCGTGTGGCGGCCTTTGTGCAGGCCAACGGCGGGCTCGACATGGTGATTAACGAGGGCGGCACCAACCTTTCGGGCGGCCAGCGCCAGCGCGTGTGCATGGCCCGCGCCCTGCTGCATGACTCGCCGATCTATGTGTTTGACGAGGCTACGAGCAACGTCGATGCCGCAAGCGAGGCCGCGATCGGCGAGGTCATCGCGTCGCTCGCAGGCGAGCACACTGTAATTGTGGTGGCGCACCGCCTGTCGACGATCGTAGACGCCGATCAGATCCTGGTGCTGGAGCGTGGCCGTATTGCCGAGCGCGGGACTCACGGCGAGCTCTTGGCCACCGCGGGCGTCTATGCACGCATGTGGGATAGCCAGGAACGGCTCTCGGCATATGCGTATGCGGAGGATGATGCCGAGGATGCTGGCGCGGATGAGGCTGTTGACGGCAGCGCCGCCTGTACCGATGGCCTCAACGGTGCTGGTTCGTCTTCCGCTGCCGCGGCGCCTGACTCCGGCCGCGCCCGTCGCTCGGCGCCGTCCATCATGTGGCGCATGATGGGGCTCGTCCGACCGCTTGCCGGCTGGCTTGTTTTGGCCGTTACCCTGGGCAGCATTGGCATGCTCACCGCCGCGTTCGTGCCGGCCTTTGGCGCCCTTGGTCTTATGGCCGCGCTGGGCCGCAACGCCTTGGGGATTGGTCTTATCGCAGCATGCGCGGCCTGTGCCGCCTGCGGCATCGCACGCGGGCCGCTCCACTACGGCGAGCAGCTCTGCAACCATTACATCGCATTCCGTCTGCTCGCACACATTCGCGACCTGGTGTTTGGCGCCCTGCGCCAGCTCGCCCCCGCCAAGCTCGAGGGCCGCGGCAAGGGTGAGCTCGTGAGCCTGGTCACCTCGGATATTGAGCTGCTCGAGGTCTTCTACGCGCACACCATCTCGCCCATTGCCATAGCTCTGGTCTGCACCGTTGTGTTTGAGGGCTTTTTGCTGGCTGTGAGCCCCGAGCTCGCGAGCATCGCGCTCGTGGCCTACGCGGTCCTGGGCGTGCTGCTGCCCCTGATCTCGGCCAAGGCATGCGGCACCACCGGCCGCCAGAGCCGCGAGGGCGCGGGCAAGCTGGGTGCCTTTGTGCTCGACAGTCTGCGCGGCGCATCCGAGACTATCCAGTTTGCCGGTGGCGCCGATCGCAGCCGTGCCCTGGGCAAGCTGACCGAGCAAATCGGCGCCGTGGACGCGCGCCTCAAGCGCCGCCAAGCGGCCAGTGAGGCCGTAGCCGATGCGCTTATTCTTGCGGCCAATCTGGTGATGCTCGGACGTGCGCTGCAGCTGGTGACTGCGGGAACGATTGACTTTGCCGCAGCGTTTGTCGCCGTCTTTACCTTTGTGTCGTCGTTTGGCTCGGTGACGGCAGTGAGCCGCCTGGGCGCCTCACTGCAGGAGACGCTCGCCTCGGGCGCGCGCGTGCTCGATTTGCTCGACGAGCAGCCCCAGTGCGCCGAGGTCTCCGACGGACAGGACGTTGGGTTTGCCGGCGCCGCAGCCGAGCATGTGAGCTTTAGTTATGCGGGCGGCGTGGACGCGGGCGGTGCGGGCGCCACGGAGCAGATCGCGAACGACACCGCTGCGAGTCTCATCCTCGACGACGTGACCTGCACCTTTGCGCCCGGTACCATGACCTGCATCATGGGGCGCTCGGGCTCGGGCAAGTCGACGCTGCTTAAGCTGCTCATGCGTTTTTGGGACCCCGCAGCTGGCACCATCACGGTGAGCGGCGTCGATGCCCGCCACATCAACACGGCGAGCCTACGCAGCCACGAGGCCTATATGACCCAGGACACACATCTGTTCTGCGGCACCGTACGCGAGAATCTGCTGGTTGCGCACGCCAGCGCCACCGATGCCGAGCTGCTCGACGCTTGCCGCTCCGCTTCGCTTACCGCCCTCATCGACCGCCTGCCGCAGGGTCTCGACACGCCCGTTGCCGAGCTGGGCGACTCGCTTTCGGGCGGCGAGCGCCAGCGCATCGGCCTTGCGCGCATCTTCCTCAACGACGCGCCTTTCATCTTGCTCGACGAGCCCACCAGCGCGCTCGACGCCCTCAACGAAGCAGCCGTGATGCAGGCCGTCGACGAGCTCAAGCGCCGCGGCAAGACCATCGTGCTCGTAAGCCACCGAGCCAGCACCTGCGCGTTTGCCGATTGCTCGCTTTCGGTCGAGCACGGGAGGCTGAGCTAATGGCGCGCACCGCCGACACGCCGGAGCTGGCGCGCAAACGTGCACGCGAGGCCCAGATGGTGTCGCAGATGATTGCACTGTGGTGCCGCGGGCATCATGGCGGCGGGCATGCGGTCGAACAGGCTGGCGACGATGAGCCCGTGCGCGTGAAGCTCGGCCTTCGGACCATTACGCTCTGCCCCGAATGCGCCGAGCTGCAGAAATACGCCATCGCGCGCATTGAGCACTGCCCGCACATGGGCACCAAGACATTTTGCTCGGCCTGTCCTTCGCATTGTTACCGGCCTGCCATGCGCGAGAAGATCCGCGAGGTCATGCGCTGGTCGGGACCGCGTATGATCCGCTATCGCCCCATCACCGCCGTGAGACACGCGATGGTAACGGTGCAGGCCAAACGCGTGGCGGCACGAAGCAAATAGTCGCCGGCGTCGACACGCGCCGCCTGCCCTTTCCACTCGATTTCGGCACCCGGCGTGCGCGGCGTGTTGAGAGCTGCGCCATTACAATGAAGCGGATTCGCTTGACGCAAAGGAGTCACCATGCCCGCCTGCCCGCTGGTCGATTGCCATACTCACACCTCGTTCTCGGACGGGCACGCCTCGTTCGAGGACAACGTCCGTGCCGCTGCTGCCGCCGGCTGCCGCGTCATGGTCTCGACCGACCACCTTACCCTGCCCGCCAGTATGGATGCTAACTGCGAGGTGCAGGTCGTCGAGGGCGACTTGCCGGCACATCGTTTGGCCTTTGAGGACGCCCGCAAACTCGCCGCGCAGATTGCGCCGGAGCTCACCTTTATCTACGGTTTTGAATGCGATTGGTACGAGGGCTGCGAGCCCTTGGTAGAGCACTGGTCCCAGGGCGCCGTCGTACGTCTGGGCAGCGTGCACTGGATTGGCAACCCGGACGATATTGCGGCAGGCGCCGCGGGCACGGCAGGGACAGAGGACGTCGCGCGCCCCGATACACCCGATTCCCTTTGCGGTTGGATCGACGACGATACCAACTTGCATGTTTGGGAAAACTTAGGCGTGCGCGGCGTGTGGGAGTGCTACGTCGACGACTGGTGCCGTGCTTGCGAAAGCTCACTCAACTTTGACGCGATGGCCCATCCCGACCTGGTCATGCGCTTTTCGAAGGACGGCCTTGCACCCGACTTTGACCCCGCGCCGTTTTGGGAGCAGATGGCCGAATGCGCCCACGATACGGGTCGCCGCGTTGAGGTCTCGACCGCCGCACCGCGCAAGGGGCTCGACGATTACTACCCCGCGACCGGGCTGTTGCGCCGCTTCGCCCATGCCGAGGTGCCCATCACCTTTGGCTCGGACGCGCACCGCGCCTGCGACATCTGCTGGAACATCCGCGAGGCCCAGGCCCACGCCTACGACTGCGGCTACCGGGCCTTCGATATCCCCCACCCCACCGGCGAATGGGAATCCACGCCCCTCGCCTAACTAGTCGTTTAAGAACGTCCCCAATGACTAGTGGCGGCGGGCGTTGAGTTCGCCGGCCAACTCGTCGAGGGTGATGCCGTAGCGCTCAAGCGTCACGAGCAAGTGGTAGACCAGGTCGCCGGCCTCGTAGCGGATGTGATCGTGATCGTTATCCTTGCAGGCCATGATCACCTCGCTTGCCTCCTCGGCAAGCTTCTTGAGCAGCTCGTCCTCGACGTCGGTCAGCAGACGCGCGGTATAGCTCTCCTGCGGCGATGCGTCGCGACGACCGTGAATCACCTCGGCCAGTCCCGTCAGCGTCTCACCGATGTTTCCCGGCTGCACGTTAGCTGTTCTGACTCCCATGGTTATTTCCTCTCGTTACTGCGGCGTAAAGTAGGTACCGGTCTCATCGAACCGAGGCTTTGCGCCCTTTTTCTCAAAGAACTCGACGATGACGGCATGGGCCTCATTGAGTCTTTCCTTCTCGGCCTCGAGCCAAAGCGACTGCGCCCCGCAGGCATCAGTCAGGTGCACGCGGCATGGCACGCCCGCGCGGAGGAGCTCGGTGTTGCATTCGGCGACCTCGAACGGCGTCACGACTTTCATCGCACTCCCCCTTCCACGCGCTTAAAGAAGCAGGTACGGTTGCCGGTATGGCAGGCCGGGCCCGGTGAGTCCACCTTGACCAGCAGCGTATCGCTATCGCAGTCGGCCCAGAGCTCCTTGACCTCCTGCATGTTGCCACTCGTCGCGCCCTTGTTCCAGAGCTCCTGACGGCTGCGACTCCAAAACCACGTGGTCCCGGTCTTGAGCGTCAGCCCCACCGATTCCTCGTTCATCCAAGCAACCATAAGCACCTCACCGGTGTCATGCTGCTGAACCACGCAAGGAATCAGCCCGCGGGCGTCGTATTTAAGCTCGGTAGCATTTATTACCTCAGTCATCATTTCTCCCAAGTAACAAACGAAATCCCACAGGTCGGCGAGGGTTGTCCAGGTGCCGCAGGTTGCCGCGAAAGAGGAGCGACGCGTACTTTGGTACGCGAGCGACGGTTTGAGCGGCAAGATGCGGTGCCTGGGCAAGCCGCAGCACTAGAAGTCCAGCCTCACAGGGATGCCTTGGCTGGCCATATACTCCTTCACCTGGCGAATGCTGAAGGTTCCAAAGTGAAAGACGCTGGCCGCCAGTACGGCGTCGGCTTCGCCCTCGATCACGCCCTCGGCAAAATGCTCGAGCGTGCCCACGCCGCCGCTCGCGATGACGGGAATCGACACCGCGCGCGCCACGGCGCGGGTGAGCGCCAGGTCAAAACCAGCCTTGGTGCCGTCGCGGTCCATGCTGGTGAGCAAGATCTCGCCGGCGCCGCGACGGGCCGCCTCCTCGGCCCACGCCACCGCATCGATACCCGTGGCGTTGCGACCGCCCGCCGTGAAGACCTCCCACTTGTCGGCACCTGGCTCGCCAGGCAGGCCCACGCGCTTGGCATCGATCGCCACGACCACGGCCTGGCTGCCAAACGCCGCGGCAGCTTGGCTGATCAGCGATGGGTCGCGCACAGCGGCAGAGTTGAGCGATACCTTGTCGGCACCGGCCGCCACCATCGTTCGCATGCCCGCAAGGTCGCGAAAGCCACCGCCCACGGCGTAGGGAATGGCGAGCTCCTCGGCCGCATGCGCCGCCATCTCGATGGTCGTCGCACGGTTGTCGCTCGTGGCAGTGATGTCCAGGAACACGACCTCGTCCGCACCTTCGCGATCGTAGGCACGGGCAAGCTCCACCGGATCGCCCGCATCGCGCAGGCTCACAAAGTTGACGCCCTTGACCACGCGGCCGTCCTTAACGTCCAGGCAGGGAATGACGCGTTTGGTAAGCATGGGCTACTCCTCCCCTCGCACGGCGGCCAACGCCTGTACCAGCGTAAAGTTGCCCTCGTAGAGCGCGCGACCGGTGATGGCGCCCTCAATAGCGCCCTCGCCCACTGCGGCGAGCGCACGGATATCGTCGAGCGTCGAGATGCCGCCCGACGCCACAACGGGAAAGCCCGCGACCTCGGCCACGTGGCGATATGCTGCCACGTCGATGCCCGTCTGCATACCGTCGCGCGCGATATCGGTATACACCAGATGTTTAAAGCCCAGCTCCGTGAGCTGCGCCACGGCATCGTCGAGCGCCACACCCGCACCGTCGCGCCAACCGTTCACCTTGACCTGGCCGTCACGGGCGGCAATATCTGCCACCAGCAGCTCGCCAAAGCCTTGGGCCGCCAGCTCGGCAAAACCCGGCTCAGTCACCAGCACGGTGCCCAGTGCGATGCGACGCGCGCCGTAGCCGGCCAGCTCGTCGATGCGCGCGAGCGAGCGAACGCCGCCGCCCACGTCCACCGACAGACCGTCGACGCCGCAGATGGCCTCGATCGCCGCCGAGTTGGCAGCGCACGCGTCCTCGTCCTCGCCAAAGGCAGCGGACAGGTCGACGACGTGCACCCAGCTCGCACCATGCTCGGCAAAGGAGCGAGCAACGGCCACGGGGTCGTCGGAATATACCTTGCAGCGGCTGCGGTCGC
>OKRW01002116.1_pt1 | contig 15130 bp, 30 predicted proteins | sample 1601151 | NCBI WGS metagenome assembly OKRW01 (sample SAMEA3541471, study PRJEB24748) | human gut metagenome | biome: human gut; feature: human-associated habitat; material: faeces | place: China | collected 2012 | reverse complement strand
TTAAATGGTGATTGTAGAGGATATACTATTAATCTACTATCTCGTAAAGATTATACACCTACAGCTCTTGTTAGAATATTAAATACTGAAGGTAAAACTAAGAAAGAAAGAGATATAGACTTACTTAACACTATAACCCATGAAGCTACACATGTATTACTAGATACATACAGTAAGATGAATGAAAATATATCTTTAGACTATCAAGAACCAACAGCTTACTATATGGGTTGGATTGTAGGTAATATCTATAAAACATACTTTAAAAATAAATCATAATGAATAACGCAGAGATAAGTGCAATATTATACTACGCAGATTATCTATCACTTAAGGCTACAAGTAAACCTGTCACTGATAATTGTAAGTATTACTTTATACATGACGCTCCATTAAACGCATCGTTTATAGTAGACTTAAGTCCATTCTATTCTACTGATAATGTATTCTATAAACAATCTGTAGAAGAATATAATTAGCTAAAGAATAAGTTTGGAGAATCTGGAGTTATGTCATTTATTGAAAATATAGCAGAGTTAAAGTTTTGCGGAACTGTTAATGCTAAACAAATGCTAAAGTGTATACATAGATACAGTACTAGTATAGATAGAAAGAATGCGTTTTCAAGATATTATAAATGGCATGACAAACAAAAATACATCCAGTTCGTCTTAGACGAAGACGGAATAGAAAAAGAACAAGAATGCTCAAGGTACGTTGCTCACTTTGAAAGAAGCCGCGGTAAACGAATCATTTATAAAAGCCCTGAAGCTAATTCGTAAAGAACAATTAAATAGACTAAGAAATAAATACTACTCAAATGACTGATAACGTAGAATTATTTAAGAGTATTGTTGAAGAAATGCTTGAGACTTACAAAAAGAAGAATCACGACTATGGCAGTAGTTTTGAAACTCTATGTGACAAGTTTGGTTTATTAGCAGCTGCTATACCACTCAACAATAAAGTTGAACGTATAAACAGTTTGATAACAAAGAAAGAGAACAAGGTTAATGAATCTATAGAAGACTCATTAAAAGACCTAGCTAATTATGCAATAATGACTTTAATTTATATTAATAAAAATGGGGAAAGTAGGTAAGTACGGTAATCTTTATGATAGAAACGGAGTACTGTTGAAAAGATGTAACAGTAAAGGTGTTTTAGAAAAATATACACTAAAAGAAGTTCAAGATTTAGTTGATAAACTTGGTACAGAGAAAGATGAAAACGGTAATATAAAAGACCCAGTTGGATTCAACAATGCGTCATATGTACTAATGCAAATGTATAATAATCCTAAGTATAATAAAGAAAAAGAAAACTTTATAAGAGATTTAAATGACAGATTACGTGTGGACAAAGAAAGAGTTAGAAGAGCTCTTACGGACGGGGTTGAAGGAATGGAACAACCAAAAACCTCAGAAACCAATACTGATATTAAACCAGAAGACATACAAATATCTAGAGAGTCTGGGAATAATAAAGAACGGGAAGCTTGTGACGAGTCCATTAAACCCAACCTCGACAAACAAGAAGTTATCCAATCTAAGTCGTACGACGTGAACGACAATAAAGAGGAGTACGTTGAATACAAGGAGAATTAACTATGCAGAAGAAAGAAGTATAGAACTATTATCTAAAGTTTACTGATGCCGTAGAGGTAATATATGCCGCATACAAGGAGCCTGAAAAAGATTGGGTCCCTTGTACAACAGAAGAAGCTCAGGAAATAATTAAGCTAAGAGGCGAGCAATGCATGATATATAAACAAGCAAAAGAGCGTTATGAGATTAATAAAAAACAAAGTAGAAAAACTATAGCAAAAGCATGATTTGTTAGGTATTTACGAGCAAATAGAGATAGCTGGACGTACAGCATATAAGTCATTAGATAAGATAGAGTATGATGAAAATGGTAGGTCTAAAACAGCTAAAGAATTTGTAGATAAGATGATTAAACTAGGTCATGGCTCCCCACTAGAACACGGTACAGTATATCTTAATGTTCCTATCAATATAGATGTAGCTGGTAATTATATAGATAACCAATATACGAGATGTAAATTAGTTACGGAATCTGATAAGAGTAACAACTGGTGGGCAGTAACTACAAACTATAGAGTTTTAGTTGAAAATAACCTACTTGATGATTTAAAGTATATCTGCCAACCCACTGAGTATCACGAACTTAGAACTACATTTAGACTTACATGTGCTAGAGTTCAAGCTGACTCTTTTGTAAGACATAGGGTATTCTCATTCCTTATGGAGTCTACAAGATATTGTAACTACAATGATGGTAAATTTGATAGCGAAATAACAGTCGTAGAGCCTATAAATTGGGGTAATTTTGATGCTAATAATTATGTATTTGTAAGAGCTTGGAACAATGCCGAAAAGGACTATATGGAGCTTATTAAAGACGGTATAAAACCAGAAGATGCTAGAGACGTTCTACCATTACAGCTTAAAACAGAGTTGATTATGACAGGAACAACAAGTCAATGGAATAACTTCTTTAAACTAAGAATATCAGAACACGCTCACCCAGATGCAAAATACATAGCAGAACAGATAAAAGAACAACTATTAAGAAATTATTTAAAACAATAAAGTCTTTCTTTGTTAAAGATAAGTTTTCTTGTTACGTATACTGTACTAACAAAGAGTATATGGTAGAAAATGTAATAATTAATCAAGTTAGAATTGCTAACAGTTGTTGTAGAGGCCATGTGCTCTCTATAACTCCAACAAGTCAATTCATCACAATAAAGTGTCAAACATACAATGATGCTTACAGTAGTATGATGATAAATCCAGTACATTGTATGATATTTTCAAAGGAAGAATTAATTGATTATATTAACAATATATTAAACGTTTTAATTAACGAAACAAATAGTAGTCTTAATTGTTATAAAGCAGATAAACATGAAAAGAATAATTAAATCTATAACGCGTCCGTTTCATTGGATTGTAGAGAGTGATAGGCTAAAGCATATAAAATATGGCTTCTATGCTGGCTTGTGCGGAACAGTATTTGCTGCAATAGGAGCTGGATTAGCTGCGGAATATAAAGATAAACAATACGGTAATATATTTGACTGGTTAGATGTAACAGCCACTGTAATAGGTGGTATACTTGGACAAATTATACAGGCATTATTAATTTTTGGAATCTATAAAACGATTTAAAGATATGAACGTAATTAACATAATAGGGGCAGCTAACAAGCTAAATGACAAGCAGATAGAGCCATTGAAAGAAATCTTTGTAAAAGGTAAATATAGCACATATAAACTATTAGGTAGATTCATGACACTTGTAGCAGCAGGAGCGTTGTATAAGTGTTCAATAGAGTCATATAATACAGATACATTAAACTCTATAGCATACGCTATTTTAGGTACACACTTAGCATTTAAGAATTATATAATAGCATTACTAACAGCTACAAGTTTCTGCATTAGTAATAGGAAAAATATAAAGCAGTGTACTAAAGAAATTAATGAGATAAAAGATACATTAAAGAAGTAATTTGTATGGATATATTTTTAATATCGTATGAGTTACTAGGTAATGACTACTACACTGATTTAATCCCAATTGCAGCTTACAAAACATATGATAGCGCATTTAAATGTATGAATGAGTATGCTAACGATGTAAAGCAGGGTACATTTTATGACCTTGAAGACATAAGAGGTTACGACATTACAAGTAGGGATAACTACACTGTAACTCTATACTCAGAAGAGAGGAATAATACGATGAGATTCATAATACAAAAATTACAGTTAAAAGACTAAATGAGTGATAAAAATTACTATATATCTAAATTAAAAAAGTAGCTTTAGGTAATACATGAGTACTTAAACAAATACAACAAGGAAAATGGACTATATACAGAGCTATGTGTAGATGAAGATTGGTTGTATATACAGTGTAGCTGTAGAGGATAGTTTTACAAAGTCGCGTTATGTCCAATACAGACAGCTATGCGAATGAGTGATAAAGCCCTAATAGAAGAATTAGATGATAAAATAGGCATAATAACCGATATGTACAAGTTATTAAAAACCAGAGGTGATTAAGTTCATTTCTGGTATTTTTATGTCTATAAGGGGGAACCCTTTTCTTTCTTTATATATTTCTTTCTTTTAGGAGGGGGATATAGAGAGTATATATAGTCTATATAGTTAATATAGTTAATATAATCTATATAGATATACTAAGTTATATAGTCTATATATCTATATTACTCGGTCCTAATCTCTTTTATTCTTGCTACTTCTTTTTTCTCTATTGGACGGCATGTATTAGCTCGCAACAATCATGGCTGGTCCTCTGATTGGCTGAAGGTTTAATTGTACAACTGTACAGGCTGTATATTGGCCTAACACTATACAAATATCTATAATATACCGTATAACGCATTTTAAGCCCTTCTAACGCGTTATAATACATCTTATGGATAACTTACCCACAGGATTAATTATAGGCCGTTAGAACGCAATTAAATAGGGTTCTACAGGGTGGATGGTAAGATAAGCTGTATTTATGACTAGATATACATAATACTTGATTTAAGCTCTTCTAAACCCTTATAATCACCCTAGGTATATAAACACCCACAAAGATAGAGAAGTCCTCTTAAAACGCAAGGAAATAGGCTTAAATCGAATGTTACGTATATGGGTTGAATAAAAATTTTTATTTTTTATTTTTCTGTGTGGGTTGTGTATATATAAATGCGGAAATTTTATTTTTTATTTTACATATACAGAAACTCGAAACAGCAATAAATCAGACCCCTATATCATCTATTGGTAGGAAAGACCCCCTGCCTATTTGTACGCACGTTGCGTATAAATGTAAGTGGGCGTTATGAATGTATGAAAGTTAATATTATTGTAGAGAAAGCAAAAGGCTTCAGTAAGAAAAAACCTTTTGCTGTTGTGCGGGCTACTAAAAATGATAACCCGCTATTAAATGCTATGTTTGGATATAACAACCAATATATAGCAGTTTTTAATATATCCTTAGTTTTCCCACAAAAAGACTGGGAGGATGAGGATGCAGATTTGGATGAATTTTTCAAGAAATTTAAAACAATGGTAAAAGAAAATGCTGAAAGTTTTAAGTTTTACGATTTCCCTATAAGCGAATTAACCAACGGCTTATGTAACTCCGTTTTAATTGTCGCCACTAAGCAAACAATGGCGGTAAGGCGGATTTTGTCATTAACAGACAAACAAACATCTTTGGCTGTTGCTAAGCAAAATGTAATGACGGCTATAACAAAGAAACGTTATAAACCATTAAACGATGAGGAAGTAGAAAAATTACAAAATGCAAAAACCGACAAAGAGGAAGAAACAGACGAAGAAGAAGAATAAAGGCAAGGTGTACTATGAGAGTAGTACACCAACCTTTTTTTTGCTCAGTTAAACCACTGAACTTACATAGCATTCTTAATATATAGCCCATTACAGCTCCCGATAGGGTCTAAGAGAGAATAAAAGCTAATATATGGTAGCTTAGTGTCCGTATAAATAAGTATACTTAATTCTTAAAAACATGACAAAAGAAGAGTTAAAAAATACAGAGTTAGTGTGGTCTCTGCTCAAAACCACACACTTTTAAGCTAAGTAGTAATAGCGTTGTGTTTGCTACAAGTATTAATATTATCAAAATAATAAAAAGATGGAAAATAAGTATGAGATGATGTTGGGGGAAATCAGAAAGCAATTCGTCCCAACAGACTTCAGTCTCGAAGGTGAAAAACTTGTCTGTGAAGTATCCTGTGAGAGAGAACAAAACGTCCAGTGATGCATTTGCATGTTTACGGGTTTATATTATATATAAACAGTGGGTTCGGACTACCGCCTGGACTATTTTTATAACATTTCAAACAACAACAAATTACAAATAATGTATGAAATACGATAAAAAAGAAGACAATATAATAATGAATTTATTATGCTTTGGATTAGGGTTATTCACAACATATTTTGTCATTAGTTTATTTGGAGGGCGAATCTTAGGCCCTCTGGAGTACGCTAACTTTAAAACTCTAGACTATAAAATAGAGTTAATTAAGGCGTACCAGGAGTATCATACTGCAACAAAGCAGCTGATACTTAACAACCCTTCAGCTGTAAAAGCTGAGCAGAGAGTTGATAGTATAGAGAGTTTAGAGGATTGTCCAGAATAAATAAATAATGTAAAACTATGAATGAGTTATTTAAATATAATAGTTCCAAACAGGAATACTTGTTAAACGCTATTAACGAGTATCTAGAAATGGAAGAATTTGATTCTGCAATTGAGTTTATAAAAGGAAGAAAAAAAGAACTCGAAGAAGAAAAGATAGGTGTAAACAAATGCATGGGATATGATTTCTATATCATTACAAAAGATATAAAAAGAATTTCTAATGCCAAGATGGTTATTGTAATAGATAGTAAAATCCAAATTAATGATACTAAGATGGTACGCTGTTACAAATCATCTAATATTGTTGCAAAAGGTTGTTTGTCAATATTGACCTACAATGATTCTTTTATAAGTGCTATAGCATGTGATAAACTTATAGCATATAATAATAGCAGAATTGTAGCCTGTGATGTAAGAAATATTACGTTACAAAATAATGCGTTCGGGAAGTTTATGGGAAACTCTAAAGGAGTAGCCTATGATAATTGTAGTGTAACCTGCTACAATAATTCGGAATGTGTTTTATATGGTACAGTAAAAGGATACTTCTATCAGTTTTCAAAAGGACATTGTTATAATGAATCTATAGCAAATGCTTATGCGGATAGTGAACTAAAACTACACGATAGGTCAACTGCGTTCGTTTTTGATGACGTAAAGGCTAAATGCAGTGATTCATCTTCTATAGAAATTAGAGGCACCAGTGAAACTATCCTTAAATTTGGAACCAGAGCTATCGTTGCTGATAGAACTTTTACAGATGATAGAGTTGGTTCTTTGATAGCTGAAAAAGGTTCTGTTGTATACGCTAAAGAAAACCCAATATGTAATATTATTTTGAAGTTTGGAGCGGTAAATATAAACACAGAAACTAAAGAAGTTATGGTGTGTGAGTAATTAAATTGTCATTAATTACTCACAATACTAATAGCGAAAAAGATTAGTACACAAGTCTTTCCTAGATTAGGTTCTATTGTGTACATTTAAGTTGTCAGCCCCTGTGTGAATAACAGTAATACTTATAGGAACTGTCTGGAGTGACCACGAAAGTGGTAATTTTGCCATTATTTAAAAGACTACAAGGGCATGTAGAAAAACATGGATAGAAGATTTGCAAAGTTTACAGAAACAAGTGGAAAAGAATTAATGTTAGATATCTCTATTGTTATAGCAATAGAAGAAGCGGACTATGGAGCTGAAATAATAACAGAATATGAAGACTATTCAGTTATGAACTCTTTTGAAGAAGTTAGAAAAATATTAGCCATTTAATCGAGTATATTTATATGGAAAAAGATAAAGTTCTAACGGAAAAAGACCTACCATATCTAAGAAAAACTGTAAAGTTAGATGATGGAAAGTCTTATAAATCTTTCAAGAAGAGAAAAGTTAAAGCTAATCATATGACAAAAGAAGAAGAACGAAAGTTCTTTGGTCATAGTTTTGGTCCTAATAAGAAGTCTAATCTTTATATAGATAAAGATGGAGTTACTTTGCTTTTTGATAAACTTAAGAGGTTTTGTGATATTCTGCCTAAAACAGAAGAAAATATAAAGTTCTTAAGTGAAAATCGAGGGGGTTCAATACAAAATGTTTATATGATATGGAAATTGGAGATATAAAAATCAGTAAGATTAATCCATATGATGAAAACTATTCTATAATGTGTTGTCTAAACTTTACTAATTGTGAAAAAAGACTTATAAATAATAATAAAAGTCTATTACAAGAGGTAAAGAACATCATAAAGATGTATAATAAAGACGTATCACCATATACTGATTTATCAGGAGCGTTTTACGTTATAGATATACGTAATTTGAAAGCGGATTTCAAACGTGTATATTTTCATACATTCTTTAAAAAAGATAAATATAACTATAGATTAGTATACGCCAAGAGATTAAAGAAAGCAGTAAGAGAGATAGAAAACACAGTGAACAACTATAAAGAATAATTATCAAAGTTATGAATATTATCAAAATAAGTAACAGTGTGTTAAAAATCTCTACAATAGTAGAGGTTGAAGAAGAGTTCATTAAAACATCAGATTTGCTCAACTTTTACAAGAAAAAAGAGCATGAAATAGTAAGTCCTCTTGTAGAAAAAATAAAGGAAATCGACCCAGGCTTAGGACTTTGCGAAAGTGAAGCGGGTGTTGTTTGCATTGAGTTCATATCAAAAGAAATTCCATTAGATACAGTTGAAATGAAACTTGGTGGAAATGATTTTGATAAAATCAATAACCTTATAACAATGCAAAAAGAAATCGTAGAAGCATTGTTACTTAAAGATGTGACAAGTTCTATTATAGATAGAATTAACCGAAATGCACACGATATACTCGATGGAGAATAAGGAAGTTCATATAAAAAACCAACTCATCAGACAGAGGAAAGATAAATCCTCTGTCGATAAGGTTGGTAATCCCAGATTTAGACTGTTCTTTAAGTCCGGGAATGCTACTATATTAGTAGCAAAGGGTCTAACGAGAAATCAAATCAAAATCCTAACGGAAGAATTTAAGTCAAACCTTGATAATTATAATTCAAAACTTGAAGGGTTTTGGTTAGTAGTAAAATAGCAAATGTAAGTGCTAAGTCTTGCATAAGAAAACAATTATCAAAATTTATATAAAATGAAAAAGGATTCCATTTGGGTTAAAATAACCCTAGTTGTAGCATTGATTGTAATGTTTATCAGCTTATGTGTTACAAAATGTAATGCACAAAGTTATACACAAAAACCTAAAGCTCAATACGACACTGTGTATTGTAACGCTAAGTATATTGTAAAATATACTAGTACTACAACATCAACAGGTAAACCAAGGTATTTTGCTGTATATAAAGATGCAGCGAATAAAATTAACGAACTGATTCCAGTTAGCCAAACTGTATATGATTATATAGAGACCTGTAAAGCTAATGGAATTGAACCATCTCTTGGTATAAAACTAAGGAATGGTCAAATTAGTTCATTGATTAGGTTCAAACCAGTATTGAGGGTTACAAGGAAATGAAAATTGGAGATTTAGTACAATACACCTTAAGAAAAAACAATCTTAAGGTGTATGGAATAATAATAGCAGAGAATTACAAAGGTGACGCTTTCTTTATTAGAAAGAATAGTGGTAAAGTAATTAAAAAAGACAAAACCTGTCTTAAAGCTGTAAAATTTCCTTCTTTAGTTATAACACAGAAAGAGTGTGATGATATATTAAAAGGAGTTATCGTTCTAAAACACAAACTATCTAAATCGTGGGAAATGGTATTCGACGAAGAACCAGAAATTGTTAAATTGTTAACAAAAACTGGACAAAAGATGATTGTGGAAATAAGACAGTTTGAAAAAATTATCCATTACGAGAAAAGTGAAAAGACTTGGAATGGATATTTTCATAAAGCTTGCAAGTTACAAGCTCCTTTTAAAGAAGTACTATATATAAGATATCATATAAAAAATATAATATTTTATGAAAACTCCAAAACCAGGTCAACTTTGCACAATAAATAATGTTGTATACAGAGCTTACAAAGCGGAAAACGGTTGTGAAGGTTGTGCATTTAATAATCTCTACACCTGTATGGGGATTGTTGATGGTAAAACCGGACAGTCAAAATTAGATTGTAGATATAAATCAATTATATTTAAACGAGTTACAAAATGGAAGAAGAAATAAAGAAGAGAAATCGTCTTCTACAACTAAGATTAAGAAGAATAGAACTAATTCTATTTTTCATAGCCGTATTTGTATATTATTACATCGGCACGCTTATTGATGCTACATTTTTCAATGTTGCGTTAATAGCAATTTGTGTAATATGGTATGGAATTACTGTATTACAATATCACAGTGATTAACTGAAAAGGGGGATGGTATCAAACCATCTCCCAAAGACAAAATGATATACTTCTAACACTACCTACACTCTCGAAGGCCAAGAGAGGTACGGCTGGTCCCAAGTCCAGAATGAAAGAATGTGGAGGGGGAAGTATACTGCCAAAGTGTATGATAATAATTGCAATTATTTTAGCGCGCAGCTGAGAATGGAATTCTCCATACACTACTATATACACCATCTTTTTAGGTTTTGAATTTTATTTAGCTAAGAGCAGCGGCTCTAACAAACAACGGTTCGTGAGAATAGTTGTTTTATCATATATGAAATTTAGTAATTAGTTAAAGATTATTATATGATTGAAACAAAACAAAACAAAGGATAGTTGGATAAAATGTAATATAGTTTATATCTATGCATTTTATGTGGGAGATTAATTTCTCCCACTTTCCACATGATTCATTAGCTCAGCGAATAGAGCAACAGCCTTCTAAGCTGTGGGTCGCAGGTTTGAATCCTGCATGAATCACACGTAATAGGCGTAATTAAAATTATTATTATTACTTAGTGTCATGTCTATGATGAGTAAATCTGTGAAGACAAGCTCATCTTATCTTAAACGTTTTAGTTCGTATATTAAATTATACTTATATAATGTAATGGTTCGAGAGAATAGTTACATTAATTTACTGTAATTGTGTAATTAGTTATTAACTATACAGGTTCGATTCCTGTTTACAGTACATGGAATTGTTATATACTACTTTTTATTTTATATTAATACATTAATGGGCTAAATATTGTTTGTGAAAATGATTTTAGCAAAATATTTGAATCGTTATGTATACTCTCAACTAACAGGTTCGTGAGAATATGTTAGTTTTATTTACGGCTAGTAGTTTAAAGGTAAGAACGAACGCGTTTCGTGTTAGATGTTGCATCATAATCAACCTAGCCGACAGTTTTAATGTAATAAATTATGAAAAAGAAGTATTTAAAACCAGAGACGTTTACACAGCGTCTCAAATTAGAGTCTTTTATGCTTACAGCAAGTCCTGGAGTTAGTGATGATGAATTTGACCCGAGCGAAGGAGTCGGAGCAAAAGAAGAAGACTTTGAAGAAGATTAAGAGTTTATTCTGGGTTCTCTAAAAACTAGATTGTAAAAATAAATTTTATCAAAAAATTATTAAAAAATGAAACATTTAATGTGGGGGATTATTGCAGCAATCTTAGTGATTATTGTAGGTTTTGGCGTTATCTCGTTTAATGCTAAAACTAACCCAAAAAAGAGAGTTGCTCAAACCGTGCTAGATAGTGCGGAAGTTGTAAGGATTGTAGAAAATCACTATAATCCAGAAATCAGTTCAGTTGGAGGAGCTGTGTCTGTACAAAACGAACTCATAGCTAGAAAAAACTATGAGAACGTATTTAAGGATATGCCTCAACAAGTGTTAATCGAAGTAGTTGGTGTTCTATTAAAAGAAAAACCACACGAAGTTATAACATTGAGAGATGTGGCTAAGGAGTATGAATCCAATAAAAGGATTTATAATAACTTGCCGAAGAAACAACCGATGGAGGTGGACACATTGTACGATAACCAAAACATAAAATAGATATGGAAAAGAGAGCTATTGTTATTCTGTATGATGGAATAACACCATCTAACACAGACCTCAATCTGATAGTGCGCCAGTTAAGTAGTAGTAATACTGTTCAAGCAAATAACGTAAAAGTTATTATAATGAGTGAGCAGGATATTGCTAAAACAATCGTGTCGAAAGAATCTTTCCCAGAATATTCTGGAGAACACGAAAAGACAGACGTTGAATACGCTTTAATCTATTTGAAAGAATTTTTCAAACTAGAATGGAGTAAACCAGAGTTAATACTCCAAAAGGTAGCTGATATTGAAAATTTTCCAATAGAGCTTAAAAGTGCGTTGGAAATTATTTCCAATAAACCCGTTCCGATGAATATTCGTAGAAACTACGAATACAAAGCATCTGTCGAGAGAGTCCTAAAATTAGTAGCAAAATTAATAAATAAATAATAAAAGCTATGTTAAAAGAACGAATGAGCCAATTTGTTGAGAAAAATGGCAGAATAGAGAAGGCTAGACATATTAATGCTAAACCGTATAGTCGTTCAAAAAATAAAGTTAATAAAAATGAAATTTATTATAGAGACTTGGACTCGTAGTAGCAATGGAACGAGAAAAAATTTACGTTCAAGAGCTATCTACAACAACATGGAAGACGCTCTAAATGCTAGAGCATCTTTAATACTCATATCGAGGTGTAAAGAGTTTTTAGCACCTAGAGATGAAAACTGTATTAAAGGAAAAGAGAGTAACTTTAAAATAATTCATGATACAAATTATATTGTATCAGATGTTATAAAAATTAACAATTAAAAATTTATCAAAAATGACAAAAGAAACAAAAAAACAAGGTCAAGGAGTAGAGTTACCAAATGATGAGAATGTAATGACAGACATAAGAGAGAAAAATCTCTTAAAAGCTGATAATATTACAAAGGCGTTGAAATCTATTGAAGACGAAATCGACGAAAAGCAGCAAAAGGAAGCGAAAGCTGCAATTCTATGTGCTACTTATCAGAACAACAAGGGTCTCATCAAATTACGTTCACGTCGTAGAGAAGAAAAATCTACGAAGAAACTATTGGTAAAATCAAAGGAACTTCTCGATGATTTGCTCGCAAAGAAACTTACCGTTAAGGAGTATAACGAAAAGCGAATTGAGATGAAAAACGAGTTCAATAAAGAAAACATCGAGAACGATAAAATCTATTCTAGTGAGCTTGATGAGCTGCGCGCCAACTTTGGCGACAGCTTCAGATGGGATTGGGATTATTAAACCCAGATTCTATACTAAAGTTCACCACAAGAACCTTCGAGTCAACGTGGATAGTGGGAGACGGATAGTTTAAATGTGCGTGGCGCCACAAAGTGGGCCTGGAGAAAACACCACCTTTTTAGTGAATTAACATTAACATCAAGAACCTTCGAGTCACGATGGAACAAGACTGTGAACGTACGCAGAATAAACTATACGTTATATTCAAAAAAGTTGTTATGTGCGAACCATTGAGTCGGTGCTCTCATTTATGAACACTGCATAACATATCAAGAATATATACATAATAACTGTATATAGAACCTTTGAGTCATTATATAGTTTTATATTAAAATAGAGGTTGTTTATTTGCGTTTTAAGAGGTTTTATGAGTCTAAGTGAAGTAGCTAATCATGAAGATGATTAAATCGTCTTAAAACGCTTAAAAATAGCCTTAAAACGGATGTTTGGAGGTCGCTACTCCACTCATCCCCTAAGAAAAAGAAACTTTATTCCGTATGAGGTAAGATATTAGGACACGGGTTCGATTCCCGTCAGCTCCACTACAAAAATATAGAGAGGAGGAGAGTCTTGTAAGAGGATTCTTAACAGAGTAGCATGTAGACCAATCCTCCTACAATGGGGCTGATTGGCGTTTGACTAATATCAGAAGTAAATACACCTATTTAGTTAGGAAGGATATTGTATATATTTAAATGGCAACTTTAATGTTGTAGACTATACTTGCGTAGCGTAAGTAAAAGTCAGGTGGATGCAATAACCTACCAAAGTGGTTTAGAATGAGCATGGTAGGCTTAATGAGGTTCGATTCCTCTCATGCTCACTATGAATACTGGTTACAAAAATATGCTACGAGACAGAATACCTGTCTACGTAGATTTAGCTCTCAAATGGTGTAAAGTCAAAGAGAGATGGTTGAACTTAGTTTATGATAAACAGATAAATATCTATGTTAATAAAGAAGACAGATATAATGCTACTAGAATTATATTGGGTATCTCTAACAAAAATAAACTGTTTGATTATAAAAAGAGTTTAGATTGGGATTTACTCTCAAAGGATGATGAACTGATTCTAAAACCAACTATTGGTTGGGTTGATTGGTTTAAGTACTATCTTCCGTATGTAGATAATATACGAAAGATTAATCTCTCGATGGGGAAGAGTAGCAAAGAAACTATTTCTGAACTATATTCCATATTTGTTAAAACAACTAACAAAGACACAGCGTTAGAGTTAGCTAAATTTTTTGTAAATAATTTAAAATGGATTATGTAACAGCAAATAAAAACGGATTTTATATATATCAGTATTTAAATGGGAAATGTATATCTTGGAGAGTTAATGTTCAACTACCTAATCATGAAGTTGGACAACCAAATATATTTGAAAAACATAGAGATTTAGAACGCGTGATTTGTGATATATTTGAGTATTTCTTACTCAATGAAAATTACAAAAAATACAATTTAAATAGTATATGCAATAAATATAAAGAATATAATAATAAAATACTAAGAATTAAACATGTAAATATTACAGTTTTAAGAAATATTAGCTGTTGTATTCTGAGAAGTTTATTGAATATATTAAAAGGAATTGAAAAAAATTATTGTGTAAAAGAAACATATAAAGATACTGATAGAGTTAAATTAGTCCAAAAAGGTTTAATCGTTTACGATGGAGAACAGCGTAAAGGTTATTATGGTGATAATTTTATATTCTTACCATATGACCTATATGAATTAATAAAAGGCCATATTGGTCTTAAAAATGTATTAATATGGGCTGATACAAACATAATACTCAAAATGAAATCTTTAGGGTATTACAGAATAGATGTTTTAGTTAAGATTTTAAATAGTCTTATAAAAAGATGTAAATTAGATGAAGATATTGAAAACTTTTTAATATTTACTATTAATAAACAAATAACAGATATTAGATTTGAGATGTTTTCCTCAGATTTGCCTTTTTAGAACATTTATTTTCCACATAGTTAGATTAACAATCTACAGGGTGTAGTTCTTTGGTCGGAACTACATTCACACAGAGGTCAAGCTATATCCTCGATGCGAGTGACACGCTAATAAATAGCTTTTATGATGATGATAAATAGTCCACGTATTACCCCCGAGGAGGTGGAACTTATCAAGAGCGCTAAGGCTGGTAATATACTAGCCTT
>OKRW01002107.1_pt1 | contig 15175 bp, 14 predicted proteins | sample 1601151 | NCBI WGS metagenome assembly OKRW01 (sample SAMEA3541471, study PRJEB24748) | human gut metagenome | biome: human gut; feature: human-associated habitat; material: faeces | place: China | collected 2012 | reverse complement strand
TTCCAATTGATTTTAAGTCAATTTTTTCGAATATTCAGATTGACATTTTCTCTCCAATATTTTATCATCTATATAAAAGAAATGGGTTTTGTATCGTGTACAGCCTTACGGCTCAAGCGAGTTGCTCGTTTCTTTTTTTATGTCTATGATATCATACAAATACATTCTATTATCTTCCGAATATCTTACTATAAGTGATGCATGAAAAATATTATATCTTTCTATCTCATCGTCTTTATACACAGGAAGTGCAAACCTCGAATTATAGCGATACCAACCATACCTCGCATTTCTCCAATGCTTGCTCTCTTTATTTTCTCTATAATATTTACCCAAAGCTATTTCTATCATTTCAGGAATTCCCTGTGTTGCATTTGCTTTCGCCTTGGCATTTGTTCCCTTAAGACTATGTGTATATTTCGAACCACTATATTCATTTGGTAAATCAGCTCCAATATATATAACATCTCCAGTAGAAGCCACCATATAAAAATCCCCAACATATTCTTTCAAGTATGCACGTACTTCCCTCCAATTGATGGAGCGTTTTCCCTTAAATCTAATATCATTGATCACCACAATATTATTTCCATCAATATCCTGAATGATCGAAACATTTCGCTGCCGTTTTCTAGACTGACAGGCATTGTTGATTTGTTTACAAACTTCAAGAAGTTCAATATAGCTGATTATTCTCCTCTTGCTCTCTGCATCTGATTGACGAAACAATTCAATCATATAATTTTCATTTGTCAAGCAATCAATCTGGGCTGCCGGTTCCACAGTTTCTTCATCACAAAGCAAATCCACAAGTGACATATCAAGCGCTCTACATATAGACACTATTTTATCCGCTTGTGGATTAATTTTTTTCTTTCGCCAATCGCTAATCGTACTGGTTGCAATTCCTGTTCTTCTAGACAGTTCCATTTGACTCATATGTAACTCATCAAGTCTGTCAAAAATCTTTTCATATATCTTCATGCCATAACACCCTTCTATTGATTATTTCCGACTTTTCGGATATTGTATCATGATTAATTATAGATATCAACCTTTATCTACATTCCACCGATATTTCCAGGAAACTCCTTTATAATACATTTTTTGTTATTTATATATATTTTCAAAAAATAAGCATCCGCCCAGACGTTTTTTTGTATGTTATACTTCAAAAAGCTGCCATTGCATTCCTGTCAATCCGGCTGATCATGGACAATACGTTGCCGATAACATCCTGACCGACTGGCTGTCGTATATCCCCGCAATACCATGGATTCGCTTGAACTTGACCGTTCAAAAGGCTCTCTGCTTCCACATACTGTAGTTTCTGCGAAACAAAATGTGTATTTCTTTTCACCGGTTCATTTCCGTGAACGTGAGATTGGGTATCTTGTTCTGGAAAACTGCGATTACCTGCTGGATCATCAGTTTCTTTTTGAGACGCTCAACACCTTCCGTACATCTATAGAAGCGCTCTATGGAAAACTGATCCTTCGAAAGAAAAACAAACAGCTTTCTCAGCTTTATATCCACGATTCCCTTACCGGACTCTACAACCGTATGGCTTATGAAAAGCTTGCCCTTCCGCTCTTTCAACAATATATGCAGAAAGGCAGACCTGTCGGAATCCTGTTCGCAGATGCAGATCATCTGAAATATATCAATGATAATTTCGGACATGACATGGGAAATCTGGCAATTCGGAGTATTGCCTCCGTAATTCAGCAGCAATGCCCTGTCGGTTCCATTTCCATGCGTTATGGTGGAGACGAATTCGTCTGTGTGATTCCTGATTACAGCCAGTCAAAGATACAACAGCTCAAAGAATCTATCCTGGCTTCCCTTGAAGAGTTCTCCTCCACCAGCCGTACAGTTTTTCCTCTCGAAGCAAGTATCGGCTTTGTCGTTGCGGATGATCCTGTCTTCTCACTTAACGACTACATCAATCTTGCTGATGAAAAAATGTACGCCGAGAAAAAAGAGCGCAAAGCAACCCGCCAATAACTTACAGGAGTTTTTATTATGACACCATATATCACCAGAGTCCTCGCACAACAGATTGTAAATACGGTCAAAGATCTCTGCGGCCAGAATGTTAATTTCATCGACTGCTCGGGAACGATTTTTGCCAACACCGCCGAATCCCGCATCGGAATGTTCCATGAAATCGGACAGCAGGCAGCAACTATGCAGAGGCAGCCGGACTGGATCTGGAACTGATCCTGGCTTCTGTCAATTCACGCAATAAAAAAGCCTTCCTGGAGAAAACTCTGGATAAGCTTTCTTCGGAAGACCTTGAATTGCTTCGTATTTATTTTTCCTGCGATATGTCCCTCAAAAAAAACTGCGAATAAACATTTCTGCATAAGAATACCATTCAGTACAGGCTGAACCAGATTCATAAAAAAAGCGGATACAACCCGAGAGAATTTCAGGATGCTGTGCGATTATATCTGGCATTAAAAATGTAAGGTCATAGATTTGCAGAAGACAAATTCTAATACTAAAAAACTCCGGTCACAAATTTCTTCATGACCGGAGTTTTTTATTTTTACAGAGTTTCTATTTTCACTCTTACATCTGTATTTATTTCTTTTTTGAGATCATATACTGTATTCGTAATCACCGCTTCACCATTGTTTACAAAAACACTGATCTGGTTCGGGTTCACATATGCCTCAATCTCGAACCCGTCTTTCAGCTCCGGTGTCTCAAATTTCACTCTGTGATTCGGGAACTTTTCAAAAAGGGCACTTCTGTCGGTACAGATTTTATTCCCTTCTCTGGAAATCACATATCCACCGACATTTACTTTATCCCCATCCTCCAAAGAAAAGCGCAGACGATATCCACTTTCATCTGCCTCGGATGGTTCAGAGATTTCCTTTGTATATACTGCCTGTACATTCGGATGAACGCGGAAATAAATGTGATCTTTCTGCACTTCCACAACACGCGGAATACACATCATTCCCTGCCATTTCCCATCCACCGGTTCCGGCATACGGAGCCATGCTGTCAGGATTCTTCTGCCACTCTCATCCAGAGTGCTCTGTGGTGCATAAAGGTCTGTTCCATAATCAAGGAACTGGTATTTTTCCGGCAGTTTCATATCACAGGTTTCTTTATCAAATGTTACCTGCATGCATACTGTCTGTGCATCGTCTGCCTTACCATCTTTAAACAACTGCATCGGTGAAAAGATCACTACCTGGCTGTTATCCACTTCAAAATAATCCGGGCATTCCCACATCCAGCCAAAGTTTTCTCTGGTTACAGAATTTTCAAATTTCCATTCTTCTCCATCTGTACTTGTGAAGAACAAAAGTTTTCCCTGTTTATCATTGATGGTACTTCCAAGCACCATGTACCATATGTCCCCGTCTTTCCAGACTTTTGGATCTCTTGTATGGCGTGCATCTCCGATATCTGCATCGTGAATAACCGGAATCACGGTCTTTTTGTCTTTGATGTTGTCAAAATGAATACCATCCTCAGAAGTGATCATGAGCTGTGCAGATACAAAATGTTCATCCACACATAAATTGATATCCTCCGGATTTTCTGTAAGATAATTCACACCTGTATAATACAGCTGCATTTTTCCGTCTTCTTCAATCGCACTTCCGGAAAAACATCCGCTCCGATCATCCGTTTTGCTCGGAAACAGTGCAATTCCCTGTTCTTCCCAGTTCACCAGATCTTTGCTGACAACATGTCCCCAGTGCATCCGTCCCCAGCGCGGCGCATAGGGAAAGCACTGATAGAACAGATGATACAGACCTTTGAAATAAATAAAACCATTCGGGTCATTCATCCAGCAATCTTTCGGTTTTACATATATTTTCTGCATATTCTGTACTCACTTTCTCATTCTTCTGCATATTTTTGGACTACCTGCAGGGCTTTTTCTGCTTCGGCTCCTTGCGCATGAATTCTTACATTGACCGGTTTGGACAAATCTGTACTGAAAATTCCCATGATTGATTTTGCATCAATCACATATCTTCCGGACACAATGTCTACATCACAGTCCAGACGCGTCACAGCATTGACAAAATCTTTTACTCTTTCTATTGTTCCTAAAAAAATCTTTACTTCTCTCATTATCAACGTCACTCCTATAAATAATTCATCTCAGTTTCTTTATCAAAGAAATGAATCTTGGATGGCATAAATACAAATTCAATTTCATCTCCAACCTGGCTGATCTCATATTTGGAAACTCGTGCAACTGCCTGGCAGCCTCCGAACTGGAAGTACAGGTTATTCTCATTTCCCATGACTTCTGTATCTGTGATCACAGCTTTCATTTTATTTTCTTTATAAAGTTCCAGGTTCTGCGCATCCATTTTAAGATCCTCTCCACGGATACCAAGTGTCATCTCGCCTTCTTTACCATTCAGTTTCTTAAGAATAGCTTCCGGAAGCATCAGTTTATTTCCGTCTTCAAATGTTACTTCGTTTCCTTTTAAGGTAACATCAAAGAAGTTCATCTGAGGAGATCCTATAAATCCTGCAACAAATTTGTTTACCGGATGATCATATAATTCCATTGGTTTTCCAACCTGCTGGATCACACCCTCTTTCATGATAACGATACGATCAGCCATAGTCATGGCTTCAACCTGGTCATGTGTAACATAGATTGTCGTTGCACCCATTTCACGATGCAGCTTGCTGATCTCTGTTCTCATGCTGACACGAAGTTTTGCATCCAGATTGGACAGTGGCTCATCCATCAGAAATACCTTCTGATTTTTTACGATTGCACGCCCCAGTGCCACTCGCTGTCTCTGACCTCCAGAAAGATTCTTCGGTTTTCTGTAACGGAATTCCTGCAGTCCCAAGATATCAATTGCCCAGTCTACTTTTTTCTTGATTTGGTCTGCTGGCATCTTCATGTTCTTCAGCCCGTATCCGATATTTTTTTCTACGGTCATATGAGGATACAGAGCATAGTTCTGGAATACCATCGCAATACCACGGTCTCTCGGTGCTGTCTCGTTCACTCTTTTGCCGTCAATATACAGATCTCCTTCTGTAATCTCTTCGAATCCGGCAATCATACGAAGTGTTGTGGATTTTCCACATCCAGACGGTCCTACAAATGCGATAAATTCTTTTTCTTCTATATTAAGATTAAAATCATCTACAGATTTGTGTTCTGCTCCTGCATATTTTTTTCCGATATGTTTAAATTCTATAAAACTCATAATTCATTAACCCTCCTTGGAACCAGTTGATGTTACACCTTCTACAATCTGTTTGGAGAACAGTGCATAAATAATAATAACAGGGATTGTGATCAGTGTGATTACCGCAAGTGTCTGTCCCATTGTTGTATTGTCATTGGATGTTATGGAGTTCAGACCAATCTGCGCGGTCAGAAGATCACTGGATGTAAATACAAGTGACGGCCAGAGATAGTCATTCCATACTCCAAGGAATGTAAACACACTGACAGTTGCAACGACTGTCTTTGACATTGGCAATACCATGGTAAAGAAATATTTTACCGGACTGCAGAAGTCAAGCTGTGCCGCCTCATAAACATCATCCGGCAGACTTACGAAAACCTGTCGGAACAGAAAGATATTAAACGGATTCACGATCATTGGAAGTACATATCCAATCACGGTATTCAATAGTCCTGCTTTTGCAATGATCAGAAAGTGTATCGTGATAACGGTTTCTGTCGGTACGATCAGAAGCATCATGATGATCAAAAGCCACTGGTCACGGAATGGAAAGTTGATCTTTGCAAGTGCATAGCCTGCAAGTCCGTTTATAATAACCCCAAGTACGATCAGCAGTGCCGCATATCCCAGAGTATTAAGCATGTAACGAAGGAAATTGGTATCTGTCAGAATCGTAATATAGTTTTCAAAATAATTTCCATTTAAAGCAGGAGGAATAAATGCTGCTATGGAATTCATATCTGCTGTGATCGCTGCATCTGGTTTAAAGGAGTTTGCAAGCATCCAGATCACCGGAAACAGGAAGAATATGGAAAGTACCAGCAAAATAACTGCCAGTATCCAGTTAAATGTTTTTTGCTTTTTTGTTAACATGTTTTTTCTCCTCCTTTCCTTTGGTCAGTACATTCTGTATAATTGTCAGTATGACAACAAATATAGTGAAGACAATTGCCATTGTTGATGCAAGTCCCATCTCCCAGTTCATTGTACCGGTTTCATAAATATCATATACAAGTGTGTATGTTGAGTGATCCGGTCCTCCACCTGTCATGACCATCGGCTGTACCAGCATACGGAACGCACCGATTGTAACCGTGATAAATACAAACACACAAAGTGGTTTCAATTCTGGAAGTGTGATATCTTTAAATTTCTGCCATGCGCTTGCATGATCCATCTCAGCTGCTTCATAAAGCGCTGGGTTAATGTTCTGGAGTCCACCAAGGAAAATGATCATCTGATATCCGACACCCTGCCATACACTCATAACTGCGATGGATGGAAGTGCCTGTTTCGCACTGTGAATAAATGGCTGTGCACTGATTCCCAGATGAGCAAGCAGTGTATTCAGGATTCCTTCCGGACTGTAGATATCCATCCAAAGTGTGGATACAACCGCCAGCGACATAACAACCGGAATAAAAAATGCTACTTTGAAGTATTTTTTACAATGTGTGACTTTGTTGATCGCAAGTGCCAGAACAAGTGCTCCAATACACTGGCAAGGAACGATGATAATTACAAATTTCACCGTATTGAAGAAGGATTTTACAAATAATTCATCTTTAAAAATATTTATGTAGTTTTCAAGGCCCACAAAATGTGTCATATCCGGATTCAGGGCAAAATAATCAGTAAAACTGAATACCAGTGTCAACACCATCGGCAGAAATAAAAACAGCGTAAGAAGTATCAGTGCCGGGCCAAAGAAAGCCATTCCTAAGATTGATTCTTTTTTCTTCATTATTCTCTCGTATAACGTTCCAGTTTCGCGTTAATCCTTTCTACAGATTTATCCAGTTGTGTCTGTGCGTCCTTTCCGCCAAGTCCAATACTTTCAAGTGCCTGCTGGAAAGATGTACTTACCTGTGGATATACAGGAGTCTTTGGTCTTGGGTGTCCATATTTACTCAGCTGCTCGTACAGTGCTTTGTAATTTTCGTCTGTCTGGAATACATCGATCTGATCAAATGCTTTATATGTAGACGGAAGTGATTTTGCTTCATTCCAGATCCTTACACCACTTTCCACACCACTCATCCATTTGACCAGCTCTGTTGCACCTTCAATATTGTCTGTTTCTGAAGATGCTGCAAATGCCCAGGAGCCTGTCGGTGTATATCTTTCACCATCCCAGTCATCACCAACTACATAAGGTGCAACGCCAAGATTCACATCCGGATAGTTCTCGTAGATTGTGTTGACTTCCCACGCACCGTCAAATTTGAAGGCTGCTCTTCCACTTTCAAACAGATTCTCGATCGGAGCTTCGGACATGTATTTGTTCTCCACGATCTGATGGAAATAATTCATGACTTCCACATTCTTTTCTGAATTGAAATATCCGTCCACTGTCAGTCCGTCTTCGCTTACCAGGTTTCCACCATTTGCCCAGATAAATGGGGCATAATAATAAATACTTGCTTCACCTACCGGGAATGTCATGTCGATCGGGTAGCCTTTCTTCTCATCCATCAATGGCTTCAGTTTTTTCAGAATATCCATAAATTCAGTCTGTGTCCACGGATGATCTGCATCCGGAACCTCAATTCCGGCTTCTTCCAGAATATCTTTGTTATAATAAAGCCCTACACTGGATTCCATAACTCCAAGTGCATAAAGCTTATCGTTATAAGTGCCCTGATCCAGAATGGATTCCAGATATTCGCCTCTTTCTTCCTCTGTCAGCTCTGCCAACGGCTGTATGATGCCATTCTCTGCATAAGCAGCCACATTCGGTCCATCCAGAGTAAGAACATCCGGAAGTCCTCCTGACAGTACAGAAGAATTTACCTTGTCCGAATATCCACCGCCGCTGTCATTTCGCGGAATAAATTCAATATCTGCGAAATATTTACCATTATATTTCTCATTAAAGCTGTCTACAGATTCCCTGTACACCTGTCCTTCCGGAGTATCTTCAATACTATGCACCCAGATTGAAAGATATTGTTCTCCTTCATCATAGCCTGCTACATCGCCAGGCTTTACTTCTTTTTTCTGACATCCTGTCAGGCTGACTGCAATTGCCAGACCGGCAAGAAGAATCAGTTTTGCTTTTTTCATGTTCTCCTCCTTTTCCATCTTTCCGTTCTTCGTGACCGGTAAAGTAACCGGTTACTTTATGTATTGATAATAGCATATACTCATTTTTACGTCAAGTATACTCTTGCATTTCATTGATTTTTACAATTTTAATATATAAGTTTTGTAAAATCCGTACAGAACCGGTTACTTTACCAATTCTGTTACTGGTTAACCTTGTTCTGACTCTCTTTTTCTGTTATACTAAAATTACAATTATTACTGAGTTTTACTGAAAGGAAACTACCATGGGCAAAAAAAATATAACCTTCAATGACATTGCCAAATATACTGGTTTCTCAAAAACCACTGTTTCCAGATATTTCAACAATCCTGATTCCCTCACATTGAAGAATCAGCAGATTATCTCGGATGCACTTGATAAACTAAACTATCAGGAGAATAAAGTTGCCAGGATCCTGGCAAACGGGAAAACCGAATTTATCGGTGTTATCATTCCAAACCTTTATTTACATTACTATTCTGAAATGCTAAACCAGATACTGAAAACTTATGATACATATGGCTACAAATTTCTAGTTTTTACCGGTGATGATCATAAATCAACTGAACGCAAGTATATTCAGGAACTTCTTTCTTATAAAATAGAAGGAATGGTTATTTTAAGCCATACCATTCCTTCCAGAGAGCTCGCCTCCTACAATCTCCCAATTGTAACGATCGAGCGTGAAGATCAGTTTGTGAGCAGTGTCAATACGGATAACTATATGGGTGCGGTGCAGGCAACCAGTCTGCTTGCAAAGACTGGAGCAGATATTCTGATCCATATCAATGTTGAATTATCTCCACAGGTTCCATCCTATGGACGTATAAAAGGCTTTTCTGATATCTGTGAAGAATATCAGATTCCACATGAACTGATTCTCACAGATACCGGCCACAGTTATGAAGAAAGTTCTCTGATTCTCAAAGATTTACTGGAAACAATTGATTCTAAATATCAAGGCAAAACAAAGGGAATTTTTCTTCCAAATGATACATTTGCCAACATCATGCTCAATCATCTGATTCAAAAGTATGGACAGCTTCCAGATGACTACAAGATTATTGGTTTTGATGATTCTCCAGTTTCCAGTGAAGCTATTGTTCCGATCAGTACTGTTGGACAGCAGATTGACAAGATTGCCGCATCTGCCATGGAAATCCTGCATGAACAGATTACAGAAAGACACAAAAGAAAACCGGCTCTGTCTTCTGAACCGGTTCACAAGATCATTCCTCCAATTCTGATCAATCGAAAAACAACCGAACCTTCTCATTGAAATCTGATACTTTTTATAAATAACAAAAACGCTGCAAAAAATGAATTTTAATTCACTTAATGCAGCGTTTTGTTTGCCAAACAGGCGGGCACCGGGCAATTCCCGGCATTATGCATTTCTGAAACGACTTAAAAATTCCTTCGTCATCTCATTTTGTGGATCTTCAAAGATCTGCTGTGAAGTTCCCTCTTCTACAATAACTCCATTACCCATAAAGATTACATGCTTTGCCACATCCCGGGCAAATGCCATCTCATGTGTGACAATGATCATTGTCAGTCCGTCTTTGGCAAGCGTTCGCATAACCTCAAGGACTTCTCCGACCATCTGCGGGTCGAGTGCTGAAGTAGGCTCATCAAAGAGCAGGATCTCCGGTTCCATGGCAAGCGCTCTGGCAATTGCTACCCTCTGCTTCTGACCTCCAGAAAGCTGCTTCGGCTTTGCATTGATATATGGAGCCATACCAACCTTCTCAAGATACATCATTGCGTTTTTATGGGCTTCTTCCTTGCTCTTTTTCAGGACTTTCTCCTGCCCCACCGTGCAGTTTTTAAGAACTGTCATGTTATTGAACAGGTTAAAGTTCTGAAACACCATACCAACCTTTGAACGATATTCCGGCACATTCACATGCTTATCCATGATGTTCGTTCCATGGTATCTTATCTCTCCTGAGGAAGGTGTTTCCAGAAGATTCATGCAACGCAGCAGCGTGGATTTACCGGAACCGGAAGGGCCAATGATACAGGTAACATCCTTCGGCTTCACTGAGAAATCGATATCTTTCAGAATCTCATTATTTCCAAAAGATTTTCCCAGATGCTGTACTTTCAGAATTGTCTCACTCATTCTCTGCTGTCCTTCCTTTCTTTATAAGAGTACATTCCGCTGGTATGTGTCAGAGTATCAGCGGTTGCAAGATCATAATTATCCGGTCCGTCCATCTTGTGTTCGATCACACGCAGGATTCTGGAACAGGTAAACGTCATGATAAAATAGATAACCATTGCAATTGTGAAGGACTCAAAATATGTATACAGTGCTCCTGCAACACCTTTAGTCGTGTAAAAGAGCTCTACTGTACCAATGATTGAAAGTACACAGGTATCTTTGATATTGATGATCAGGTTATTTCCGATCTGCGGCATGATATTTCGCAGGGCCTGCGGAAGTATTACATTTATCATCGTCTGAACATGTGTCATGCCGATTGCCTTGGCGCCTTCTGTCTGTCCGGGATCGATGGAAAGAATACCACCTCGAACTGTCTCTGCCATGTATGCCCCTGTGTTGATCGATACAATAAAGATTGCTGCAAACCACATAGACATATTGATGTTAAATAGATAGGCACTTCCAAAATAAATAAACATTGCCTGGGCCATCATTGGAGTCCCACGAAAGAACTCCACATAGCAGACCATAATAAATTTGACAACTTTGATAATTACTTTTTTGGCTGTTGAATCATTTTTGTCCACCGGGATCGTCTGCACGATACCAACCAGAAAACCAATGATACATCCAAAAAGTGTTCCTACCAGCGCCAGCCACATGCTGACACCGGCTCCCTTCAGGAAAGAAGGACCATATTGCTGAAGAAGATATATAATTCTTCCTCCAAAACTCTCAGGCAGCATTTCGCTCCTCCTTTATGATTCTGAAAGTGGCTGTACGGAAATAGCCTCATCCATCATTTTATTATAATCATCTTCGGTCATATCTTTAAGCACACCATTGATTGCATCCTTAAGTTCATCGTTGCCCTTCTGTACTGAAATACCAATATTGATATCTTCATCAGATACTTCAAATGCTCCGTCTGTTCCACTGAAGTCCAGCAGTTTGAAATCCGGATATGCTACACATGCAGCCTTTCCTGTAGGCATGTCAGTGACAACTGCATCACATTTGCCGGATTCAAGAGCAACCAGCATTGCCGGTGCACTTTCCTGTGCCGGAAGGATATCAGCATCTGGAATCTGAGGCAGGCAGGAATCATACCAGATCGTATTCTGCTGGGATGTCACTGTAGCTCCTTTGAGGTCTTCTACGCTTGCTGCATCCTTATAGTCTCCATCTTCTTTTACAAGAGTAATGATTGATGCATAATAATATGGATCTGTGAAATCAACCATCTGCTGACGTTCTTTTGTAATAGACTGTCCGGCAATAACGCAGTCAACCTGTCCGGACTGTACAGCAGGTACAAGAGAATCCCAGTCAAGCTTTACGATTTCAAGATCGTAGCCAAGTTCATCTGCAATTTTCTTTGCCATCATAACATCATATCCATATGCGTAATCGGAGCTTCCTGAAATCTGCACTGCACCGTTGGAATCATCCGGCTGTGTCCAGTTATAAGGTGCATATCCGCATTCCATCGCAACTTTCAGAGTTTTCTTATCATCCGCACTGACGCTCTGAACGCCTGCAATGCCACAGGTCATAGATGCTGCTACAGCAGCCACTGTCAACATTCTCCACATTTTACTCTTTCTCATTTTCGTTTCCTCCTGAAATGTATATATTTTTTTCATCCATAACAAAAAAAGAGCGCACGGAAGTATGAAGTGCTCCGTTGCGCTTTAAGTCATATTAATACTTTTTCTTTTAAAAGTCAAGAAAAAAAAGCAGCTCCCGAAGGAACTGCCCTGAAATCATATTTATGAAGGTCTTCTTACAGACAGGATTGTTCTGTAAGCAGCGTTGTTGCTGATCTTAATACCATCTCTGGAGTTGGATGCATGTACGATCTGTCCGTTACCCATGTAGATTGCAACATGTCCGCCATAGCAGATCAAATCTCCTGGCTGTGCATCTGCATAAGAAACTTCTGTTCCCCAGTTCTGCTGCTCATAAGATGTTCTCGGAAGGCTGTAGCCAAACTGAGCATATACACTCTGTGTAAATCCAGAGCAGTCAGCTCCACCTGTAAGACTTGTGCCACCCCATACATATGGGTTTCCAACAAACTGTGTAGCATAATCTACGATTGAAGATCCTGAACCACTGGATGAAGAACTGCTGGAGCTTGAAGAGCTGGATGAAGTATCTACTGTATCCGGATCAACTGTGTTGTCACTGTCAATCACATTTCCATATTCATCATATTCTACATCACTGCTTCCACTGTCTTCTGTAGTTGTTTCTGTTGTAGTCTGGCTCGGATCAACCTCGTTTCCATCTTCGTCATATACAGTATCTCCGTTTTCTGCTGCTTCTGAAGCATCAACTTCGTTACCGTCTTCATCATATACTGTCTGATCTTCCTGTTCCTGCTGTGCAGCTTCTTCCTCGGCTGCTGCAGCAGCTGCAGCTGCCGCTTCAGCTTCTGCCTGACGTCTTGCCTCTTCTTCGGCTGCAATACGTTCTGCTTCAAGCTGCTCAATCTCTGCCTGCTGTTCCTGAATCAGGTTTGCATATTCATTTGCCATTTCCTGTGCATATGCAATTTCATTATCACAATCTGCAGAATTTGCTTTCTTTGTATCAATCTGATTCTGAAGATCTACAGACTGTGCTTCATATTCCTGTTTCATACCTTCCAGTTCAGCTTTTTCCTGCTGATACTGATTTCCAAGGTTTGTTACCTGTGTAATTGTGTTTGCATATTTTTCAAGGCTCTGTCTGTCATAATCATACATTTTCTGAGTATACTCAGCTTTTGTAAGAAGATCAGAAAGATTATCTGCACTCATCATCATCTGGAACCAGGCTTCATTTCCACCTTTTTCGTACAGATACTGGATACGCTGTTTCATTGCTGCGTACTGTTTGTCTTTGGCATTCTGTGCCTTCTGCAGATCAGCCTGTGTCTGCTGAATGTCTGCTTCTTTATTACTGATATCCCCTTCCAAGGTCTGAATGGAAACCATGACATTCACAAGATTGGCGTCCAAGGAGTTGATCTCATCCTGTAACTGCTGCTTAGCGGAGTAGAGCTGATCGATCTGAGCATATGTAGCATCAAGCTGTGCGCTTGTAGCCGCCTGTTCCTCTCTCAGTTCATCTTCTCTTGACGCGCTTACACTGACAACTTGTGTTGCAGTCATCATTAATGCCAACGTCAGGCAAACAATTCTTTTTTTCATGTTTCTCACCTCATAATCATTTTAGCTCTATTTTGTAACAATTGTGAAATATCTTTCTTAAGTTCTTATACATATTAACACAAGGTTCTTTTGATTGCAAGAGTAAATCGATAAAAAGTTTAATATTTTGTAACATTTATTAAAAACTCCGCAAAAGAAAGGAGAAGTTCCCGTGTCTGGAAACTTCTCCGTAACATTTCATTCTTATTTAAAATCCAAACAATTCCTGAAGAATTACACCTGCAGTCTTGTTCTTAAAGTTATCCGGATCAGAAAGAGTGGAGCTGTACCATCTCATATAATTTCCTCTTCGGATGTAGTTACCGCAGGATGGACGATAGGTATACTTCTTAAATCCTGCATATCTGGACATGTATTTATTTGCAAGAGCTACTGCCTGGCTGTCATAATCACCATCCGGTGTACAGGTTCCTGCAATCTGGCATCCTGCATTCGGAGTGGAATGAACGATCACGGCACTCTTATCGGAACACTGTCCAAGAACGATCCATGTATGACCGTCATCATATCCGATATCACCAGGATATACTTTCCATCCTGTCTGGGACAGATAGTTCTGGTTCACATAAGTTCCCCATTTTAATGTATTCTTATAGTAACTGCCAATTTCTCCTGATACAACCGTATAACTATTTCCATTTCTCATAACCTGCTGTGCTGCCCATCCTACAAATCCGGAACAGTCAAGTCCTTTTGCTCTGTTTGCAGTACTCAGATCACGATAATTATTATAGTTATAACTACTTGTCTGGCTGAGATAAAAGCTCTGCCAGGTCGGGCTGACACCGATCCTTGTGGAATCATACCAACCGCCGCCCCAAATATACAATGCCTGTCCAACCGGTTTCAATGCCCCGGCAAGATAATTCTTGAGCGTTTTGATCCCGGTCTGCTCAACCGGTTTCGGATCATTTGCAAAATAGGTATTGCTTGTCGTACTGCTGTCATTTGCAGATGAATAGGTCATAATACCTGTTGAGCTGAATGTATAGGTCACACCATCAATCGACTTGGTACCTGTAACCATCTTGAAACTACTCTTGTCAAAGTAATATTTATTTCCACTGATCGTTACCCAGCCGCCCGCTGCGATTCCCGTACTTGGATCAAAATAATATGTAGCACTGCCAACCTTTGTAAGTCCCTTGGCCATAACACCGTTGCTGCCAAAGTATCTTAATTCTCCTTTGGCAGATTTTGTCCAGCCGCTAACCATTCTTTTGTATTTGGCATTGAAATATCTCGTCTCATTTCCGGTATTCACATAACCGCTGGCTGCAATTCCTGTACTTGGATTGAAATAATAATAATATTTGCCGATTTTTTTCAGTCCCATATACATCTTACCATCGCTGGCAAAATACCACTTCTGCCCCTTTGCATTTTTCAGCCAGCCTTTTGCCATCGTATAATTCGATGGCTGGAAATAACGGACAACTGCGCCATTGGCAGATCTTACAAATCCCCTCTTCGTGTAGCCGGTCTTGAT
>OKRW01002104.1_pt1 | contig 15193 bp, 10 predicted proteins | sample 1601151 | NCBI WGS metagenome assembly OKRW01 (sample SAMEA3541471, study PRJEB24748) | human gut metagenome | biome: human gut; feature: human-associated habitat; material: faeces | place: China | collected 2012 | reverse complement strand
GTTACCTGAAGCATTTGTAAGGGCGGCTACACGGTTCTTAGCATCAGTCAAGGCTTGGTTAGCTTGTGTCAATGCTACTTGTTTCTTAGCAGTATCTTGCTTAGCAGCGTTGTAGGCATTTGTCAAACGTTGCAAGGTTGCAGAACTTGTCGCAAGTTTATCTTTAGCTGTTTTAAGCTCTGCTTGTTTTTCATCAAGAGTTGCTTGAGCTTTGCTAAGGGCTGCTGCTTTTTCTTGTGCGTTAGCATTAAGGTTTTCAACTGTAGCGTTAGCTTTTTCCAATTCTGATTTAGCAGTTGCAAGGGCTGCTTGTTTTTCAGAAAGGTTATTCTGAGCAGCTGCCAACTTGCTTGCAGTAGCTTTAAGAGCTGCAAGTTCTGACTGAGTATTCTTAAGCTTAAGAGTTGCTGATTCAGAAGCAGCTTTCTTGCTAGCCAAGTCACTTTGAGCTTGATCGTTAGCTTGCTTAGCAGCTTCATAAGCTGCTTTTGCAGCAGCAAGATTTGCATTTGAAGATGATTGAGATTGGTTACCTACATATGGGTTAGCAATCTTAGTTGTGTCAAAGCTACTATCAGAAGCGATAGAATTTTTATTGACATTGTTTACGTGAACGTTAAAGGCACCGGCAACAACACTGATGTCTGTTCCAATGTAAGACTCACCACCATCTGCTGTAAGTCCAGAGATAGAACGAGCATGGTTCCACTCATTACCGTTAAACATGAAGTCAAGCATAGCTTCATAGACATATTTCTTAATGTCGTTAAGGGTAAATGGTCCTGTCAAACCTTGCCATGTATTAAGGTTTTCACCAATACTTACACTATTAAATGACTTACCAGCACGGTCAAGGGCGGCACTATCATGTCGTTTATGGGTAATAGCTTCCCAACCCCAGTTATCTGCTACATAACCATCTGAAACACGGTCAGCCGCAAGAACACTACCTTTTGAAACAGATGTTTGAGTTGTACCAAAGGCTGTACGAATTTGGTTAATCAAACTTGAAGCATACAATGACAAATCTGTAATTTGAGCTTCACTAAGGTTATTCAAATCACTAATTTTAACATTTTTATCCGCTTCATTATCTTGATAACTATTGTTACCACGATCACGTTTGTTAACGTTCTTCAAGACTTGTTCAGCTTGAGCTTTTTCTGCTGCTGTCGCTGTTTTAGACTCATGAATCTTAAGAGCATTGACATACTCTTGTGACACTGAGAATTTTTGACGAACATTAGCTGTTGAAGTTGTTGAAGATTCTGCTTTTTTCTTAGCTGCTTCAGCGGCTGCAAGAGCAGCTGCCTTTTCATTAGCTACTGTTTGAGCAGTCTCATAAGCTGCTTTAGCTTGGTTTGCTGCATTTTGATCTGCAGTCAATTGCCCTTCTTTAGCTGCAATAGCAGTAGCTTTTTCTTTATCAGCTGCCTGAGCGGCTGCCAATTCTTCTTGAGCTTTTTTCTCAGCTGCTGTTGCAGCATCAAAAGCTGATTGTGCTTTAGCTTGGTTTGAAGCTGCCTCAGAAGCACTAGAACCATTAAGGGCTGCTTTAGCGGCATCTACTGATTTTTGAGCATTAGCAACTTCACTAGCCTTAGCATTGACATTAGCTTGATCTGTATTAACGACAGCTTGCTGTTTGTCTGCTGCATCTTTAGCAGTTTTTTCTGCTGATTGAGCTGTTTCGACTGCTGACTTAGCTTCCTTAGCTGCATTTTCAGCAGTAGTTACTTGACCTTGAGCGGCAGCAATAGTTTCTGGACTTGCTTCATCGGCTGCTGTTTGTGCCTTTTGCAAGTTAGCATCTGCTGTCGCTAGGTTTGCTTGAGCCTGGTTTGCAGCTGCTTCATGATTAGCAACAACTGACTCTTGTTGAGATACTGCTTGATTTGCAGCGCTGGCTTCTTCTCTAGCCGCTTCGACTTGGGCTTGAGTTGGGACAGCTTGTGTAGCTGTCGATGATACTGATGCTGTTGTTGAGGCTTGATCGTTTGTCGTTACCTCATCAGCTTTAGCAACTGTAGCAGAAACTGCAAGTGCTGCAATTCCAGCTGTCGCCAAAACCTTTTTATTCATAAGACGAACTCCTTTTTATGTTAAAAATTCACTACTATATAATAACATTTTAATAATCCTGAAACAAGATGCTGACTCCTAATTTTTAAAATTTAATTATTTTATAAGCTTTCATAGCCTGTTTACAAAAATCATTAAATTGTTAGTCAAAAGTAGAGTTGCTGTTTCAAAGTCCTTTTTTAGTCTTTGATTCTGCCTTATCCTTCTATTCTATCAAAACTTCGTTACAGTTTCTTAACTTTCTTTAAACGTTTTTTTGATATAATGTGTACTCATCATATGCAAATGGAGGAGCAAAGTGGCAAAAACATTAAAAACATTGAGTAACATCTTACTAGGAATCCTCTCACTGTGCTTGTCTTATTGGTTTTATAGGGGGCATCTCGAACAGTACGTTCATTACATCGCCCATTATGGCTCCTACTTTCAAGTCTTACTCAACCTAGTCATTATTGTCCTACTGAGTTACTTTGTCTACGCTTTTTTGAAACTCCTTCTGACTAGAAAGCTGAAAAAACAGACACTACTCCTACTCTACTTCATTTACTTTCTTGCTCTCTTCTACCTACTTTTCTTGAAAAACATTGGTACCCAAGGTCTCTCACTTAACCCCCTTTCCTTCGCTCGGGAATTATACTGGGGTAGCCACTTCGTTCCCATCATGAACCTGTTAATGTTCATTCCTCTGGGACTCCTCTTTTCTTCACGATTGAGTAATCTCCTACTTTGTCTCCTTACCCTTTTCTCCGTCGAATCTATTCAGTACTTCGGACATTTGGGAGTCTTTGATTTGGGAGATATCACCTTAAATATGTTAGGTATCCTTGTCGGAACTGCTATCCATCAACTCCCTCAATTTCAAACAGTTATCAAAAAGATTTTAAGTTAAAAAACTTCCAGAATTAATTTTGGAGTTTTTTTGTCCTATAGATTAATCATCGTCAGAAAGTTTTATATGAATACAGAAAAACAGCCCTCTACATCTAGAAAGCTGTTTTGAACTCGGGCTAAAATCCTAGTGAATAAAAAAACTGCCCCATCATAGAGCAGTTCCATTTTCGTGTATTCAATTGAACAAGGCCTAAGCACTTGTATCTTGAATTAACGACGAAGTCCGAGTGAGCTGATCAACTCACGGTAACGGTTAACGTCTGTGCGGCGAAGGTATGCCAACAAGTTACGACGGTGACCGATTTTTTTCATCAAACCACGGTAAGTAGCGTGGTCTTTTTTGTGTTGTTTAATGTGTTCGTTAAGGTGGTTGATTTCCCAAGTAAGGACAGCAACTTGAACCTCTACTGAACCAGTGTCACCTTCGTGACGTGCGTATTGAGCAATGATTTCATTTTTTTTCTCTTTTGAGATTGCCATGTTTTTTCTCCTTTTTTTGCTCCATCCGAGTCTTAGGATTGGCTCTCCTAAAACCAAGAAAGAGTTGGTTTGTCTTTACGACCTCTCTATTTTAGCTCATCTACTAATCTTTGTCAATCGCAAGATTTCACTGATTAAGTTTTTAAAGCTTAGACTTTTTTGGCCATTTTTGCATTCAGAAAGAATCCAAGGAAAAGTAGGAAACTTACGATAGCATAAGCTAGAAAAATCCAACTAAAACTTGGAGATATGAGTGCTAACAATTTCAAAACATAAGGGGAAATGGCTGACCCTAGGTTACACCCTAAGAGGACATAGGCTGTAGCCTTATTCAACAGATTTCTAGCAATAGACTCAGAAAGTCGGTTAAAGATAATTGTCAAAACAGTGCTATAGAAGAAACCAACACCAACTGAGGATAAAATCAAAATCGGTAAGTTACTAGCCACTGACATCCCAAAGAGACAAACCGCTAACAAGAACATCACTATAGGCAAAAGACGATTTTTAAAATGTCCTATAAGGGAGGCGAAACTCAGTCCAGCTACAATTCCAATCCCCTGCTCTAAACTCAGTACTAAGGCTGATTGACCACTCTCAATAGTCTTACCAGCAACTTGAAACAGAGGCACGCGCAAACTAATCGAAGAATTGATACAGATGACAAAACCTGCTAAAAGAGCCATGCCAAGAATCATACCAAGGTCTTTTGGGTTCAGAACTTGTTTTCTTTTTGTAATCTGCTTCTTCTCCACCTGCTCCATCGTTGGCACAAAAAGGAGATACATAATCAAAATCACAAAACCAAAACCATAGATAAGAAAGGCAAAGGTCCAATGAATTTTCAGTAATTGTCCAACTAAAAGAGAACAAGAAGCTCCACCAATCAACTCCATGGAGCCACGAATACCTAACATCTGAACTCGCTCTTTACCTTGATAACGTTGACTGATGATGGCAATCGCCTTAGCATTGATAAGACCAATCCCCATTCCAAAAGCAATACGTGACAGTAAGACAAGAGGATAGGCTTGTACAAAAAAAGGTAAAATCCCAGCACTACTAAGTAAGAGCAGCCCAGTCACAATTAGCTGTCTATCACTTAGCCATTTGTCAATAAATGAATTAAGCAAGAGCATCGCTACTACGGAAAATGAAGGGACAGATACTAAGAGCTCCACTTGCGCGGCAGAAAAGGTTGGGCTATAGTAGTCCAACATAGGTGGTAACGCTGTTGAAATCGAAAAGGCCGAAATCAAGAGCAAGGATAGCCCAAGCAGGCTCATTTTTTCTAAAATTCGTGTCATAATATAGGGATAAGAACATCCTTTCATTACTTGTCTAATAGTTATTTTTTCATTATAATCTAAGGAGACTTTAAAAAATAGGACCTAGGTCCTAAAAAAGGAGATGTATGCGTAATCATACCATAAGACCTCAACTTGACCAGGTCTTTCCACCCCCCTACCTCAACCAATTACAGAAAGTCACCTTTCAAAAGAACGATTATATTTGTACCCAAGGGCAAGCTATCACTGAGCTGACCTACATTTTATCAGGAAAGGTAAAAATTGTTCGTTCTCTCTTCAATGGTAAAGAACATATCCTAGAAACGCTCAATCAGCCTCAGATATTGGGAGATGTAGAACTCATGACCAACCAACCAGCAGGATCATCAGTCATTGCTTTAGAAGAGGTTCAAGCAGTTCAGCTCCCATTAAATAATAAAGAAGAACTCCTCAAAGACCCTGTTTTTCTCTACCAAATTGGACGTAACCTGGCTATGGCACTGCATAAGCAAGGTATCACTGCTTCAACGAATGCGAGCTACTCTGTCAAAGAGCGTCTGGCCACCCATATTTTGAATAGTGAAGAAGAGAATATCTTTCAATTATCGCCATCCATTTTAGCTTCCCGTTTTGGAACTAGCTATCGTCATGTACAGCGAGTCATCAAACAATTTATCGACCAAGGAATTATCGAAAAAGAGGCCTTTAAAACCTATCGTATTTTAGAGAAAAAAACCTTGGAAAAACTGGCTTTTATCGATTAGAAAAAGCCTCACTTTAACCCTTGATGGTTTAATTTTCAACCCTTTTGTGCTATAGTTATAAACAAGTAAATCAAAGAAAATAGAGGTAAACAAATGGACGCTCAAACCAAAATTATCCGCGCCAGCCATATGATTGATATGATCATTCGCGAAGGAAATCCAACCTTGCGTGCTGTCGCTGAAGATGTAACCTTCCCACTATCAGACGAAGACATTATCCTAGGCGAAAAAATGATGCAGTTTCTTCGTAACTCACAAGATCCTGTTATTGCCGAAAAAATGGGGCTTCGTGGGGGAGTCGGTCTTGCAGCCCCTCAATTAGATATTTCAAAACGCATTATCGCTGTTCTCGTTCCAAACCCTGAAGACGCTGAAGGTAATCCACCAAAAGAAGCATATAGCCTTCAAGAAATCATGTACAACCCTAAAGTAGTTGCCCATTCTGTTCAAGATGCTGCTTTGGGCGATGGTGAAGGATGCCTCTCCGTTGACCGTGATGTTCCTGGTTACGTTGTTCGTCATGCTCGAGTAACTGTCGAATACTACAACAAAGAAGGCGAAAAACAACGTATTAAACTACGTGGTTACAACTCAATCGTTGTTCAACATGAAATTGACCACACTAACGGTATCATGTTCTACGACCGCATCAATAAAGATAATCCATTCGCCATCAAAGAAGGACTCTTAATTATCGAATAAAGAAAACCTCAGTAGGAATACTGGGGTTTTAGTTTGAAGATAAGGCCTTAGTGCCACTTTATAGCTAAATTAAAGTAGAAAAGAACCGGCTTTCGTCGATTCTTTTTTCATTATATGAACCTGTCCTCAGACAAGCATATTGTATAGTGTTTCGTTACCGTGAAGGTTGATATAGCTTGGGTCAAAGGCAGAAAGACGCTCGAGAAGTCCATCATAGTCGTTCTTATCACTAAGAGCTATACCAATGAGAACTGGGCCTTTTCCTTTATTAGCTCGTTTGATGTACTCAAAACGAGTGATATCATCATTTGGTCCCAAGATATCATTTACAAATTCACGAAGGGCACCAGGACGTTGTGGGAAGTTAACCACAAAGTAATGCTTGATACCATCGTAGATAAGCGCACGTTCTTCCATCTCTGGCATACGGTTGATGTCATTGTTACCACCTGAAATGATGCAGACGATGGTTTTTCCTTTAATCTCATCTTTAATCACTTCCAAAGCTGCCACTGATGCCGCACCTGCGGGTTCTGCAATGGTACCAACCTTAGAGTACATATCAATTAGGGTTTCTGAAATCAAGCCTTCATCAACTCCCAAGAGGCGGTCAACATATTTACGTGCGACTTCATAGGTCTTGACACCTACCTTTTGAACAGCAATCCCATCCGCAAACTTATCAATTTCTTCGAGTTTTACAGGATAACCACGGTCAAAGGCAGCACGCATACTACGAGCACCACTAGCCTCAACACCAATAACCTCCATAGACGGTGCTACATCTTTGATATAAGTAGCTACACCAGAGATAAGGCCACCGCCTCCGACTGGAACCAAGATACTATCAAAGGAAACACCTTCCTCTTGAGCCTGCTCATAAATTTCATAAGCAACGGTTCCTTGGCCCGCTTGGACATTATAATCATCGAATGGATCAATGAAAGTCATCCCTTCAGACTTGGTATATTCCTGCGCTGCTTGGGCAGAAGCATCAAAGGTATCTCCCACCAATTTGATTGTTACAAACTTGCCACCAAAGAAACGGACTTGACCAATTTTTTGGAGAGGTGTTGTTACTGGCATAAAGATGGTTGCCGGAATCTTCATCTCGTTACAAGTGTAGGCAACCCCCTGAGCATGGTTTCCGGCTGATGCACAAACCACACCACGCGCCTTATCCTCATCACTCAATTGATGGATAGCATAGTAGGCTCCACGCAATTTGAAAGAGCGTACCTTTTGCATATTTTCTTTTTTAATATAAATGGTCGCCCCGTATTTTTCAGATAGGTAGCGATCAAAATCTAGTGGTGTGCGTTCCACCACGTTTTTCAAGACTTCATTAGCCTTTACGATATCATTTGCAGTAATCATTGGCTCTCCTTTGACACAATATTCAAACTATTTCTATTGTATCACAATTTTCAGAAAAAATAGCAGCCAGTATAAAGAAAACTCCTTGTTTACACAAAGAGTTCTTCTTATTATTTATCAACTTTTTTTGACATCAAGAAGTTACGAAGAGCTGCAAGGGTTGCCGCACCTGCAAGGACAATAGCTGTAAGGATAGCTACAGCATGTTCTCCCCACTTGTGAGATTTTGCTGTTTTAGCAATTGTAGCCTTAAGATCTTCAGTTGTTCCTTTTTCACCTGCTTGCGTCGTTGTCTTACTTGCAAGGTTAAGATCTTGACTACCATTGTAAGTGTTATCTGACGAAGCTGTATTGACAAGGTCTTGACGGCTACTGCGAGTATAGCTGACATTTGTTGTAATACTATCAATCATCTCAACAATATTTCTGATTGTTGTTGCATCGTACAAGCCTCCCTCAGTATCTTTCAAGATAGATACTGCTAATTTTTCAATAGAAACTTCTGAAGAAGCTGCTACCACAGAGTGAGATTCTGAGCTTGCTGTTTCTGAATATCTTGCATAGTTGCTAAAGAGTGATGCTGCTTCTGTAATCGTTTCAGAAGTACTTGGCAAGGTTTCTGAGACGCGAGGAGCTACAGAGAGTCTATTCCAACTATTGATGTTTTCTGATAGTCCATCAAGGATGACTTCCTCAGATGTGCTTACTGTTTCTGAAATCGCCGAAGTCACTTCTGAAGTGCTCACTTGACTTTCTGATTCTGTCAATGAAACAGCTGGTTCTTCAACTACTTCTGATTCTGAAACGACTGTGCTGATTGAATTCTCTGATTCAGATGCTGAAGTCTCTGAAGTTGATGTTTCTGAGATAATATCAGTTTCTGAGACCTTCGATGATACTGTTGTGCTTTCTGATACTTCTGACGGAGCAACTGAGACAATTGTGCTTGTAGTTTCTGAAACAAGGCTAGTGCTTGCCTGACTCTCTGATTCTGTCAAAGAAGCCACTGGTTCAACTACTGCATGTGATTCTGAAATTGCTGACTCTGAAGTCGATGCTGCTGAACTATTTTCAGTTTCTGATGCTTCCGATGATACTGTTACACTTTCTGATGAGACTGTTGAGGCAGCTGTGCTTGCAGCCTCTGAAGCTGGTGCAGTGATTGAATCTGACGCTACTGTACCTTGATCCGTATTAGATACTGAGTTGTCATCTTTCTTATCATGTGCGGTCTCTGACACAGCTATCGCCACTGGAACAGCTGCTGAGTTTACTAACTCGTCAACTGATGGTGCTGGTTTAGTTGTTTCATCGAGTTTAGGAGCTTCAACAGATGGTTTCGTATCAGTTGGAGCCTCTGAATCTTTGTTTACTGTTGTATTTTCTGATTTAGCTGTTTCTGAGCTTGCTTCAGATGTTACGGTATTATCTACTTTCTTACCAGCTTGGTTAGTAACTGGTTTCAAGATAACTGGTTCTACCGGTGTTGCTGTTGTGTCTTCCTTGATATAGAGCATGTTCCAAAGAGTTAGTTTAGGAACTGAAATGACAAGCACTGGTTGACCATTTTCATCTGTTTCAAGGCTTGCTTGTGCCTTCTTCATGCTTGAAGTTGCCCAATCATCTGGTGACGTCACATAGACTTGATTGGCAATTTTAGCAGCTTCTTGAGCTGTTTTACCTGCTAGGCTAAGACGAACTGTGAGATTTTCTTGTGCGTCCGGTGTTTTATTGTCCGCATAACCTTCTTCATTATGCCAGCCCGCATTGATGCCCATCATGTTAATCATTTGAACAGTTGAGAAACCTTTTCCTGATTTAGCAAATGTCCAAACCTGATCTCCTGTCACACCAAGAGCATCTTTAGAAAGGATTTCACCAGCAGCATTCTTTGTAGATACAGACTGAGTGCTGTTTGTCACACCCTCACCGCGGAGAAGATTTTCATAAGCAGTGATAAACTGTTGGTAATTGTAAAGCTTACGAATAGTGTCTTTAGCCACACTGAGGTATTGCGTTGGGTAATAGGCACTTTGAAGAACGTTAAGGGCTGCATTAGCATTGGCAAGGGCTGCAATGGACATGTGATAGCCACCGGCTGCAGCTACTGTCGCATCTACGAGAAGTGTCGCATCAGCTTGCAATGGTTTACCAGCAAGGGCATCTTTACCAGCACCGTTAGTTGCTTTTCCGCCAGGAACAGTATAGTCAATACCTGGTTCTTCCATGTAGGCACCAACGATAAGTGATTTACCAGTTTTATTGCGTACCATATCGATACGTGCTTTCAAATCACCATAGGCAACCTGCATACGTCCTGGAATAACTGAACCACCGTTTGTCCAAAGCTCATTATAAACAACATCTTGACGTGCCTTGGCTAGTTTATCATCATTACCACCATTGACATCATTGATTGTGATGTAGTACTTTTCACCGATGAGGTCCTTCATGGCATTAATAAATGACGCATATGAATCAGACATCATGTGTGAGTCAGCCTCGTCTGTGCTGTTACGGTGCTCATAATCAGTCACACGGTTGTCACCAATTGTATCACCTTGCCAACCATCGAATCCCATACGATCCATAGCTGATTTCATGACACCTGCGATGTATTTTTGCCAATCTGGATTCGCTGGATCATAGTAAACTTGAGTTGGGTTATCACCGATAGTGTAAGTCATCGGTTCACCCTTCTTACCAAAGCTATCGTAGAAGTTATAAGCCAAAGCAGCAAGTGGAAGGGCTGGATTCTTTGGATTTGAATCTGCTGAAATCATGTTATAAAGCATGGCAACAGCACCTGACTTATGAACTTGGTCAACCAATTCTTTAACAGCCTTAGTGTCAACCTGAGTGTGACTCCAGGTATTCCATTTTTGAACAAAGCTATCGACACCTTCTGGGAAAGGATCTGTAGCTTCATTATAAGCATCATAGAAGAAATATGAATTGATATTCATAGACTTCATGAGCTCAAGCTCTTTACGGTAGGCTTCAAGATTTTTAACAAGAATACTATTTTGATCAGTTGGCGAACCTGCTACGATACCGTAACGTGGGAAAACTGTCCAATCATCTTCAACAGACAAGCCAGCACGCTTGCTTGACAAAGTACTACCTGATTTATCGTTGACACTGATTGTCACCAAATAACCTGTATTGTTTGTCAACCACTCTGACGCTACTGTCAAGTTTGAAACCTTAGCTGAAGCTCCTGCCGCTAGCGTAAGGTCAACGTTATCTTGACCGATAATTTCTGAAGCATGCTGAAGTGTCAAGTTGACAGTCATCGTCTTAGTTTCTGCTGTTGGATTAGATACAACAACGGAATAATTAATATCACCATCTGTCTTGCTATAGGCTGCTTTTGTTGTTTCTGGATCTGTCAAGTAGGCATCACCATTCAAGTTTTGCTCTGCCACTTCTGTAACTGGTGTTACTTGAGCAATTGAATGGCGTCCTGCCTCAGTAGCATTATCAGATGATGATGTGATGGTTTCCACAGCAGCTGACTCAGGAGCTAGTGCTTCACTGGCTACAAGCGTTTCTGAGCTAGCACTCTCTGCTGGCACAGCTTGTGAAAAGATTGTAGAAGCTGTCGCTGTTGTTGCAGTATCTGTCGCAACAGCAGCAGATGATGGACCTACTTCTGTTGTCGCTACTGGAGCAACGGCCTCAGTTGGTACCACCACCAAGTTATCTGCTTCAGTTGTAATAACTGGTTTTGTTGCTTCTGAACTTACCACGTTATCTGCCTTGGCGACCTGATTCATCCCTAGGACACCACCGGCTACAAACAAACCTGATAATAATTTAGTTGACGCTACTTTCTTTGACATATCTCTCTATCCCTCTAAAAAAGTTTAAATCACCTCGGCGTTTCAAATTATCACTATTTGTATTTGCATGCTGTAAACTCGAGTTATTTTTAGTTTCATAAAAATCGCTTGGTGTTTCTTATGAAACTAATGTTAACTTAATCTTTTTTGTAAGACAAGGGAATTTCCGGTAATCCTCGTAAACGGTAATTTTTTCATCATGAATGGTCAGGTTTTTTCAGAAATTTGAGAACAACATTTTCTAATTTCATTAAATATTCACTTGATTCAGTCTACTTAAAATGAAAAAATAAATCCCAAATAATGAAAATCCATCACCTAAATAGTTCATGTGAGAGAATAAAAAAACCACCTCTCACACAAGGCGAGAAATGGTTTGTTTATCGATTTTTAGTATCTAAAATAATGGTCACAGGTCCGTCATTGACCAGACTAACCTGCATATCTGCACCAAAGCGTCCTCTTTCTACAGGAACGTGAGTTGACAAGGATTGGTTGAAATCGTCATAGAACTGGCTAGCCATGTCGGGCTTTGCAGCACCTGTAAATGCTGGTCGATTCCCTTTTTTCGTATCTGCAAAAAGCGTAAACTGAGAAATCGACAAAATCTGGCCGCCAATATCCTTAACAGAAAGATTCATCTTACCATCTTCATCTGAAAAAATGCGCATATTGACAATCTTACGAACTGCATACTCTAGGTCCTCTTTGGTGTCCTCTGGACCAACTCCAACCAAGAGTAAAAGTCCCTGCTTAATAGCGCCAACCGTACAATCCTCAATAACTACAGAGGCACTTTGCACGCGCTGAATTACAATCTTCATCGCAGTAACTCCTTACCCATTCGTACGTTTAACACTGTAAACATCAGGGATAATTTTAATCTTATCCACAAGACCAGTCAATTCAATAAGGTTTGCAATTTCAAAGCTAACGTGAATATTAGCAAACTTCATGTCCTTAGTCGGTTGTGCATTAACCGTAGCAATGCTCTTGGTCGTATTTGACAAGATTTGAAGAACATCATTCAACAGACCAGAACGGTTAAGACCATAGATGTCAATCTCTGCCAAATAAGATTTATTGGCATTACGTTCATCCCACTCCACTTCGATTAAACGTTGCTCATAACCTTCTTGACTCTTGATATTATTACAATCGGAACGGTGAATAGCAATTCCACGGCCCTTGGTGATATAACCTTCAATCTCATCTCCAGGTACTGGGTTACAGCACTTAGCGATACGCATGAGGAGACCTGAAGCACCTTGAATGATGACGCCATTTTCACTCTTAACTTTAAGAACTTCTTTCTTCTCAGTCTTAACTTCGCCACCGTTCATTAGCTCTTCAGCTTCAGCTTTTGCCTTCGCACGCTCTTCCTCACGGCGTTCTTTTTCCGTCAAACGATTGAAAACAGCAGCAGCACTAATTTCACCAAAACCAACAGCAGCATAGAGAGCTTCTTCACTACGCACACTCATACGAGGGAGAATTTCCTCAATATGTTTCTTGTCTAGGTACTTATTGGCAATATAGCCATGCTCTTGGAAGTAGGCAATCAAAAGCTCACGGCCCTTGGTAATAGAAGCTTCCTTGTCCTGATTTTTAAAGAATTGACGAATTTTATTTCTGGCCTTGGTGGTCTTAACCATCTTAATCCAGTCACGGCTAGGACCAAAGGAATTGGCATTAGTTACAATCTCAACCACATCACCTGTCTTGAGTTTGGCTGTCAAGGGCACCATACGGCCATTAACCTTAGCACCTGTAGCCTTCTCACCAACTTGGGTATGGATGGCATAGGCAAAGTCAATAGGTCCTGAATCTTTAGGCAGTTCCTGAACAGCACCATTTGGCGTAAAGACATAAATACGCTCCGAGAAGATATCCTCTTTAACAGAGTCAACAAACCCCATAGCATCACCATTTGAGGCGTCTTGAAGTTCAACAAGATCTTTAATCCAGTTCATTCCCAAAGCAGACTCTTTCGAATCTACCTTGCCCTTGATACCTTTCTTGTAAGCCCAGTGAGCTGCAACCCCGTATTCGGCAACTTGGTGCATTTCCTTGGTACGGATTTGGATTTCAATAGGTCCTTTTGGCCCATAAACCGTTGTATGGATAGACTGGTAACCATTGGATTTAGGATTAGCAATATAGTCTTTAAAACGGCCAGGCATCGGACGCCAGAGCTCATGGATGTATCCCAACATGGCATAAACATCACTATGCGTCTCCATGACACAACGGATGGCAATCAAATCATAGATTTGATCAAAGCGCTTTTTCTTGTCGCGCATCTTACGATAAATAGAGTAAATATGCTTTGGACGACCATACACATCACCAACAAGTCCTTGTTCAGCTGTATAGGTCTTAATTTTATCGACAATCTCGTCCACAAGTTCCTCACGCTCACGACGTTTTTCCTTCATCATGTGAGAAATCTTGTAGAATTCCACCTCATTAAGGTAACGGAAGGCCATATCTTCCAGTTCCCATTTGATACGGCTAATACCTAAACGGTGGGCCAAAGGAGCATAGATTTCCATAGTTTCGCGAGAAATGCGCTCTTGCTTATCCTTACGAAGATGCTTAAGGGTACGCATATTGTGCAAACGGTCGGCCAATTTAACCAAGATGACACGGATATCCTTAGACATGGCCATAAGCATCTTACGGTGATTTTCAGCCAACTGCTCCTCGTGGGACTTGTACTCAACCTTACCAAGCTTAGTAACACCGTCCACGATATTTCGTACATCCGTACCAAAATCCGCTTCCAAATCATCAAGCGTTTTTTCGGTGTCTTCAACGACATCGTGTAAGAAACCACAGGCTACTGTCACTGCATCAAGATGGAGATCTGCCAGGATACCTGCCACTTGAATAGGGTGAATAATATAAGGTTCTCCTGACTGACGAGATTGCCCACTATGAGCATCTGTCGCATAATGCCAGGCTTTTTCAACTAATTTCAAATCATCTGCTGACATGTAGGCCGAACAAATGTCTAAAATTTCTTCTCCTGTTACATTTTTATCTTTAGCCATGATTTCTTCCTTCGCTTCTTTTAATAACCTTTATTTTATCACTTTTACAAGTAAAGAAAAAGAGCTAGATAGGCAATTCTTAAGCGCAAGGAGCTAACTTGAAAAGCACAATATCTTGTGTTAGAATGATTGAACAAACACAAGATATAGATAGAAAGAGGACGCTTATGTCTCAACTTACCCTCGTTTATATTAGTCTAAGCGGTAATACCCAAAGCTTTGTCAAACGTATGTCTGACTATCTATCCCTCAACCACGGGATTGAATGTCGCCAAATCAATATTAAAGAGCTTAATCATGAAACCTTCCAAGTAGATGAACCCTTTGTCGCACTCTTGCCAACCTACCTTGAAGGAGGAAATGGCGTTGACAATGGAGATGTTGAAATCCTAACTAATCCACTAGGAGACTTCATCGCGGCTCATGACAACTACAAACGTTGCTTTGGTATCATCGGTTCTGGTAATCGTAACTTTAACAATCAATACTGCCTAACTGCCAAACAGTACAGTCAACGTTTTGGCTTCCCAATGTTGGGAGACTTCGAGCTACGCGGCACACAGTCCGATATCGAACGTCTGGCACCTATTATCCTAGAAGCACAAAAGAACTTTAACCAACGCTAAAACTAGAGCAAAAAAGCCCTGATTGCACTGCACCCCAAAAGTTAGACAAATAATTTAATCAAAGGATTTAGTTCTGTATTG
>OKRW01002103.1_pt1 | contig 15203 bp, 14 predicted proteins | sample 1601151 | NCBI WGS metagenome assembly OKRW01 (sample SAMEA3541471, study PRJEB24748) | human gut metagenome | biome: human gut; feature: human-associated habitat; material: faeces | place: China | collected 2012 | reverse complement strand
CCCCACTCCGACTTCCGCCTGTTCCGGCCCCGGCAGCTGCCGCCGCTGGAGACCACCGGAGGCATCGTTATCCCCTATGCCGACACGCCCAACGCCGACGACACCATAGGGGCGGACCTGTACCTGCAAATGATCTCTAAGGCCAAGCGTTACCTCTATATCACCACGCCCTATCTGGCCATCGACGAGACCATCACCTCCGCCCTCTGTATCGCCGCCCGGACGGGGGTGGACGTGCGCATCATGACGCCCCACATCCCGGATAAAAAAGGTGTTTTCGCTGTGACCCAGTCCAACTACCCGGTGCTGCTGGAGGCGGGAGCCAGAATCTTCGAGTTCACCCCCGGCTTTGTCCACACCAAGACGATGGTGGCGGATGACCTCTATGCGTCTGTGGGCAGCTGCAACCTGGATTACCGTAGCTTTTACCTTCAGTTCGAGAACGGCGTCTGGCTCTGCGGGGACCCGGCGGTGCTGTCCGTCCGGGACGACTTTTTGCAGACCATGGAGGTCTGCCAGGAGATCACGCTGGACGACTGCCGCACCCTCTCCTTCCCAAGAAGGATCGTGCAGACGGTCTATCGCCTGTTCGCGCCGCTGTTTTGAAGACAATATAAAAACCTCGGAAGAGCGATTTCTCTTTCGGAGTTCAGGCCGATGATGAAGCGGATGACGGCGATGTGGTGCTGGTCGGAGCAGTCTGCGGTGAGAAAATTGCTTTTTGGGGCTTGTCGCGGTTGACATCATACACAAGATTGCGATATAATAAATACGGAAAGAAAATGATACGATTCTTATCCAGACAACTTCACCAAAACGAAACCCCGGAAGAGTGCCAGCTCTTCCGGGGATTTCTATTCCCTTTTTGATTCACGGTTTCCCGCAGAGACGTGGGCTTAAGCCGCCTCTAGCCGGATTACTGCCGGTTTTGCTTCTTGTCCTTTCTGTGATCCAGCCACTTACAGATGTAATAGGAAACTACACCGGCAAGCACAGAAAGCGCAAATGATACGATCGTATCCATCGACTCCACCTCCCTCCTAGCCGAGGGGTCGGCAGCAGGGATAGTATACCAGAGCCAGCAGGATTCGACAATATTTTTAACATAATTCCGCCGAAAACGATGCTTCCATCACTGCTTGCTGTTCTCCTCCCGCAGCTTGGCCAGGATGTAGGGGTAGCTCTCCAGCCCGTTGTGGGGGAGCAGGCAGTAGGAACAGTCTTTGATGCCCCCGCGCATCACAAAGCCGCCCCGGCAGTCGGGCATCCGGTAGAGGGGGCAGTAGCAGAAGAGGCAGTTGAATTCCTCCTCCCGCACGCCCTTGTGGCAGGGGAAGTATTCACATTCTTTGTTTTGAAACCAGGTGTAGTGCTTGCCGGTCACGTCCATGGGGGATTCTCCTTTCAAATGCAAACTCATGCAAACCGCCCCCGCCGGGAAACCAGCGGGGGCGGTCGTCGATGCGGAATTACTTGTTGCGGCCGGCTGCGGCGGTCTCCAGGACCCGCTGGTCGGCGCGGTGGTGCTCGATGGGTTTCCACTGCACCTTCCGGCTGAACAGCGCCACCAGGGAGATGGGGATGTAGGTCAGCATGAAGATGGGGAAGGTGAAGGTATACAGCACCTTTTTGGCCGGTGTGGTGTGGATATTCTTCCACTCGGTGATGGTGGTGAACAGCCCCACCACATACAAGGTGGCATACAGCCCCGCCACCATTTGGAGTACGTAGTGTACCATGGGTAAGACCGTTCCGGCCCCTGTCAGCCCCGTCACCAGATAGGCGACGATCAGGGAGACAGTCAGCACATAGGCAGGCATGACGGTCATGCTCATGTCATAGCAGGAGAAGTGGCCCTTGCCGATGCCCTTGAGCAAGCCAAAGCCATACTTCATAAAGACCTGCAAGAATCCTCTGGCCCAGCGCAGCCGCTGCCGCCAGGACTGGCGGAAGGTCACGGGCTGCTCGTCGTAGAGGACGGCCCCGGCGCAGAAGCCGATCTTCTGGCCCTTGATGATCTGATCCACGGAGAACTCGATGTCTTCCGTGAGCAGATGGAACTTCCAACCGTGGATGCTCTCCATCACTTTCCGGCTGAAGAAGAAGCCGGTGCCGGAGACGGCGCAGCTGGTGCCCAGGAGCATCCGGGAGTTGTTTAAGTACCGGGACTCCCGGATGAACCACAGGGCGTAGCCTGCGGAGATCCAGTTGTCACCGTAGTTCTTGCTGTTTCGGTAGCTGGTGATGACCTCGTAGCCGTCACAGTAGGTCCGGTTCATCTCCTCGATGAAGTGGCAGTCCAGCACGTTATCGGCGTCGAAGACGAAGAAGCCGTCGAACGTCTGGGGATAATCCTCCTCGATGTGTTCGATCAGGCGCTCCAGCGCGTAGCCCTTGCCCACTTTTTCTTTGTTGAAGCGGGTGTAGACCACGGCCCCGGCCTGGCGGGCGACCTCGGCGGTGGCGTCGGTGCAGTTGTCGGCCATGACAAAGATGGTGATGAGACTTTGGTCGTAGGTCTGGCCCTGGATGCTGTGGATCAGGTCTGGTATGACCTCCTCCTCGTTCCGGGCGCAGATGAGGACGGCGAAGCGGTGGAGGACCTCTGGTTTATGAGGCTCCTGCTTCTTGGCGAACGGGACAGCCAGAAAAAACAGCTGGTAGGCATAGCAAGCGGAAAAAACCACGGCTATGACAAGATTGATGATCAGGATGGTATTCATTTTAACCTTCTTACACCCTTTTCTTTCTGTCATTCTACCCCCAGGGGGGCGGCAGTGGACGGCAAGAGACCCTTCATATCTCCCGCCGTCAGGCGATCCATTGAAATCCTTACTACTTTAGACCATCTGCTCGAAAATTTCCATCGGCTTTCCAGACAAATTTCCCGGAATATTTTGCAAATCTTCGGGCAGGATGAGAAGAGATTTGCATGGCTGTCTGCAAATCGTTTTCTCTATTGTACGACATTCGCCCAAAAAGTCAATGAATTTTCTCTTAATTTTCAAGCGAGAGAAAGAAAATATTACCAATTTTCCGGTGCAATGACATTCTCTTCCCATTCCGGCGGAAATTTTAGAATTTCTTTTGAAAAAGGGGCTTGACAGGCCGGGAGAAATCAGATATACTCTCAGTAAAGTTAGCTTATGCTAACAACTGAAGCGATCTCACGCCTTCGCCGGAGCGGCCTCCGTGGCTCTCCCTGTTCGATCACAGCACCCCAGGCACCGCGCCCCTTTGTGGGGCGCAAAAAAAGCTCTGAGGGTTAGCGAAACCTAACGCATAAAAGCCATTGAAAGGAGCATCTCCCATGAGTGTTGTCATTTTAGGCGGAAACGAGTGTATGGTCCGCAAGTATAAAGATCTCTGCCGTTCTTACCAGTGTTCGGCCAAAGTCATCTCCAAGATGGGAGGGACGCTGAAAAACCGGCTGGGCAACCCCGACCTGCTGGTCATGTTCACCGACACCATCTCTCACAAGATGGTCCAGAACGCCCTGAACGAGACCCGCGGCCAGGACACCGTCATCATCCGCTCCCGCTCCAGCTCCATGTCTGCCCTGGGCAACATCCTGGAGACCCACGCCGGCCCCAAGAGCTGAGCGCACGAAAGGAGACGCCGTCATGTCCATTGATTACGTCATCCAGCACGCCGCCCCCACCCTGGCCGGCATCAAGACGGGCAATCTCTTTCCCTGTACCTTTGCCTCCACCCAGGACATGGTGCGGGACCTGCGGGAGATCAACCGCGTCTTAGTGCCCCGCGGCCTGCGGCTGCTTCCCCTGCGCCGGAAGGACGACCGGGCGCTGCTCTATCTCTTTCGCCCCGCCGACCTCTCGCGGGATCTGGCCGGCCAGGAGGCCCGCCGCTTGCTGCGGGAAGCGGGCTACGGCGACGACCTGAGCCACCTCGTCTGTCTTCGGGAGCTGACCCGCCGCCTGCGGGAAGGGGAGGACTTCCCCCACGAGATCGGCCTCTTCCTGGGCTATCCCCCGGAGGACGTGGCCGGGTTTATGACCCACCGGGGCAAGAACTGCAAATGCGTGGGCTGCTGGAAGGTCTACGGCGATGAGTACGCCGCCCGCCGCCGCTTTGCCGCCTATCAATCCTGCACTGCGAACTACTGCCGCCGCCGGGCCGGCGGGGCCTCCTTAGAGGGCCTCACGGTTTCCCGTCTGCCCCAGTGACAGTTTTTCTGTTGTCATACTGATCCATCCGATCCCCATCCAAACTCTATGCGAAAGTGCCCGCCGGCCTTCCAACAAACGGCGGGCGCTTTTGCCCTCCACTTGAATTTATGAAGGGGCCTACTACAACAAAAAAGTTGAAGTAGGCCCCCATTCTGACGAGATATCAGCTTCTATTTGATGACTTTGCCTTAGTAGTAAAGCGATATCTTCTGATTTTTACTAGCGATTGTACTCCAGGAGTACGTATTCAAACTGATGGTATTTCTTCCGTCAACATTCGCTTCAAGGAATGTGGCAGAGTCGTTGTTTGCAGAGTAAAGGACAGCGCTGTGACTACCACCATGACTACGTCTCATCTGGAGGAAACTTCCAGATCGTCCTCGTAAAAGAAGATTTTTTACCTCAGATGCATTTCCCGCAGTACCTAGATATTGCATTGAAGAACTATTGAGAAGATAGTTATAAGGCTTCGATCTAGTAGAAGATGGCACAATGCCCCACATAAGATAGTATACGTTTTTGCCATACCCCTTACACTGTTCGCCGGCACGCGTTCCTCTAAATTGTTGGCCAACTCGCAGTTCTGTAGACCTGTTCAGCTTCACTTGTCCTTGTGTAATGCGATACAGGCGATCATTCACCTGTATTGTATTTGCAGGTGTTGGAGCAGGAGTAGAAGAGCTTACAGAACCTGCCCCAGTGAAAGTAAAGCGTTGTGCGGTCGAAGCATTGAAGGAATATGCCCATAGATTGGTGCCGGATTTGGCATCTCCATTACAGACATCCAAATAACAGCCGAGCTTGTTCTTGATATAATATACGTTTCCGTAATCCGTGTTGATAAGTTGCCATAACTGAGCATCCGTTCCATTGTAAGCATACTGTTGGACATTTGTTCCGCTCGCTGTGCTACCACCAGATACATCGAGGACTTTTCCAGAGCCTATATTTTTTATTACATACCACCCGTCTTTAACGTGCTGAATGGTAAAGTTCTGAGCATTGCTCTCGTTGTTGTCATTATAGATTTGTGCGTTTGCTCCATCCTGACTGGAAGCATTACAGATATCAACACATAGATTTTTGTTCAACATAGAACGAATCTTATAGTTGCCATCTCTCACTGTGCGCAAGTCTACGTTTCGTACCCAGCCAATCTTATACCAGCCCCCTCTGATGGGGTATGCAACGCTCGTCATGGCACCAGACGTATCCAGAAGATACAGTTTATCCTCTTTTGCGAGTGAACCATAGGTTCCGTTTCTAGTACTATTCTTCTTATAGGTTGTAATTTTACCAGGAGAGATCATCGTGACAGGTGCACCAGTCAACACAGTAGCATCGTTGAAGAATGCACTAGCCTTTACCCATCTTGTTTTTCTCCCTCGAGACGTAGGATAGGAAACATATACGCTGTTGTACTGAGGGCTGATTTTCAGGATATAACACTCATCAGATGGAGAGATATATTCATTTCTGCCACCTGTCGAGCACTGTTCGTTTGTATATACCTGAACTCTGCTGTTCGCTTTCGGATAGGCTTTGATTTGACAGCTTGTATTACTTTCAGGAATTTTTGCTGCGGAGGCTAAAGGTGCTGATTCAATCGCTACCCCAGACACCATAATCAGCGTCAATGCTAAAACAAGAAGCTGCTTTAAGGTCTTTTGCATCATAGAAATTACCCCTTTCTATAAATAGGACGTGTCGTACAGGAAACTGCATGTTTAAAATCTTTATATCACTTCCTTTCAAAAGCTCACTGTCAGTATAGAGTATCAAAATGAAAAAAACAGTATCAAAGTTTTCACATAGAAAAGAAATTTTGATGATAGTCGTGATATAAGATTATTATGAAAACGCCCACCGATTCTTAAAAAATCAGTGGGCGTCATTATATTAATATCTTGATCTTGCAGTTACCATTCACCACGTTTTTGTAGTAAGCGCATTAAGCTATACGCAGCACCTGGTTCAAACGCACAATGTTTTAGAAATTCTTTGAGAATATCTCCATCAAGTGGGACAAAGAAATTCGTCTGTTCTCCACCACTTTTAGTCTCGCACTTCCGAACATTCTTTACAAAATCAATAGTGTACTGTGTTTCTAACAGATACGAGCATTGTATTAAATACCTCTCAGTATCAACACCAAGGCTAATCAATTTTAATTCCTCTTTACCAGGTTGAGGAATTCCAATTTCCTCTTCAATTTCGCGAGCCATAGCTCTAGCTGGAGATTTATCTTTTCTATCATAAGACCCGGAGGAAGAATAACCCAAGACGCCACCAACTTCGGCAACTCTCTTTGGATTGCGCAAAGAAAGGATTAAATATTCCTTTCCGCGCTCGTCTCTAACAATTATCCAAACACCTCCGCCAATAGAAGCCCATGGACAGTTACGTAGTTTATATTCTCTGCCACGTAAACCAAAAAGAAGTTCTTGAAACTTACGTTGTTCCTCCTGGTTTTCAGACATTTCTCGCCGATAAACACGTTGTCCTAAATAGTCTGATGATCCTATATGTAGAGTTAATGTCCCGTTACCAGCTTCGCTGGTATCTTCCAGATACTCCATTCGTCCCAAGTACATCTTAGGGGGATGATTAGAGTAGCCCAGTTCTTTTGCTGCTTCTTTTTCTGCTTCGACTTCTTCGGTATAATTTAAGCAGGTTACTCTGCTTTCGATATCAGCAACAAAATCTTCCTGTTTTATAATAAGATTTTTATCTTCAATAAATTCAGCCAATCTTTCTCCACTACCGAACAGCTCTAAATATGGTAGCTTGAAAAAATCATTCTCATTAAAGATAATGGCTCCACTCGAATCTTTTGTGAATTCCCAGTTTGAAGGTTCTCTCCAAGATAGAAAACCTTTGTGTGGCTTCCTTAAAACAACTCCCTCAATTAATGATAATGGTGAGTCTTCGTCTTCTATTAAATCAGTATGATTTAGACTTCTATTTTTCTGTGTATCGTTACGCTCTTTGTTTTCCCTTTTACATTCCTGGATTATCCAATCAATAATATTATCTAAAGGGTCGTTTCCTTCTAACTTCCGCTTTATCTCATTAACTTTGCTGCTTGAAACATTATATCTTTCACAAACATTCTGGATTAATTCAAATATCTTTTTTATATTACAATCATAATAATCGGCGTACATTGTAAATTTCTGTTTAATTGTTTCTTCAAATGTAGATTGCCGGTTCTTTTCTGGCCACCAACACGTTTTACCCTTGCTTTTATTCGTGCTTAATCCATTAAAAAAGCGATTAATTGTATTGGTATCGTTAGCTCCTCTGCCGAACCCTTCATCTCCCCACCAGTCCTTCCATAATGCCGTTTGATAATAAAGCTTGGATAATGAAAGCATAATCTCTGACAAAATGGTGTTATCAATATTTGCCATATGAATCACCTTAATTCTCTGAAGTTCTATTGACAAGTAAAATACTATCACAAGTCTCGCTCAAAATTTAACTCAATGGCTTCGTTGTGATATTAAACGCCTCATTTTTGATTGAATTATAGTGCTCAGCAATAAGATTGTCAACAAGATTCTCGTTTTTTTTATGTTGTTGACAAGTTTCCCGATTTTCTCTACAATGAAGCTATCCTTCGGAAAGGAGGCTCTCCCATGCCCGAAACCAACAACTACACGCCCCCGACCCCGCCGAACGATCCTCCTGGCAAAAGCAACGCCACCGCGAGCTTGGTCCTGGGGATCATCGCCGTGGTCCTGTGGTTCTTCGGCTACTCGGCCATCATCTCCGTCATCCTCGGCATCGTCGGCCTCATCCAGGCCAGCAAAGCCAAGGAGCTGGGCTATGAGGACACCACCCGCACGGCGGGCTTCATCCTCTCCCTGATCGGCCTGATCGGCGGGGCGCTGGCCTTTGTCGCCTGCGTTGCCTGCGTGGGCCTGTTCGCCAGCACCGGCATCGCCGCAGGGGGTCTCTATGCTTCCTGAGTGGAACCATATCCCTATGTACGCCGTCCTGGCCCTGTTGGGGGCCGGGGCGGCCTGGTTTTATGTTCACCACCGGCTCCGCCGGCGGGGCGAGAACCCCGGTCGGACGGAGCAGGCGTTCCTCTGGGGTGTGCTGGGGGCAATGCTAGGCGCGAAACTCCTCTATCTGCTCCCGTTGCTGCCCCAGCTGGCAGCTGACTTGCCGCTGCTCTGCACAGCCCCGCATTCCTTTATGGCAAAGTATCTCTCCGGTGGGTTCGTCTTCTACGGCGGCCTGCTGGGCGGTCTGGCGGGTGCCTGGTTCTTCTGCAAACAACGCCGGCTCTCCTTCGATACCCTGGGGCGGGATTTGGTTCCGGCCCTGCCGCTGTTTCATGCCTTTGGACGGGTGGGCTGCTTTCTGGCGGGGTGCTGCTATGGCATCCCGGCCCCTGCGGGCTGGCTGGGGGTGACGTTCCCGGCCAGCGCAATCGAAGCCCCCAGCGGCGTGCCGCTGCTGCCCGTGCAGCTCTATGAGGCTGCGGGGTGCGTTCTGCTGTTTCTCCTGCTGGACCATCTGACAGACCGGGGCTGGCCGGGAGGCCGCCTGCTGGCGCTGTATCTGGCGTTGTACGCTGTGTTTCGTTTCCTGCTGGAGTTTCTGCGTGGGGATGCGGTGAGGGGATCTCTTGGGCCGCTGTCTACGTCGCAGGTGATCTCTCTGGCGGTTCTGGCCGGGGTGTTACTCGCTGAGCTTCTGCACCACCGACGAAATATCCGTCAGCGCCCGTGAGATCTCCATCTCATACCGTCCGCACTGGGCCAGGTCGCCCAGGGACACCATGCCCACGACTTTTCCGTCCGCCACCACCGGCAGCCGACGGATCTGCCGCCGGGCCATGAGCCGCGCCGCCTGGCGCACGTCGTCCCCCGGTGCCACCGCCGCCAGACGGCGGGACATGATCTCTTTCACAGGGACGCTCTTGGGGTCCGCCTCCGGGGCCACGCAGCGCAGGACGATGTCCCGGTCCGTCACCATGCCGCGCAGGATGCCCTCCGCCGAGCACACCGGCAGCGCCCCCAGGCCGTGCCGCGCCAGCAGACGGGCCGCCAGGGCGGCGCTTTCCTCCGGGGCGATGCTGACCACATGGGGCGTCATCACTTCTTTCACCAACAAAAACACCCACCTCCTCGATCCGTTTTCCCTTAGTTTGGACGGACAGGAGGTGGGTTATGTATTTTTGGGGGGTCACGAACCCAAGAGCTTAGAGACGGTGAGGAGGAGCGTGACGATGAGCCACGCCCACAGAAAGGCCGACTCCTGCCAGGTCCCGATGTGGACGGACGCCACATGGAGCTTTTTCCGCACGATGGGCCATAAGATCGGTACGCCCTTGTGGTTAAAGGCATCCGCGACGATATGGGCCACCCAGCCGACGTTGAAGCCGAGCAGCAGCTCCGGCACCACTGCCATGCCCTGGGCCTTCAGACCCATCATCAGCAGGGTGAGCAGGAGCGGGAAGAGCAGGGTGTGCGTCAGTCCCCGGTGGCGGAAGAGGTGGGAGATCATCCGCAGTTTCTGGCCCAGGGTGGAGTTTTTCAGGTCCACGTCCGGTGCATAAGACCCCACCACCACCGTCAGCAGGCCGAGGGCCGGGGTGTAGGTCTCCGCCCCGATGGGCAGGCCGGAGCGGTGCAGGACGGTGAGGGCAAGCATGGTGGCCGCACCGCAGGCGGCGTGGGTCTTTCCGGTCATGGGTCGTTCTCCTTGTTCTCTTGGTGTGCGTTGGGGGACTGGGCAGCCTGCCACGCCAGATTGCGTTTGAGCGGGGCGATGCCCCGCCAGGAAAAGGCGCGGGCGGCGTACTGGCGGCGAAAGGCCTTGTTGCTCAGGCCGTCCAGATCGGCCAGGGTCAGGGAGGGCATCAAGTCCTCCCGAAATTCCGGCAGGGGAGTGAGGGCGGCTTTCTGATTGTGGGGGCAGGCCCTCTGGCAGAGGTCACACCCCCAAACAGTCGGGCTGTGGGTGATCTGGGCCGCCGCCTCTGGGGGCAAGTCCCCCTTCTTCTGGGTCAGCTCGGACAGGCACTTGCTCAGGTCACAGCCGGTGTCTGTCAGCGCCCCGGTGGGGCAGGCCTTTTGACAGGCCCGACAGTGTACCCCACAGAGGGTGCCCGGACTGGGGCCGGACTGGGATACGTCCAGATCCGTCAGGATCGTCCCCAGGAACACATAGGAACCATACGGGGGGACGATACGCAGGCCATGCCGCCCCCGCCAGCCCACGCCCGCCAGCTCGGCGGCGGCCAGCTCCGGGACGGGGTTGTTGTCCGCGCCGGGGATAAAATGGTGGTCCGGGTGCTGCTGCACCAGGGTGTCTACGACGGTCTGCAAGCGCCGCCCCAGGACCAGATGATAGTCCTCCCCCCGGCAGTAGAGGGAGAGGTTGCCAGGGGTATCTCCGGCGTAGTAGGGGAAGGCCCCCACCAGGATCGTCTTGGCCCCGGGACAGAGGGCCTCTAATTTGGGGGCCAGCTCGGCCCAGACAGCTTCCCCCAAAAACGGCGGGAGGCCGCTGCACGCAGCGGCACCCCATGCCGCCGCGCCAGCGGCCTTCCAAAGTTCATTCATACTGCGTCAGAAAGAACCTGAGATCAGTTGTTGTGCTTCTTGGCGTCGCGGGCTTCCATGGCAGCGATCTCGCGCTGGGCATCCCGCAGGGAGAGGTTCACGCGGCCCTTCTCGTCGATGTCGGTGACCTTGACCCAGACCATGTCGCCCACGTGGACCACGTCCTCGACCTTCTCCACGCGGCGCTCGGCCAGCTTGGAGATGTGGACCATGCCGTCCTTACCGGGGGCCAGCTCCACGAAAGCGCCGAAGTTCAGGATGCGGACGACCTTGCCGTAATACAGCATTCCGACCTCGGGGACGAAGACGATGGTGTCGATCATCTTCTTGGCGATGTCGCAGCAGGCGGCGTCGGGGGAGGCGATGTGGATGGTGCCGTCGTCCTCAATGTCGATCTGAGCGCCGGACTCGGCGGTGATCTTCTGGATGACGGAGCCGCCCTTGCCGATGACCTCGCGGATCTTGTCGGGGTCGATCTTCATGGTGATCATCTTGGGGGCATACTTGCTGACCTCGGCGCGGGGGGCGGAGATGCAGGGCAGCATGATCTCGTCCAGGATGGCCTTCCGGGCGTCGCCGGTGATGGCCAGGGCTTCCTTGATGATGGCGTGGGACAGGCCGTCGTTCTTGATGTCCATCTGGATGGCGGTGATGCCGTCCTTGGTACCGGCGACCTTAAAGTCCATCTCACCGTGGAAATCCTCCACGCCCTGGATGTCGATGAAGGTGGTGAAGGAGCCGTCATCGTCCTGGATCAGGCCGCAGGAGATGCCGGCCACGGGGGCCTTGATGGGCACGCCGGCGTCCATCAGCGCCAGGGTGGAGCCGCAGATGGAGCCCTGAGAGGTAGAGCCGTTGGAGGACACGACCTCAGAGACCACGCGGATGGCATAGGGGAAGTCCTCCACGGAGGGGATCACGGGGTCCAGGGCACGCTCAGCCAGGGCACCGTGGCCCTTCTCGCGGCGGTTGACGCTCCGGGCACCGCGGGCCTCGCCCACGGAGTAGGAGGGGAAGTTGTAGTGGTGCATATAGCGCTTCTCTTCCTGCTCCCAGATGGTATCCAGCTTCTGGCAGGCGGAGAGGGTGTTCAGGGTCGCGACAGACAGGACCTGGGTCTGGCCGCGGGTGAACAGGGCGGAGCCGTGGACGCGGGGCAGCACGCCGACCTCGGCGGACAGAGGACGGATCTCGTTCTTCTGGCGGCCGTCCACGCGGTGGCCCTGGAGCAGCCAGGCCTTGACGATCTTCTTCTGGAACTTATAGGTGATCTCGTCCAGATACTTGTCCATCTCGGGATAGTCCTCCAGGAACAGCTCATGCCATTTTTCGATGAGCTGGTTCCAGCGGGCCTCGCGAACGTTCTTGTCGTCGGTGTCCATGGCGGCCTTGGCCTGGTCCATGGTGGCATCCACGATCTTCTGGAACAGCTCCTGGTCGAAGTCCGCGTGGGGATAGTCGAACTTGGGCTTGCCGATCTCGGCCACCATCTGGCCGATCAGGGTGATCTGCTTCTGGTTCTCCTCATGGGCCATGCGGATGGCCTCGAACATCACGTCGTTGGGCACCTGGTTGGCGCCGGCCTCGATCATGACCACCTTCTTGCCGGTGGACACAACGGTCACGTCCAGATCGCTGACCTTGCGCTGCTCGCTGGTGGGATTGAACACCAGCTTGCCGTCCACCAGGCCCACCTTCAGGGCGCCCACGGGGCCGTTCCAGGGGATGTCGGAAATGGCCAGGGCGGCGGAGGTGCCGATCAGGCCGCAGATCTCCGGGGAGCAGTCGTGGTCCACGCTCATAACGGTGCACATCACGGACACGTCGTTGCGGAAGTCGTGGGGGAACAGGGGGCGAATGGGCCGGTCGATGACGCGGCTGGTGAGGATGCCCTTCTCGCCGGGGCGGCCCTCCCGGCGGTTGAAGCTGCCGGGAATGCGGCCCACGGCATACAGCTTCTCCTCAAAGTCCACGCTCAGGGGGAAGAAGTCGATGCCGTCCCGGGGACGGGGCGCGGCGGTGACGCAGCACAGCACGCTGGTCTCGCCATAGGTGACCATAACGGCGGCGTTGGCAAGCTCCGCCAGCTTGCCCACCTCCAGGGTCAGGGGGCGGCCCGCCAGGTCCATGGTGTACTTGTGGTAGTGGGGGAACTGCCGGTGGGTAATGATGGTAGACATGGTTTGGCTCCTTTTCATTTGGATTATTCCGCATGGGAGCCGGGGCCGTTTAGCACTTGAAAAAGTGCCGGAAAATCCGGAAATTCCGGCGTTTTTTCAACTGCTAAAGGCTTTGATCGGCTCCGCACACGGGCAGGGATGGTGTGAAAGAAGGGTGGTGCGCACGGGGCACACCACCCTGTTTTCAGCTTACTTACGCAGACCCAGCTTGGCGATCAGGGCACGATAACGCTCGATGTCCTTCTTGGCCAGATAGTCCAGCAGACGACGGCGCTTACCGATCATCATCTGCATGCCGCGGCGGCTGTGGAAGTCATGGGGATGAACCTTCAGGTGCGCGGTGAGCTGGTTGATGCGCTCGGTGAGGATAGCGACCTGGACCTCGGGGGAACCGGTGTCGGTCTCGTGGGTGCGGTTGGCCTCGATGATGGAGGTCTTCTGATCTTTCAGCATCATAGTTGTGTTTCCACCTTTCTTTTATTGCGCCCGCATCCTGAGTGCCGGGACAGGCAGAGCATCCACGGGACTAAGGCAAGGGGCATGGCACGCACACAGCGTACTCTGATACCATAGCACAAAATGCGCCGGTTGTAAAGAATAAATTTTGGATTTCCGCCGGTTTTGGCCAGAATTGTCCCAGTTTCCGGCGGGACATCCCGCAAAAGCCGGGTTTTGTCCCGATTTTTCCCCGGGACAGGCCGGGACGCGGACCCCCGTCCCGGCGCTTTTTCCCTGGGATGCCGATTTTTAACAAAACGTTCACGTCCCCGGCATTGCAAACCACGGCCTTTTACGCTATCATGTAAAATAGTAAATCAGGCCCAGCCGGGCCAACAAAGGAGAAAACAATATGAAGGGTAAGAGCGGCTACCTGAAATGGGGTCTGACGATCTTTCTCACCGTCTGCGCCATTCTGGTGTTTTACGACACGTTCTATATGAGCGGCGCACTGCAGCGGCTGCTGTCCAAGCTGGCGTCCATTCTGTCGCCGGTGCTGGTGGGCCTGGTGATGGCCTATCTGCTGGCCCCCATCGTCAACTGGTTTGAAAAGCTCATTCTTTCGGGCCTGCACCGGATCAAGGGGCTGGAAGGGAAGACCATCCCCCACGCCGCCGGGTGGCTGCGGGCCGTCAGCATTCTGCTGACCTGGGCCATTGTGCTGCTGCTGCTGTATCTGATGTTCAGCGTGGTGATTCCCCAGCTCATCGACAGCGTGGTGATGCTCATCAACAACGCCGAAACGTATTACAACAAGATTTACGGCTGGATCACGAACCTGCTGGATAAGAACCCCAAGGTGGAGGACTGGGTCAACGAGAATCTGGAGACCTATTACCAGAATCTGCTGGACCTGCTGACCAACAAGGTGCTGCCCGGCGCCCAGCAGATGCTCACCACCATCACCGGCGGCGTGATCTCCGGCATCTGGGGCCTGGTGAGCTTCGCCATGGACTTCCTGGTGGGCATCATCGTGTCGGTGTATATGCTGGCCATGAAGGAGCAGAGCCTGGCCCGCTGCTGCAAGCTGCTGTACGGCGTGTGCAAGGAGGCCCACGCCCGCTGGATCGCCCGGGCCGTTCGCCGGGCCGACGGCATCTTCAGCGGCTTCGTTCGCGGAAAGCTGCTGGACTCCCTGATCATCGGCATTCTGTGTCTCATCGGCTGCACCATTCTGGGCATGCCCTATGCCCCGCTGGTGAGCCTGATCGTGGGCGTTACCAACGTGATCCCCTTCTTCGGTCCCTTCATGGGCGCGGTGCCCAGCGCCTTCCTGATTCTGCTGGTCAGCCCCAAGAAGTGCCTGATCTTCGTGATCTTCGTCATCGTTTTGCAGCAATTTGACGGCAACATCCTGGGCCCCAAGATCCTGGGCGATGCCACGGGCATCTCCAGCTTTTGGGTGGTGGTGGCCATTCTGGTGGGCGGCGGCTTCGGCGGCGTGCTGGGTATGTTCCTGGGCGTGCCGGTGTTTGCCTGTTTGCAGGTGCTGGTAAAGTATCTGGTGGACCGGCGTCTGCGCCGCCGGAATATGCCCACCGAGGCATATTGCTATGTGAACCGGGACCGGGAGTCCCAGCCACCGGAGCAACAGTCATAAATGCATCAAAACCTCCGGCTTAGCCGGAGGTTTTGATGCAGCTTGTCAAAAAAGTCATTTTGACAAGCTGCGTGCGGTTTTTCAGAACTTTCTAAGTTCTGAAAAACCTGTGATTGCAAACGAAAGACACCCCCGATGGGTTTCTTTCGTA
>OKRW01002102.1_pt1 | contig 15203 bp, 11 predicted proteins | sample 1601151 | NCBI WGS metagenome assembly OKRW01 (sample SAMEA3541471, study PRJEB24748) | human gut metagenome | biome: human gut; feature: human-associated habitat; material: faeces | place: China | collected 2012 | reverse complement strand
GCCTGCTACGCCGCCAGGCGGCCACCGAGGCCGTGGCCGACGCCCTGGTGCTGCTCGCGAGCCTGGCCATGCTCGGGGCGTCGCTCGCGCTCGCCGCGGCCGGGCGCATCGACCTCGCCCACGCCTTCGTGGCGACGTTCGCCTTCTTCTCCTCGTTTGGCCCCGTCATGGCCGTGAGCCGTCTGGGGGCATCGCTGCAGGCCACGCTTGCCTCGGGCGCGCGCGTGCTCGACCTGCTCGACGAGGAGCCGCAGTGCCCCGAGGTCAAGGACGGCGTGGACGTTGCCTTCGACGGTGCCGTGCTCGAGGGCGTGGGCTTTACGTATGGTGGCGCGCCGGTGCTCGCGGGTATCGACTGCGCCTTCCCCGCCGGTAGCATGACGTGCGTCTCGGGCAGGTCCGGCTCGGGCAAGTCGACCCTGCTCAAGCTGCTCATGCGCTTCTGGGATGCAACCGAGGGCGTCGTGAGCGTCTCGGGCGTCGACGTGCGGCGCGTGAACACGGCGAGCCTGCGCGCGGCCGAGGCCTACATGACGCAGGAGACGCACCTGTTCGTGGGGACGCTCGGCGACAACCTGCGCGTGGCCCGCGCCGACGCGACGACCGATGAGCTCGACGCCGCGTGCGAGGCGGCCTCGCTCGCCACGCTGGTGCGCCGCCTGCCGGCCGGCTACGACACGCTGGTGGCAGAGCTTGGCGACTCGCTGTCTGGTGGCGAGCGCCAGCGCATCGGCCTTGCGCGCGTGTTCCTGAGCGACGCGGACTTCGTGCTGCTCGACGAGCCCACGAGCGCGCTCGACGCCCTCAACGAGGCGGCGGTCATGCGCTCGGTGGCTGCGCTGCGCGCCGCCGGCAAGACGGTGGTGCTCGTGAGCCATCGTACGAGCACGTGTTCGTTTGCCGACCGCGTGGTCTCGGTCGAGGACGGGAGGCTGAGCTAGATGGCGCCTGATGGTTCAAAGCTTGATGCTGGTGCCAACCCTCGCGACGCGCCCGAGCTCGCTGCCAAGCGCGCCGAGGAGGTCGCCATGGTGCGCGAGATGATCGCGCTGTGGTGCCGGGGGCACCACACGGGCGCGGCCGAGAGGGGCGAGAGGGGTGGTCCTGACGCGCGCGTGCGCCTGGGCCGGCACGAGGTGCGTCTGTGCCCCGCGTGCGCCGAGCTCGCCGCCTACGCCACGGCCCGGGTGGGGCGCTGTCCGCATATGGGCACCAAGACGTTCTGCTCGGCCTGTCCCACGCACTGCTATCGCCCCGAGATGCGCGAGCGCATCCGCGAGGTCATGCGCTGGTCGGGGCCGCGCATGCTGCGCTACCGCCCCGTGCCCGCGCTGCGCCACGCGTGGGTGAGCATGCAGGGCGTCATTGCCGCCAAGCGTGGCCGCCGCGGCTGACCCCGTGCGTGCCGGGCCGGGGACAGAGGGACGTGCCTGTTGTCCCCCCCCCTGAACGGGGACAAAGGACCCGTCCCTCTGTCCCCGCGGGGTTAGTGGGAGGCCTTGCCCTGGTTGGCGACCGCGTCGATCTTGGCGGCAATCGCGTCGGCGTCCCCCAGGTAGCGCTTGTCCACCACGTGGAAGCTGCGGTCGAGCGTGTAGACGAGCGGCACGCCCGTGGGGATGTTCACCTTGAGGATCTGCTCGGGCGTGAGGCCCTCGAGCTTCATCACGAGCGAGCGCAGCGAGTTGCCGTGCGCCACGACGAGTACGCGCCTGCCCGCGAGCATCTGCGGGCGAATCTCGTCCTCGAAGTAGGGCCAGGCGCGCGCGATGCAGTCCTTGAGGCACTCGGTGAGCGGCAGCTGGTCGGGCGCAACGTCGCGATACATCTGCTGGGCGTGCGGGTCGCGCTCGTCGCCGGGTGCAAGGGCGGGCGGCTGGACATCAAACGAGCGGCGCCAGATGAGGACCTGCTCGTCTCCGTGCTCGGCCGCGGCGTCGGCCTTGTTGAGACCCTGGAGCGCCCCGTAGTGGCGCTCGTTGAGCTTCCAACTCTTGGTGACGGGCAGCCACTCGCGGTCGAGCTCGCCCAGCACGATGTCCAGGGTGTGGATGGCGCGCTTGAGTCGCGAGGTGTAGCAGACGTCGAAGTCGAAGCCGGCCTCGCGCAGGGCGCGTCCGCCCGCGGCCGCCTCGGCACGGCCGGTGTCGGTGAGGTCGACGTCGGTCCAACCGGTGAAGAGGTTGAGCCTGTTCCACTCGGACTCTCCGTGGCGGATAAGGACGAGCTGCATCGTGTCGTTGTCCATGGTGCCTCCTTGGCGTTGGGGGAGATGTGCTCCCTATCTGTTTGCGCCCTAGTCTAGCTAGAAGTTAACCACGGTCAACTTAAAAGTTTGCTACGATTTACTTATCGAAACGAACGCGGCCGCATCTGGCCGCATCACATAGGAAAGAAGCAGGTCATGAGTGCTGCTGACATCATCGTCGTTGCCGTTGTCGCCATTGTGTTCGCGCTGTGTGTGCGTTCCATCGTGAAGTCGCAGAAGTCGGGGGAGTGCGCCGACTGCGCGTCGGGCGGCTCCTGCAGCGCCCACAAGGGCGGCGGCCACTGCAAGGAGAGCGCCAAGCTCATGGCCAACGCCGCTGCCGCCGTCTCGCGCTACGAGGCCAACCAGGGTAAGTAGGCGGTCCCACCCATCTGAGCCTTATCGTGTCGCCGGCCCTTCTTCGCGTTGCCGGTTCTTCTCGGCCACGCCCTCATCGGGCCAGTGGTCCTTCTCGGCCGCGCCAACCAAACTTCACCTCCTCAAAATCCTAGGAAAACGCCCTTATGGCTATCCGTTAATTAGTGATAACGGCATTTTCCTAGGAATTTGTGGTTTAGATGATGGTTCATCGCGCGTGAGAGGGGTGGTCCTGCGGCGCGTCGCCGCGCCCGCCGCCGAGAAACCTGCCGCCACCCTTGTGAACGCCGCTGCTGAGAAGCACGCCCCGCGTCCCGTTCCCGCGTCCGTCCCGCGCTCCCCCGCGCCCGCGCAAGCGCCACCGCCCCCCCGTGCCCGCCGACGCCGAGAAGCACGCCGCCGCCCCGCGCTCGTCACACGCCGCCCACCCGGGGGAAACAGCCCCGTAACACGCATGTGAGACAGTGGCTTCAATACATCGGATAAACGCTGCGTCGCGCCCGCATCGGGGCTGCGCCGCGCCCCTGATACGAGGTGTCTCGATGACAAACGAGCAGAACATCGACTTCGTCCTTCGCTCCGTCGAGGAGCGCGATATCCGCTTCGTGCGCCTGTGGTTCACAGACGTGCTGGGCAATCTCAAGTCGTTCGCCATCTCGCCGGAGGACCTCGAGGAGGCCTTCGAGGAGGGCATCGGCTTCGACGGTTCGGCCGTCGACGGCTTCGCCGCCCTCGAGGAGTCAGACATGCTGGCCTTCCCCGACGCGAGCACCTTCCAGGTGCTGCCCTGGCGCCCCGCCGAGAGCGGCGTGGCCCGCATCTTCTGCAACATCCGCACGCCGCAGGGCGAGCCGTTCGCCGGCGACCCGCGCGCCTGCCTCTACCGCGCCTTCCGCGCCGCCGACAAGGCCGGCTACGTCCTCAACGTGAGCCCCGAGCTCGAGTTCTTCTACTTCAAGGAGGACACCACGGTCTCGGCCGGCTCGGCCGTGCCGGTGCCGCTCGACAACGCCGGCTACTTTGACCTCACCCCCGAGGACTCGGCCCGCGACCTGCGCCGCGACCTCACGCTCGCCCTCGAGCAGATGTCGATTCCGGTGGAGTACTCCTACCACGCCGCCGCGCCCTCGCAAAACGGCGTGTCGCTGCGCTACTCCGAGGCTGTGACCTGCGCCGACAACATCATGACGGCCCGCCTGGTCATCAAGCAGACGGCCCGCTCGCACAACATGTTCGCCTCGTTCATGCCCAAGCCGCTCTCCGGCGTGGCGGGCTCAGCCATGTTCCTGTCGCAGTCGCTGTTTGACCACGACGGCAACAACCTGTTCTGGGCCGAGGGCAAGGGCTCGGTGCACCACCTCTCCAAGGTGGCCCAGAGCTACATCGCGGGCCTGCTCAAGTACGCCCCCGAGTTTGCCCTCGTGACCAACCCCACGGTCAACTCCTACAAGCGCCTCGTGCCCAACGGCGAGGTTCCCTGCTACGCCACCTGGGGCTCCAAGAACCGCTCGGCCTTCGTGCGCGTGCCCACCTACAAGCCGGGCAAGCAGCTGAGCCGCCGCATCGAGCTGCGCGGCCCCGACCCCACCTGCAACCCCTACCTCACCATGGCCGTGACGCTCGCCGCGGGCATGAGGGGCATCGAGGAGGGCCTCGAGATCCCGGCCGAGTCGAGCGCCACGTTCGACGAGCTCGCCACCTCGGGCGCCACGCGCCTGCCGCGCGACCTGGGCGAGGCCGTCGAGGCCTTCGAGGGCAGCGAGCTCATGCGCGAGACGCTGGGCGACCACATCTTCGAGTACCTGCTGCGCGAGAAGCGCGACGAGTGGGCCGAGTACTCCCAGACCGTGACCGACTGGGAGCTGCGCCACTACTACGGCGGCTTCTAGGACATCGATGCCATCGGGCGCGCCTTATTGCATGAAGGCGCGCCTCTTTTTTAGCCAATTTCGAGAATATGCAAAATAACCGAATGATTTACCGTTCAGATACAAAATTCTGAGTACAATAGGCAACGTAATTACAAGAAGCGCATAAAACCGCTTCATTATTGGCAGAATCGCATGCGGGCGAGTGACCCGCGAAAGTTGCGCCACCGGCGCACGGGAAGGGGACACACCATGAAGAACATGAGCAGGCGCGAGTTCATCGGCTCCGCGAGCGCCCTGGCCGCCATCGCGGCCCTAGCCGGCTGCGGCTCGACCGGCGGCAACACCGCCGCCACCACCGAGGCCGCCAGCACCGCCGCTGCCGACGCCGCCTCCCTCGTCACCGAGGGCAAGCTTACCGTGGGCACCTCGCCCGACTTCCCGCCGTTCGAGAACCTCGAGAACGACGAGTACGTGGGCCTCGACATGGACCTCGCCAAGGCCCTGGCCGACAAGCTCGGCCTTGAGCTCGAGATCAAGAGCCTTAACTTCGACGCCATCGTGCCCGCCGTGGCCGCCGGCGGCCAGGTCGACCTGGGCCTCTCCGGCATCACCATCGAGCCCGAACGCGAGGAGCAGGTCAACTTCTCTGACCCGTACTACATCGATGACCTGGGCATCGTTGCCATGAAGGACAACGCCGACGTCACCGCCGACACCTACACCGACGCCCTCAACCAGGCCGGCGTGGTCATCGCCGTGCAGTCTGGCACCACGGGCGAGTCCTACGCCCAGGAGAACTTCCCCAACGCCACCACCCAGCCCTTCACCAACGCCACCGACTGCTTCGCCCAGATGCAGGCCGGCAACGCCACTGCCGTCGTCACCAACAAGGCCGTCGCCGCCAAGATGGTCGCCGACGCCTACACCAACGCCCAGGTCATCAAGGAGATCGCCACGGGCGAGGAGTACGGCATCGCCATCAACAAGGACAACGCCGACCTGCTCGCCAAGGTCAACGATGCCCTCCAGGCCCTCACCGACGACGGCACCATGGACTCCATCGTCAACAAGTACTTTGGCTAGTAGAATTCCCTAGAGGATATGGTTGTGCCCCTCTCCCGCAATCGGGGGAGGGGCGTTTGCCGTAAAGGACGGATTTCATGCTCGACAACACCAAGAAGGCCCGCCCGCACCTGCGTGCGCTCGCCGTCGCACTCGCCACGCTCGCGTGCGCGCTCACGCTTGCCTCGCCCACGGTGGCCCAGGCCCTCGAGACCCAGAAGTGCTCGGCCAAGCCCAACGGCAGCGGCTCGAGCGAGGTGCTCGGCGGCTCCGAGACGCGCATCACCTGGGAGGGCCAGGCCGACGCCTCCGAGCAGGTCAAGAGTGTCACGCTGACCCTGCCCGAGGGCACCTCGTACTCCACTGACGACGCGCGCCTCACGCTGCTCTCCGGCGACGACCTCATGACGCGCGACCGCCCCAAGACCGAGGTGAGCTCCGACGGCCAGTCCGTGACCTTCGCGCTCGACGAGGACGCCCCGGCTGGCGCCTACGTGCGCCTCGAGCTCTACAAGGTGGTGTTTCCCACCTCGGGCGGCGACGAGCAGATGAGCGCCTCCTACACCCTGGCCGACGGCTCGAGCCACGACCTCTCCGACGTGCCCGCCATCTCGGTGACGAGCGTGAGCCCGTGGGACTCGGCCGCCAACTGGCTCAAGGAGCAGGACTGGGTGCGGAAGTGGAACGAGAACACGTTCCTGCGCCTCTTCCTCAACCCGCCCATTCTGGTGTCGAGCATCCCGTCGGTCTTCCAGGGCTTCCTCATGGCCCTGGCCATCGTGCTCGTGGCCTTTCCGCTGGCCATCCCGTTTGGCTTCGTGCTCGCCCTCATGCGCATCTCCAAGCTGCGCGTGCTGCGCGGCATTGCGGGCTTCTACGTCAACATCGTGCGAGGCACGCCCGCCTTCCTGCAGATTTACATCGCCTTCTTTGGCCTGCCGCTCGCGGGTCTTCAGATCCCCAGCTACCCGCTGGGCGTCATCGTGCTGGCGATGAACTCGGCCGCCTACCTGTGCGAGATCTTCCGCGCGGGCATCCAGTCGATCCCCAAGGGCCAGTCCGAGGCCGCCCGCTCGCTGGGCATGACGAGCTTCCAGACGATGGTCTACGTCATCATCCCGCAGACGTTCCGCAACGTCCTGCCGACGATGACCAGCGAGTTCATCTTGCTGTACAAGGACACGTCGCTGCTGGCGGCCGTGGGCGTCATGGAGGTCGTCATGTACTCCAAGACCATCGTGGCCTCCACCGGCTCGATCACGCCCTACATCGTCGCCGCCCTGTTCTACCTGGTGGTCACGATCCCGCTGGCCCGCCTCGTGGGCAAGCTCGAGGCCCGCATGCTGGGCACCGACGCGGGCAAGCGCCGCAAGAAGACCCTCAAGGAAGCCGGCGTCATCGACGGCGACCACATCGCCTAAGGGAGGCAACGTAGCATGGCAGAGAACAAGAGCGTGGCCGAGACGGGCGCGGCGCCCACGGGCAACAGCGACGAGATCGTCGTCTCTATCCGCGACCTGCACAAGACCTACGACGGCGAAACCGTCATCCTCAAGGGCATCGACCTCGACGTCCACCGTGGCGAGGTCGTCGTGGTGCTGGGCCCCTCGGGGTCGGGCAAGTCCACGATGCTCCGCTGCGTCAACCTGCTCGAGACGCCCACGAGTGGCCAGATCGTCTTCGAGGGTACCGACATCACCCAGAAGGGCGTCGACATCAACGCCGTGCGCCGCCAGCTGGGTATGGTGTTCCAACAGTTCAACCTCTTTCCGCACCTGTCGGTGAAGAAGAACGTGATGCTCGCGCAGGAGAAGGTGCTCAAGCGCAGCCCCGAGGAGGCCGAGCGCGTGGCCGTCGAGGAGCTCACCAAGGTGGGCCTGGCCGAGCGCATCGACTACATGCCCTCGCAGCTCTCGGGCGGCCAGCAGCAGCGCGTCGCCATTGCCCGCGCCCTGGCGATGAACCCGCACGTGATGCTGTTCGACGAGGCAACGAGCGCCCTTGACCCCGAGCTCGTGCGCGACGTCTTGGGCGTCATGCGCGACCTGGCCCGCGAGGGCATGACGATGATCGTCGTGACCCACGAGATGGGCTTTGCCCGCGACGTGGCCGACCGCGTGGTCTTCATGGACGGCGGCGTCATCGTCGAGCAGGGCACGCCCGAGGAGGTCTTCGACCACCCCAAGAGCGAGCGCACTCAGGCGTTCCTCGGCAACATCAAGGACGTGTAGGAACGAGGCGGAGGGGACTGTCCCTCCGCCTCGTTTTCAATCGCGAGGGTGACAAAGGGGTCAGAGCCCTTTGCCACCCTTTCTGAAAAGAGGGGCCGGCGCATTGCCCCTCTCGGCCGCACGCTTCTCGAAATACCAGCGTTTCGCTTTGTTAACGAGGCAGACCGCTAGCCGACATGACCAGTGGATTCGTGCTAATCTCTGTTGACAACGACCCTAATGAGTAGGTCAGGGGCGATGAGTCCCCAAGGACACGGGAGCACCCGCATGCACCACAAGAAGGTCCTTCTCATATCGCGCACCACCAGGCTTCACGACCGTATGCGCGAGCTCTCCCACGAGCTCGACATCTCCGTGCTGCTCGCCACGCCCGACACCTTTGACCAGGCGATCTCGAGCGCGAGCGACTTTGGCCTCGTGACGCTCGACCTGGCCGGTGCCTCCGACGACCTCGTCTCGCGCGTGGCGACCTACTCGGCCGAGAACGGCTGCATCCCGCAGCTGCTCGTGACCGACGAGGACAAGCTCTCGACCCTGCGCATGCCCGTCCAGGGCCGCAACGACTTCATCCTCGCCACCGCCGGCGCCGCCGAGTTCGAGGTCCGCATGACCCAGCTCCTGTGGCCGGGCGAAGAGAACGCGCCCAGCGACATCGTCGTGATCGACAACATGACGATCAACCTCGCCACCTACCAGATCAACATCGACGACAAGCCCGTCGACCTCACCCTCATGGAGTACTCGCTGCTGTCGTTCCTCGCGACGCACCCCTCCCGCGCCTACTCGCGCGAGACGCTGCTGCACCGCGTGTGGGGCTTCGAGTACTGCGGCGGCACGCGCACGGTCGACGTGCACATCCGTCGCGTGCGCTCCAAGGTGGGTCCTCAGGTGGCGAGCCACATCGTGACGGTGCGCGGCGTGGGCTACCTCTTCAAGCTCTAGGTTCTCCCTGCTTGGCTGGGGTTTTCGGCTGTTACGCCGCCGCCTTTGGCGCGCTTCTCGGCCATATTTTCAGCTTGCTGCAAGCGTTGTCTCGCGCGGGTGGTCTGGTGCCGCCCGCGCGTTTTTTGTCTGGGGCGAGGGGTACAACGTTGATAGAAAACAGCCGTGGCGCGAGCGCCGCGCGTGTCGCAAAGGAGCGAGAACATGTCTGAGTACAACGACTTGAACGGGACGCAGCCCGGGCCCATCCCGCCCTTCTCCACCGCACAGCAGACGAGGGTTGCCTCCCCGGCGAGCCCGGCAGACCCCACGGGCGCGGGCGCGCCGGCGCCCAAGCCACCCAAGAAGCCCCGCACGGGCCTCAAGGCCTTTGCGTTTGGCCTGCTTGGCGGCGTGCTGGGCGCCGCGGCGGTCGTGGCCGTGCTGCTGGGCTTTGGCCTGGTGGGCGGCACCGGTGCGAGCGTGGCCACGAGTGGCGCCTCATCCGCGGGGTCGAGCCAGACCATCACGGTCAACTCCGATGACGACTCCAACACCACGCTTGCCAACGCCGTGGCCACCAAGGCCCTGCCGTCGGTGGTGTCGGTGAGCGTCACCACGGCCCAGGGCGACGGCGTGGGTTCGGGCGTCACCCTCGACACCGACGGCAACATCCTCACGAACTACCACGTCATCGAGGGTGCGCAGTCCATCAGCGTGTCCGTGAACGGCGACTCGTACGACGCCACCGTGGTGGGTTCCGACGAGTCGAGCGACCTTGCCGTGATCAAGATTGACGCCGAGGGCGCCACGCTCACGCCGGTTGAGGTGGGCGACTCCGACTCCCTGCAGGTGGGCGACTGGGTCATGAGCCTGGGCAGCCCGTTCGGCCTCGAGCAGAGCGTCAGCACGGGCATCGTGAGCTCGCTCTATCGCTCGACGATGTTGCAGTCTACCTCGGGCAACACCATCTACACGAACCTCATCCAGACCGACGCCACGATCAATCCCGGCAACTCCGGCGGTGCTCTCGTGAACAGCAAGGGCCAGCTCGTGGGCATCAACTCACTCATCGAGAGTTACTCGGGCTCGAGCTCGGGCGTGGGCTTTGCGATTCCGGGCAACTACGCCGTTGACGTGGCCAAGAAGCTCATCGCCGGCGAGACCGTGACGCACGCCTACATTGGCGGCTCGTTCCAGACCGTGAACGCCCAGAACGCCCGCAGCAACAACCTGTCGGTGAACCAGGGTGCCTACGTGGCCGAGGTGGCCGCTGGCGGCCCCGCCGAGCAGGCCGGCATTCAGCAGGGCGATGTGGTGACCGCCATCGATGACGACGAGATCACGAGCTCCGATGCCATGCTCCTGGCCGTGCGCTCCCACAGCGTGGGCGACACCGTGACCGTGACGCTCATGCGTGGCAGCAAGCAGATGCAGGTGCAGGTGACGCTGGGCAGCGACGAGGCGCTCCAGCAGCAGCAAGACTCCGACAGCTCGTCGCAGGGATCGCTGCTCGAGCAGTACCTCGAGCAGTACGGCAACAGCTACGGCAACGGTGGCGGCTATGGCAACGGCAACGGTGGCCTGAGCAGCAGATAGGCCATAGCGACTGCCGCGGCTGGTGCGGTTGCGGCGATGCGGCGGCTGACGCGGCTACGGTGAGCGCGCTGCGGCGACATACGTAAGCCTTGCGGGGCGGGGGAGCGCGTGCTTCTCCGCCCCGTTTTTGCTGCGCAGGGCGCGTGCTGGCGGCGGATGCTGCATGTATTCCGGTCTTGTGTATTAGGGGAGATTTGCATGCGATGGGGCGCTGCACGTTATCTGGGGTTGTGTATTAGGGGAGGGTGACGCCCGCGGCGGATGCTGCACGTTATTTGGCCTAGTGCATTCGTCCCCGGGGGTCAAGGAGCTGGCGCGGCTCGGCCGGGGATGCACGAGGCCGATTCGCGTGCAGGTACGGTCTCTGCGGGGTCACCGTGGACCTGGAGCGGAATGCACTACCCCCGATTGCGTGCAGCCGGTGCTCTCGCGTCCCTCTCCGCTAATACGGGAGCCAGTTTTAGAGCGGGGCGATAAGGTCGTGGCGGCTTGTACGGGTGCGTCAGCCGCGCCGCTTGCGCTTACGTTCGGTAGATGGCTCGCCCGCGCGCAGATTCCGCGCACCCCTCGCGCTCGCGGGGTGTCCGCAAGCTGCGGTACCATCGGATGCGGAAAACGCAGACGATGGGAGAAGACGTGGCAAACGAGAAGGACGCGCTCGAGGGGCAGGCGTCGCTGTTTGGCGACATGGACGAGAAGGGCGCGAGCGCGGCGCCAGCGCGGCCAGCGACGAGCCCGCGGGCGCGCGCGGCGGAGCTCAACCGCCTGCTCAACGTCTATGCCTACCGCTACTACGCCCTCGACGACCCGGCCGTCACCGATGCCGAGTTCGACCGCCTGCTTCGCGAGCTGCAGGCCATCGAGGCCGTGCATCCCGAGCTCGTCACGCCCGACTCCTACACCCAGCGCGTGGGCGGCTACGTCTCCGAGCAGTTCGAGCCGGTGCGCCATGCCCAGCGCATGTACTCGATCGATGACGCGATGAACCTCGCCGAGCTCGACGAGTGGCTCGCCCGCACCGACGAGGCCTTGGGCTCCACGCCCGACCATCCGGTTGCCTACACCTGCGAGCTCAAGATCGACGGCCTGGGCGTGGCCCTTACGTATCGCGACGCCCAGTTTGTGCGCGCCGCCACCCGCGGCGACGGCACCACCGGCGAGAACGTCACGGCCAACGTCCTCACCATCAAGGACGTCCCGCACGCCCTCGCGGCGGACGGCCTGGCCCGCGTGACCGACGGAGGCCTAGGCCAGTCCATCGAGGTGCGCGGCGAGGTTTACATGCCCAAGCACAGCTTCGTGCGCCTCAACGAGGACGCCGACGCCGCGGGCCGCGAGCCGTTCGCGAACCCCCGCAACGCGGCGGCCGGCAGCCTGCGCCAGAAGGACCCCAAGATCACGGCTCACCGTGACCTCGAGACGTTCATCTACGCCGTGGCCGACGAAGCTCCGCTGGCCGTCTCCACGCAGTGGCAGTTCCTCGAGTGGCTCCGTAGCTGCGGCTTCAACGTTAACCCCAACGCCCGCCGCTGCACGAGCGCCCACGAGGTGCACGACTTCTGTGCCGAGGCACTGGCGCACCGCGACGAACTCGACTACGACATCGACGGCGTCGTGGTGAAGGTCGACTCGTTCGCGGGGCAGGAGGCGCTGGGATTTACCGCCCGTGCGCCGCGCTGGGCTATCGCCTTCAAGTTCCCGCCCGAGGAGAAGCGCACCGTGCTGCGCGAGATTCGCATCCAGGTGGGCCGCACGGGCGTGCTCACGCCTGTAGCCGAGTTCGACCCGGTGGTCGTCGCGGGCTCCACCATCGCGCGCGCAACCCTGCACAACCTCGACGAGATTCGCCGCAAGAACGTGCGCGTGGGCGACACAATCGTGGTCCACAAGGCTGGCGACGTGATTCCCGAGGTCGTGGGCCCCGTGCTCGAGCTGCGCCCGGCGGACGCCACTGAGTTCCACATGCCCACGCACTGCCCCAGCTGCGGCAGCCCCGTCGTGCGCGAGGAGGGCGAGGTGGCCTTCCGCTGCGTGTCGATCGACTGCCCGGCGCAGGCCCACGAGCGCCTCGCCCACTGGGTGAGCCGCAAGGCCATGGACATCGACGGCCTGGGCGACGAGCTCATTGGCAAGCTCGTGGCCGCGGGGCTTGTCTCCGACGTGGCGGACTTCTACGACAACCTCACCGAAAGCGCGCTGGCCGCCTGCCCGACGGGGCGCGTGAGCGTCTCGGGTGACGACATCCTCGTGGGCAAGGTCATCGCGGCCAAGGTCATGGACCAAATTGCCGAGAGCCGCGAGCGCGGCCTTGCGCGCGTGCTGTTTGGCCTGGGCATTCGCCACGTGGGCGAGCAGGTGGCCCGCTCGCTGGCCGGCGAGTTTGGCTCGCTCGTGGAGCTCATGGCGGCGGACGAGGAGCGCATCGCGGCCGTGGAGGGCGTGGGCCCCAAGATCGCCCATGGCGTGCGCGAGTTCTTCTCGGTGGAGGAGAACCTCGCCGTGGTGGAGCGCCTGCGCGAGGCGGGCGTGGTGCTGGAGGAGGAGCGCGGCGAGCAGGCCCCGCAGACGCTCGCGGGCCTCACGTTTGTGCTCACGGGCACGCTCGAGCGCCACAAGCGCGACGACGCCAAGGCCGCGCTGCAGGCGTTTGGCGCCAAGGTCTCGGGTTCGGTCTCGAAGAAGACGAGCTACGTGATCGCGGGCGCGGCGGCCGGCTCCAAGCTCACGAAGGCCCAGCAGCTGGGCGTGCCCGTGCTCGACGAGGACGCCCTCGAGCAGATTCTTGCCACGGGCGCGGTGCCCGCGGCGGGGGAGAGCGAGGGTGCCAATGAGTAGCAAGGGCTGTGAGCGCGTGGCGGACCGCAGACGCCCGCTGGCGGGGCCGAACGACAACCCGCTGCGCCCCAACTTTGGGCGCATCGACTTCGAGAAGCTCCCCAACACGCGCGACCTGGGCGGCCTGCCCGCGGTCGACGGGCGCCATGTGCGCAAGGGGCTGCTGCTGCGTAGCGGCCTGCTCTGCTGGGCGAGCGACGCGGACCTCGCCCGTCTGCGTGACGTCTATGACCTGCGGCTTGTTGTCGATTTTCGCGGCGAGGACGAGCTGGCCGAGACGCCCGACCCCATGAGAGCACTGCCCCAGGCGCGCTTCGTGCACGCCGACGTGCTGCATGAGGTGTTCGCAGGCATCTCGCAGAGCGCCGAGGCGCGTCGCCGCCTTGCGGATCTCGAGGACAACGACGAGGACCCTGCCGCCTACATGGAGGAGTTCTACCCGCACCACCTCACGAGCGAGGCGGGCATCGCGGCCTATGGGCTGTTCATCCGCTCGATTCTCGAGAACACGCAGGGCGCGGCGCTGTGGCACTGTCACGTGGGCCGCGACCGCTGCGGCATGGGCACGATGGTGCTCGAGCACATCCTGGGCGTGCCGATGCCTGAGATGGAGGACGACTACCTCGCGACCAACCTCTACACCGACGAGGCACCGAGCCTGCGCACCGACGCCAACATCCGCTTCATCCGTGCTGCCGTGGCGGGGCTTGAGCGCGAGTTTGGCGGCCTCGACGGTTACGTGCATGACGCCCTGGGCGTCACCGACGCCGACATTGCAGAGCTCCGCGGGCGGTATCTGGAGTAGAGCAGGCGCGGCGCCCCCCCCAATTACAGAATCCTAGGAAAATGCCGTTAATCCGATTTAGTGGATGGGGTTAACGGCATTTTCCTAGGATTCTGGGGGCAGGGAGGGCAGCGAAAGGCGCAAACGAGACGCGCCCCGGCGGCTGGTGCTGCTCGGGGCGTGTCTCGTTGTGTATGAAAGTCGCAGCTAGGCGAGGGTCCACGGGTGAGGCGGCGAGGGTCCACGGGCGAGGCGGCGAGGACGTGCCGGCCGCCTCGCCCGAGGGCCTTCTCGATGCTGCTATCGCGAGCACGAGCCCGGCATAAGAGTGCCGGCCGCGTCTACGCGAGGGCCTTCTCGGCAGTGAGCCAGGTGGGCATCTTGGCGCTCACGGCGCGGGCGGCCGCGTAGGCGCACGGCAGCGACACGACGCTCGCGGCCTGGTAGGCGCCGCTGGGCATGAGCTCGAGTGCCAGCGCGCAGTCGACCTGCGCGTCGTCGACGATGGCGAGCGGCAGCAGCATGACCATGCGGTCGCGCGCGGCGTCGTAGGCGGGCGCCACGTAGCGGTAGCTTCGGCAGCTACGCCTGCGGGCCAGGTCGATGGCGTCGTCGATGGCGCGGCACGTCTTGCGGTAGCGCCCCGGCTCGCCCGAGATCGTGCGCGACAGCGTGCGCAGCGCACTCGCGTGCTCGGCGGGAGTGCCGCCTCCGAGCAGCGCCTCGAGCGCCTCTTCCGCGTGGGTGCCCGTGAGCTGCTCGGTGAGGAAGCCCCTTGGCAGACGGTCTGCGCCGTCGGCCAGGATCGAGCGGTAGTCGGGGATGACGAGCGCGCCCTCGCGCACGCAGACGTCGTCGATCGAGCGCAGGTAGGAGGCCCGCACGGGCAGTTCGGGCAGCTGCGCCACGAGGCGGGCGCCCAACTCGCCGGCGCCCGCGGTGGCAAAGCCGTCGAGGTGCCAGGGGATGTCGGTGCCGGTGGCAGACATCACGGCGTAGAGCTCCTCGTCCATGGCCGTGGCGAGGCCGGTGTCGAACGCGGCAAGCGTCCCGTCGGCCGAGACGGCGAGCGCGTCGGTGGCGCGGACGCGCGCGAGCGTGGCGGCGAGGTAGTCGCGTAGGACGCCGTAGCGGCTGGCGCGGCCCACGCCCTCACCGGGATAGTTCCAGCGCTCGGGCGCGGCGGCCGTGGCGAGCGTGCCCAGGCAAAGCTCCCAGGTGCCGATCTCCATGAACTGGGCGAGGTCGCGGATGGGGTCGGGCGAGGCGGTGCC
>OKRW01002100.1_pt1 | contig 15207 bp, 14 predicted proteins | sample 1601151 | NCBI WGS metagenome assembly OKRW01 (sample SAMEA3541471, study PRJEB24748) | human gut metagenome | biome: human gut; feature: human-associated habitat; material: faeces | place: China | collected 2012 | reverse complement strand
TCGCTCTTTTGGCAATCTGGTTGACATTGTTGCCCATGTAGCGAAGCTGGGAAAGTATCTCTTTTAGCCGCCGCTGGCCAGAATGACTGCCTTCGCGCGGATGGTGTACGCCTTGCCTTCGCCCTCAGCCTTCACGCCGACAACCGCGCCGTTCTCTACAACGAGTTCCGTCGCGGGGGTGTTGGTCAGGAGCGTGCCGCCGGCAGCCTCCAGCCGCTCAGCCAGGTTCTTGCAAACGCCCGCGCCGCGCCCCTCGCCGGAGTAACTGCGGGACGGCTTGCCGCTGCGCTGATCCGGAACAGCCGCGGAAAGACCCGCCGCGCCCGCGCCAACAACGACCACATCCGCATCCATCTGGACGTCTTCCGGTTCGGAAGCTGCAACGGAATCCATGCCGATCGTCTGATTCGCAAGCACCGCTTCCACCAGCTTCGGCAGTGCCGCCGCGCCGATGCCCTCGGTTTCGCTATGCTCCAGAATGTCGATTGCGGTGATCTTCTCCGCATCAACCGTCACGCTCAGCTTCACATCACCGTGAAAACCCTGCGCTTCCGCTTCATAGGTGCCGGGGGGTCATGTCCTCCGCCATCGCCGCGCCACCGATGCTGCCCAAAAGCAGCATGGACGCCAGAAAAGCCGATATTATCTTTTTCATACGTCTTTCCTCCTATTTCATTTGCCTTGTAGACGCTCGTCTACTATACGACCGTCTAGCACAATAGCTCAGTGGCGAAGATTTGTCAAGACATCATTCGAAAAAAGTGTCTAAGCAAAGCGGCCGCTCAGTAACTTCTTCGCCCGCTTATCACCTCACAGCATCCCAATTCTCCGCAAATGTTGAGACAGACTTGAAAAAAATGCCATTAACTGCTTACGACGCTATCTGCCTGCAGCAGCAGTCTCGCTCTGTAAATGTTCATCGTCATTATCGAATCACTGCACATTCATAGCTGGTTTTTTCGCCGAAAAATCTGTTTTTATCAGTTACACCTGATAAAACGCAGAATTCGGCAATGATTTCAGATATACTTGAAAGAAAAATAAGTCTTCTATAGATGTTTATTCCCGCTCTCAAACAAACCATATTCCCAATACGCTCAAAGCTCCTTGTCTATAATCGCCAGCACCTTTTCTCTAAATCCCACATTTACAGATCGCCCTCCTTGCGATTCACCGAAGCCCCGACGTCAAACCCGTTGGGAAAACGCTGACGCAGTTTGTCCAAATTCCCTTGAAAAACAGCCTCCAGCGGAACATCCAATGCGGTGACCGCCTCGGCAAGATACCACGCCACATCCCCAAGCTCTTTGATCAAATGCTCTTTATCCAGCTCGCGTCCCTGCATCAGCCACTTTTTCACAATGTCAATGGCTTCGCCGGATTCCCCGCACAAGCCCATGACGTTGTTGATGAGTACATCCTTTTTATCAAGCGCGGGGTTCAGCGTTGCCATTGCCGCTTTCTGATATTCGTTGACTTGCATCTGCTTCTTCCGTTATTTTGCCTGTGCAAAATTGTATGCCTGCTCAATCCAATCAAACAGTTCTTCGTCCAAATCGGCCGGGCTGCTGATGACAAAATGTGTTGTCCACCGTCCCGGATACGGCTCGGTTTTTACCGCCACCCGGTCGGATTCCAGCGGAGCAGACAGCCCCAGCGTAAGCACAAAATAGTCTTCGGGCAGCTCCGCTTTCTTTTTCACCTTCAAGAAGGAGACGCAGGCGTAAAGATGCCGATTGTAATACGAGATTTGGGATTTTTGCACCTTGATTCGGCTTTCTGGGAATCTGGCAAGCAGTTTTTCCTGAAAACACGCATACAACGGATAGACAGCTTGATGCCGGTCAAAGAAAAACAGCGTATCCTGCATGGTGGTATCCATTTTGTTCACCTCCGTGATTCCCGATTTGTTGATGGATTATCATAGGCGTATCTCCAAATACTGCCGAAGCAGCTTCTCATCGCGGAACATCTGCGCATAGCCCATCAGTTTCCGCAAGTCCTTGTCTTTTTGTTCGGCGTACTGCTTGAGCGCGCCCTAAAAGAGGTCTGCATCTCGATCTCGCTGCGGATTATGTCGCAGATGGTGCGCTCCATATACGGGAGCAGTGCGCTTTCATGGGAGAACACACCCTGCGCACAATGCAGGTGCAGCAGATACACAGCGTCTATCCAAGCATCAGACGAAACATAAACGCCATACGCCGCCTGCATTATATCCGACATTAGCAAGAAAGTAAACAGCGATTTCAGAAAAGCAGTAACCGCTCAATAATCCCCCGATACAGAAAAGCCGTGGTTCCCAGCACTCACTCTGCCGAGAACCACGACTTCATTTTTCTGACCATGGGAGCAGATCATCAACCTCAAAGTCCTTGTTCTGCTCTGCGCGCTCAGGCAATATGTCGAGCACGGGCGCCATGCACTCACGCTTTGACCGATCTGCTATCGCCCATGAATCAGCCGTCTCCGCTCGATGATTCCTGCGGCTCGCTTTGCTTCCGGTATTGTCATGTGCTTCCCTCCATAGTTTTTCAAGTTTACTTGTTTTCTGGATTCCAGTTTTTCAAGTACTATGGATAAGTATCGCGTGTTTAGAGGACGTTGTCAGGACACGGGATTATCGAGCGGTTACTTTATTCAAAAATGAAGCCGCTTTCTTGGCTTATCGTTCACCCAAGAAAGGACTTCATTTTGCAGGGCTTTAATTAATTAAATAGAAGCGAAAGCTTTCTGTAACTTTGCATCACTTGTTTGTAGATGCTTTTGATTATCCTGTAGCCATTTTTCATGCTCGCGTAAATGCTTCGCTGCTCTCTCAATCACTTGTGCCATAGGCTTAGGTGCAGGCCCACCTTCAACATTCCTGATAGCAACAAAATGTCCAGCATCCAGAGCCATATGAATTTCCGATTCAGGGCAGGTCAGCTTTTTTCCAAGAACATTTTCATAAGTTTCTGCGATCAGCTTTTCTGGCACATCACGCACACCAATGCCCTTTTCTGTACATGCATCAACCAAGGCATAGGCAACATGGTGAGCTTCAAAATAGGAGATATGTTCAGAGCGTACGAGTGTATCGCAGAATTCTGTCATTACTGCAAAGCTATTCATTGCGTTTTCCGCCAACTTCTTTTTGTATACAGTTGTTGTAACAATCGTTGTATAAAGCATTTCGCAGATATTCGACAGGGAACGCATTCCCCTAAGCAAGGAACGAGTTGTAAAATTAACTTCCAGGCAATCCTCATAAGTAACATTGTGCTGTGCCGTCATGGTAGAAAGGCAATCTCCAAAGGCATTTGAGGTTTCAACACGTAACTTTTCAAACTGGGGGCCACGTTTTTGCGGCATCATGGAACTTGTAACAACATATGGGTCGGCAATATGAAGGAAATCAAATTCATGTGTGGTCCAATTCATCAGCATTGTTAAAAAACTGCCGAGATCTGTTGCAAAAACTGCAACTGCTGCCGCAGTTCCACCGCCATGATCTGTACTGGCAATTCCATCATAGGAGCACTCCATAATATCATCGAATCCTAGCAAATCCATGGTCGTCCTGCGATTGATATTAAAACCGGAAGTTGTTATTGCACCTGATCCTAAGGGAGAAAGGTTTAAAAGTTTATATGCACATTCCATTCTAGTCAAATCACGGCATAGGACATTGACGAACCCAGACAGTACATGCCCCATTGTACCGGGTTGTGCATGATGCATATGAGTATATTCTACCATTAATGTGTCTTTATTGTCCTCAGCGAAAACAAGCAAACCCTGAGCTAGTTTATTCACAGATTCCAGTAACTTCAACAAACTTTCTCTGAGTACCATTCTGAAATATGTGGCACCCAAATCATTGCGACTTCTTCCTAAATGCAGGCTTCCTCCAACAGAACCAGCCGAATCAATCAGAAGTTTCTGAACGGTATAGAAGAAGTCACCAACTTTAGGATCGTAGGATAATTTTCGAATTTCATCTACGTCCAATGCACCAATCGCCTTTTTCAGCAGCTTACATTCTGTTTCGTTCAAAATTCCTTGCTCTTTAAGCATTACAAGATGAGCTTTGTGCACTTCAATCATTGCAGGCAGATTTTCCCGCATATCATCATTATACATCGGGACATCAAAATACATGGTTTTTTGCTTTGATGGATTACCATCTGACGCAATAGCTTCAGATCTGAGTTCTTCCGGCGTTTTGTCCAGTATCATAGATAATACCTCCATCTTTTAGTCAAATATGACTTTATTTGTTTTTGTATCAGTATTGTATAAGATTTTACCCCTTAATGGAACCAACCATTAGCCCACTGACAAAGTATTTTTGGAGCAATGGATAGGTAATCAGAATGGGCAACATCGTAACAGTGACAATACCCATACGAATTGAAACAGGGGATGCCTCTGTCCCAAGGACGGCGTCAGATCCGCTTGCTCCGGATACCATTAAAACAATTTGCCTCATAATAATAGTAACCGGCCATTTCTTGCTGTCACTAATATACAGCAACGCATCAAAAAAAGCATTCCAATTATCAACCGCATAAAACAAAGTAAAAGTTGCCAATGCCGGTAAAGATAGCGGCAGGACAATCCAGAACAATGTCGTCGCTACGCTGCCCCCGTCAATTGTTGCGGATTCTTTAATTTCTTCAGGAATATCTTGAAAAAAGTTTTTCATTAACAGCAAATAAAATACATTAATTGCGCGAGGGAAAATAAGCGCCAAGAAAGAATCCTGCATTCCATACAATCTAAAGGTAACGAAATTCGCAATCATTCCGGGCGAAAAAAGCATTGTAAATGTAACTAGCAGTAGAATGATGCGCCTTCCTTTAAGATTTCTATAAGCAAGAGAATATGCTGTAATAACTGAAAGAATCATACTCAGCAGGGTTCCCGTTACTGTTATAAAAATGCTGACCTTGAGTGCGTGTGTTGTTGTATCCGTTTGAAAAATATATTTGAACACATTTAATGTCGGGTGTTTGGGCCATAGGATGAAATTTGAATTTATCGTGTCGATCGGAGAGGCGAACGAAGTAGCAATAATATTGATAAAAGGAAGCAGCATAACAACTGCAATCATTATCAAAACGAAACTGATTATGCCATTGATCAGGTAATCTCGCTTAGTTGGCTTCATAACTATCACACCACTCCTTAAAGGATTCCTTCTTCGCCGAAACGCTTTGCCAAACGATCAGTAAGCATCACAAGAACAAAATTAAGGACAGACTTGAATACTGTTACTGCCATGGCATAGCTGAATTTACCCTGCAAAACACCTTGATCATAAATATACGTGTCGAATACTTCCCCAACCGATCTGTTCATAACGTTTAGCATTAAGAAAATCTGTTCAAAGCCGGTATCCAGAAATCGTCCTACTCGCAGAATCAGCATCACGATAATTGTCCCCTTTATGGCAGGCAAAGTCACATGCCATAATCGGCCAAATCGTCCAGCTCCATCAATTGTTGCCGCCTCATATAATTCTGGATTTACGCCAGTCAATGCAGCAATGAAAATAATGGTTCCCCATCCACATTCTTTCCATATCGTTTGCAGCAGCACAATAGGTCGGAACCATTCTTCGCTATACATAAATTTTTGCATTGTCCCGCCCAAAGAAATTCCAATTGTATTGATAATTCCACGATCTCCAAACAGGTTATTAGTCATAGCAATTACAACAACCCATGAAATGAAATGCGGTATGTAGACAATAGATTGAACCGATCGTTTGATTGCCTTGTTCCGTATTTCATGCAACATCAGAGCGAGAATAATCGGCAGAGGAAAATAGAAAAGAATATTATTCAAAGCGATAACAATTGTATTTCGTAAAAGAGGCCAAAATTGAGGACTGTTGAAAAATTGAAGGAAGTATTTTCCGCCAACCCACTTACTCTCAGCAAATCCAAGATATGGTTTGTAGTCCTTTACAGACAGCAGTATTCCCCACATAGGAATATACTTGAAAAACAAGAAATAAAGAAATGCTGGAATAAGCAGTACGTAATAAGGGAAACTCTGTCTTAAAGATGAAATAGGTTTGGGCTTCTTGTTGTTCGTTACGTTCACCTTCATCTCATGCACCTTCTCTGTTCTATGTTTTATGTGAGGTTTGATATACATTCGGAGTCACTCCCATGTATTTCTTAAATATTCTGGTAAACTGCCTTACGTCCTGATAACCGACCTTTTCAGCTACTTTGGTAACATTGATGCCTTCTTCAAGAAGCTTCTTTGCAATTGTCAACTTATATTCAATCAAATATTCCTTAAAATTAATCCCAATAGATTCCTTGAAAATTCTGCTTAAGTAGGACGCATTCACCCCAAGACGTTCAGCAGTTTCCTGAAGACTGATATCTGTGGCAAACTCATTATGAATAATCTCCCTGGCTTGTTCGGCAATTTTACGTGCACGCTTTGGAATAGCATGGTATTTTTCTTGTATAATCCTCATCAAATCAGATATATAATCTGCTGCTTCTGCAATACTTTCAAATTTCGTGAAGAACCGCTGAATATCTTCATATGTCTGATCAATTTGTTGCTTGGAAAAACCATGTTCAACCATATACTGCAAAAACATAGATGCAATATTCTTCAGAAATAGCATACAAAACGCAGATGGCAACATCTGACCTTGCAGCACAATCAAAATTGTCTTTGTTTCTTCGACTGCGTATTCCAGATCATCATTATCAAGCGCTTGGTTCAAGGCATCATTGTGATCGAGCAACTGTTCCGGAACGACTTTTTGTTCTTTCAAATTGTATAAAACGCCCAGACGTCCTAAAGCATTAGCATATTTCAATCGCATATTGGCTGCTTCAAAACTTTCATCAAGAAACTGAAGATCATTGATGTGATCGCCCAGAACAATACAAATTGGTTTTTGTATTTCTTCTATCAGATTTTGTCTTAATGCTTCCAATGCATTAACAACACTGAGCATTCCTCGTTCTTTACTGACATTAGATGGTTCAAAGATGAACAGTACATAGAAGCAAGATTCTATTTGCGACAATAGGCGATAGTCGAATTTTTCAGTGTTTTCTACACAACATTGCAAAAGATTTCTAAGTCGCTCATCTATTTTCCAATATGAAAATTCCTTAGTCTGAATGATAGCTATAACACTTGAACAATCGACAGGAATATGTTCCATTTCTACAAGGCCAGATATTTCTGTAGAGCCTATCGGGTTCCCATCTATCAGTCTTTGTACAAATCGGTCACAATACTCGCGCGTATATTGATTGATTTGTTCACGCAATGCAACATTTTCCGATCGAATAATATTGCCGCTTGCTCTCACTTCCGCAAGTTCTCCACGCATTTGCGTTATTCCCTTGTCAAGTTCTGACATTATTGCTAAGCGCTTTAAAAGATAACTATTACCACGGGTATCCTTACCAATCATTCTATTGTATAGCGATATAAACGGTAAAAACATCTCACGCGAAAGGAAATAGGATCCAACAACGACTGCAAGAAAAAAAACAATATGTATCAGGAGCATCCGGGTAATAATTGAAGAAGATGAATGGTTTAGAATACTACATGGCACCATCCAAATGTACGTCCAAAAATTTATGGAAGATTTTTGCGTATATACGAGATATTCTTCATCGTTCAAATTCATTTGAATCCTACTATGATTCGGTGCTGCTATGGTTTCAATTATTTGACTACTCCTGATAGTTTCATTGGGAACAACCATATTGCCTTCATCATCAATTATAAGAATCGAGCCGCTATTGTTTGTAGACATTTTGTCAAGTAATTGATGAAGTCGGTCTCTATTTAATTCAACAAGAATAATCCCAGATCGCATCATATGGCTATAAACGACTCTAGAAGCAATGATATAAGCTTCTTCTCTTCCGTTTATTTTATATGAACCTACGTGAAATCCGGGTTCTTCAATAAAGGAATCAAAAAACGGTTTTTCATTCAGCTTTGTCTCATATTTCATGGATTGCCGAGAAGTTAACAGCACGTCTGTATTTTCATTATACAAATAAATATTCGAAACATACCCGTTTCCTCGATCTAAAACAGATCTCATTTCCGAAAAAATATCTGCAATCCCTTTATATTCGTCAAACGTTGAAGGCAGTGAAGTAGCTTGGAAAAAATCAAGAACATCACCATTCATGAATAATTGTGAGAAACTTCCATCAATAAGTCTCAATACATTATCTATGGTTGTGCTATTCTGCTGTAGAAGCTGTCCGGTAAATTGACTTGCAGTATTTATTGTATCATTATGTACTGCCCATAGATTCATTATGCACATTAACAGCATGGGTATAAGAAATACAGCAATAAAAATGGAAAAGAGGCGTAGTTTATTTGATGCCAATGTTTGCTTCTCCAACTTTTTCATCTTCTCCCCCATTATTAGTTGCCAGAATTCAAAATCAAATCCACAAAACCTTGCATAGAATCTATACGAGAAAGTGTGAAGAAGGTAAGTTGTTGCTTACCGTTCTTCAACACAATCTACAAAACGCCATTAAAGAGATTCTCTAATGCTCACCCATACGCTTCTTCATTCTGCAATGAGAATAAGCTGGTTAAGTGATTATTACTTACTAGCAGCAAAAGCCGCTTCATATTCAGCAACTACCTTGCTGCCACCGAAGTCATACCATTTCTGAACTTCACCCATGTATTCGTCCAGAGTAATTTCGCCCATAACGTATTTTTCCATCGCATCGTTACGAATACGATCCAAATCAGAACCGATTTCCATATATGTATCAGACAGCAGGGCCTCCGCAGGGTTATACTTGGCAAAGTTCTGGTTGTACTGCCATCCCTTGAAAATCGCTGCCTGCAGATCGCTGACCACCGCATTGTCGCCCGTGTATCCCCAATGGTCATAATTCACGCGCATCTGGATAAAGTTATTTACTTCACGATTGCGCAGTTCCTTTTGTTCCTTAGTCTGAACGATCTGACCTTTTTCGTTTCGAGTGTAATGACGACCTTAAAGCCCCCAAACCATAGCCTCGAACACACGCCCATTTTTTTCATTGATAATATCCATAGCGCGGAGGACTTTCTTCAGTTCTTCCTCGGTCTTAATAGCAGACTTAGGGAAGAAGTATCCGCCAGAGTTGCCATTTTGACCAAGTACATACTCACCGCCATTGACATCAAAGAAGGTAGGCAGAATATCAATAACCGCATCGGGAGCAACAGTATACAGATCGCCCTGCTTCAAAGCATCATCAAGCGCAAAAGGCATCAAAATACCAATTTTCTGTGAACAGAACTGATCATACACATCCTGAACTGCTGTAGTAGCAACAAAATTACTATTCAGGACTCCATCTGCGTACCAAGCTTTCAATTGATCGAGGCCTTTGATAAATTCATCTGTTGCGAAGGCAGGAGTAAACTTTCCATCCTTTTCTTCCCATTTATTGGAACCACCAAACGCCAGGCTCATAAAGTTCACGAGAAATTCAACGAAGCCGGATTCGTGGATATAAATACCGCAAGTATCGTCTTTCCCATTCCCGTCGGGATCTTGAGTTGTGAAAGCACGGAGAACCTTATCAAGAGATTCAATGTCCTGAGGCACAGGAAGATTCATCTTCTCGATCCAGTCTTTGCGGAAAACAATATTACTACGTCCAACTGGACGTTCTCTATACAAGCAATACAGTTTACCGTCAACCATCAGATTCTTGTTGATTGCAGGATTAAGATTGGACAAAGTCGGAAACTCAGAGAGAAGTTCGGGTGTCAATTCCCAGAATATGCCGGCACGCTGTGCTTCGAGCATGGCAGGCTTACGGGTTTGATTGCAAGCATTAAACACCATAGGCATATCGCCAGATGCCAATGTCAGCAATACTTTCTCATTATAGCCTGAATCGGGAATCCAAGTTACATCAAATTTTGCGCCAGTTTCTTCCTCTATGATCTTAAAGATCTCATGATCAGCGGGAGGAGCTTCAAAAGAAACATAATTTGTCAGCATTGTGATAACGAATGGTTCTTCTGCAACGCAGATAGTGGGCACAATAATAGAGGACAACAGAATAACAGAAACAACGAATGCAAGCAATTTCTTCATACTAATTCTCCTTCTTTTCTTATTATTTTTTAGTGAGATCGCCTTTGAGAATTCCTTCTACCCTCCTTTGATTAGATTAGCTGCTTTGGGATTCCTTCTACCCTCCTTTAATTAGATTAGTCGAAAGATGCTTCCAGAAAATTTATCTGATACGCTGCTCAAGATGGTACAATCGTCAAGATTACTGACCCGGTAACAATAACTTTATTGACAGTTCTTTCAACTACTTTCTCGCTCAAACGTAGTTGTATTTTATGACCTTAACCCCTTTGTGTCGTAATTATAGCACTGTGGGCTCGACAAAAAAAAGAGGCATTTCTTTACATACGCTAAAATGTCAAAAAGCAGCACAACGCTTTAGTCAAATTATGAATGTAAATTGAGACACGAGCCATGTTATGGCCATCTCTTAAGCTACTTTTACCAATAAATGTTCAGATCATTTGTACCGCTAGTGTTCACAATGAAATTTCATTGTTTACATAACGCATATATTTATAGTGATAAAAGAAGGTCGTGTGCCAATTTTCTCCAATACCAATCAGCATGGCTCTGAAGCAGAAACTGCCTACCACATTTCTGTGGAGCGTATGAACTATTCTGTTCCCTTTGAGTACATCAATCAGAAGGTAGATGTCCGGCTCACCAGAGCCACTGTGGGGGTCTTCTACGGTGGAAACCGCATCTATTCCCTTCTCAGGCTGTACGGCCGGCCGATTTAACCAATACAGTACACTCCAGGAGCATATGCCGCCAGAGCACCAGAAGTATGTCCAGTGGAACGGTGAACGGTTCATTCACTGGATCGGTAAAGTCAGCAGCAACACGCAGGTCGCTGTCCAAGCCATTCTCGGCAGCTACAAGGTAGAGCAACAGGGCTACAAGTCCTGCGTGGATCTGCTGAGGCTGACAAACAAGTACACCCTGGAACGGCTGGAAAATGCCTGCAAACGGGCATTGGAATACACGCCCCGCCCTTCTCTCAAAAAAATATCCCAGCTATTCTGGCATCCGGCCAGGATAAAGGAATCCATGCGCAAGCGGAAGGGGCTGCAAGACATCTGACTCCGACCATATTTAATACTGATCGACCAATGGTTCATCGTCAGCACCGAGGGAGGATAAGAGTTCTTCACAAATCTTTACATAGGCCATATTCACTTCCTTCGTCGGTCGGTTTAACTCGTTCTCGATCTCCGAAATCAGGATGTCATGGATTTGTTGGGCCGTGAGTTCTCCTTCGGAGATTTTACGGCGGATTTTCTCAACTTTAGTATGGCAAAGGGCCATTGAGGTGGCATCCACGTCTATTTCCCCCCTTTCACTTTTTTAGAAGCGCCCAGCAGTATCAAAAGATACGGCATGATGAGAAAAAAATTCGGATTTACTTTTGCAATCTTCTTTGGTTCATATCTATACCCATCAGCTGAATTTGAGAGAGAAGTTCACCTTGACTCATTTTCTTTTCAGCTCGTATGCGAATAATGTTTTCACCTACGAGGTTTCTATCTCCAAGGGTTGTCCTACGACGCATTTCGATCACCTTCTATACCTTTTTAACCAGTATAATTTAGGTGATTGGAATCATTATTCACGCCGTGTATAATGGAAATCTTTTTTACATTAGGTGTATAAATTTAAGGATGGAAAGCTAAAACAAAGACAAATTGGCACTGTTGCAGACAGAAAATGCTTGCAACAGTGCCAGCCTATTTTTGTTTGAAGCCTTAATGAAGCAGATGAATTATAGAACGGAAAAGCACAGGATTTCTTAATGGATAAAATATTCCTTGACAAAATTCTTTCCATAACCAAATCAATAGCCTCAAATAGAGTGGATTTTCCCGAGTTGTTATTGCCGACAAACACCGCATTTTCGCTTACTAAAATAGACGCATTTTTGATTCCCCGAAAATTTAAAATATCAATTTTACATATGTTCACAACCGCACCCCCCTCTACAAAGAACTTGGAATTTTAACAATGCACTTTTCTTTTTGACTGCAACAAAATCAACTCAGCAATCAGCCCTTTCTCATCTCCCGATATACCACATCGGCCAATGCGCTCATTATGGCATTGTACTTGTGCTGATCCTCAAAGAGAGAGGTATAGGTATCCTGCGATTCCAGATAGCTGTCCTGAGCCGCTGCGCCGAAGGCTTTGGGAAAAATGCTCTCCACAAAGATCTGCGGGTCAGAGGTCTGCGCCATCTTGGTCAGCTTTTTATCCGCCATCAAGCGGGTGCGCAGAGCCGTCAGCAGCACTTTGTCTCCCTCGGTGAATTCGCCCTTGTACTTTTCGTTGATCTTGGCGATGATCTCATCCAACGGCGACTTTGTGTCTAGGCCCATTGCACCCTTTTGCTTGGCCGGTTCGTACACACCCTTCACCTGTTCCAGCTCAATACTTCCGGCGAAGGTCTTTTGAAGTTTGTAGTATTCCAGCTTCAACTTACCCTCAAGATCCACCATATCCGTGGTTTCCGCAGGCAGCAAATTGATCAGATAACAACAGAACACATATTCCTTGTGCAGTTCCTTATCGAACATCCGCAGGATCTGCGAAATATAGCCGTACCACTTAATGAGATTGCGCACCTGACGGCGGAACTGGTACCGCTCGTTGGGCGTTTTCTGATTGTAACGGTCTGCCACCGGCTTCAACACACTGGTCATTCGCCCCATCGCACGGGCATCCTGCCGTCCGGTGCTGAAATACTCCTTGGCAAAAGCCTCTATGTCTGCATCGTTGTAGACCGCAAAACCCCGCAGCTCCTTCTGCGTCTGATAGATCAGGTCAGCGTTAACCTCCTGCGAAAGCGAGGTTTCTTGATAGAACGGCTGAAACGCCTCCAGAATGTCCTCTTTCTTGTTGGCAAAATCGAGAACGAAAGTGTCCACCTTGCCGGTGCAGGTGCGATTCAATCTGGACAGCGTCTGCACCGCTTTGACGCCCTTCAGCTTTTTGTCCACGATCATCGTGTGCAGCAGCGGCTCGTCAAAGCCGGTCTGGTACTTCTCGGCAACGATCAGCACATTGAAATGGTCGTGGAACTCTGCCTTGGTCTGCGTTTCGGCGATGTGCGTCCCATCCGCACGAACATTCAGCTTCGGCTCGGTGTATTCTGTATCGCCATCCTGTACAGCGCCCGAAAATGCCACCAGCACCTGCACATCGTCGTATTTCTGCTCCTCTATGTAGCGCTTGACCTCGTGGTAGTAACGCACTGCCGCAAGGCGGGACGAGGTGATAACCATCATTTTACCCCTGCCGCCGATCTTGTTTCGGGTGGTTTCGCGGAAGGTCTCCACGATGATTTGCGCCTTCTGCGAGATGTTGTAGGGATGCAGCTCCTGATATTTGCGGATCACTTTAGCCGCACGGCTGGCGGGTACATCCGGGTTATCTTCGGAGGTTTTGACGATCTTAAAGCAGGTGTCATAGGTCATATAGTTCTGGAGCACATCCAGAATAAAGCCTTCCTCAATGGCCTGCCGCATACTGTAAATGTGGAACGGATGAAAACTGCCGTCCTCATATTCCGTGCCGAACAATTCCAGCGTCTTGTCCTTGGGCGTTGCGGTAAAGGCAAAGAAGGACAGGTTCTTATGCCGCCCCTGAACGGTCATTTCCCGCATCAGGCGGTCGTCCGGGTCCAGTTCTTCTTCGGCCTTGCCCTCAATCTCGGCATATTCCCGCAGAGCATCCTCGGTATCCGCAAGGGCGGCCTTCAATTTCAGAGCCGAGCTGCCGGTCTGGGAGGAATGAGCCTCGTCTACGATGATCGCAAAGTTCCGCCCCGCCACCTTGTCCACTTCCTGATAGATGACCGGGAACTTCTGCAAAGTAGTGACGATAATACGCACATCGCCGTTGATGGCGTCCCGCAAATCCTTGGAGGTTTTATCTTCCCCGATGGTCTCAATGGCGCCGAGGGTGTGGTCAAAGCCGGAGATGGTCTCTTGCAGCTGCGCATCCAGCACGGTGCGGTCGGTGACGACGACCACGCTGGAGAACACCGGCTTGTTCTCCGCATTGAACAATGATGCCAGCCGATATGCCGTCCACGCAATGGAGTTGGATTTGCCGCTTCCGGCACTGTGCTGGATCAGGTAATTATGCCCCGCCCCGTTCTGCCGGACATCGGCCAGCAGCCTGCGCACCACATCCAGCTGATGATAGCGCGGAAAAATCAGCGTTTTACCGTCCTTCAAGTTCATAAACTTCTGGATAATATCCATCATACTGTCCTTTTGAAAGACATTCTCCCAAAGATATGCCGTCGGATAACCGTTGGGGTTTGCCGGATTGCCCTTGCCGCCGTCGTTTCCGGCTCCGTTGGAGCCCTGGTTAAAGGGCAGGAAATAGGTGTTCTTTCCGGCGAGCTTTGTAGTCATCCACACCTCGGTGTGATCCACACAGAAATAGGCCAGAATGCGCTTGTTGAACTGGAAGCAAAGCTCCCGCGGGTCGCGGTCATACATCCACTGCCGCTTGGCGTCGTCCACCGTTTGTCCGGTGTACTGATTTTTCAGCTCAAAGGCGAACACCGGGATGCCGTTGAGCACCAGCACCATATCCACGCTCTTTTTCGTGTCAGCAGAGAAGTACCACTGGCGATAGCACTCGACGGTGTTTGCCGCCCACCGGGCAGCCGCCGCCTGATTCAGGGCAGACTCCGGCTTAAAATAGCACACCCGAAAACGCAGTCCGCGATGCTTGAAGCCGTGGCGCAGGACAGAGAGCAGACCATCCGTCTCGCAGGCGGTGTTGAACGCCGTGCAGAATTTCCGCACCGGGTCCACCTGATTGGCGTTTTCAAAACGCGCCCATTCCTTGGGCTGGGTGCGCTGAACAAAGTCGATCAGGGTATGCACATAGAGCCCCTGTTTGGAGTCGTAGGTATCCGCGCCCTTGGTATATCCGCCCGCCGTGGAGAGAAAGAAGGATTCTATATCCGCTTCAAAGCGTTTTTCGGTGGTAATCATAGTTCGTTCCCCTTATGTAAAGTTACTCGGGCATGCGCTCAGCGAAGTAAATCGACAGCTGTGCGTGGATCACGCTCCAGTCCCGCTGCCGTCCTG
>OKRW01002096.1_pt1 | contig 15220 bp, 8 predicted proteins | sample 1601151 | NCBI WGS metagenome assembly OKRW01 (sample SAMEA3541471, study PRJEB24748) | human gut metagenome | biome: human gut; feature: human-associated habitat; material: faeces | place: China | collected 2012 | reverse complement strand
CAATTACAAACCTACCCTTTTCTCTTTATCCTGCAAAACGTTTAGGACACTATTGACAAGAACCAACCAAAAGATCAGGAGAAGGCTGATGCTTTCATCTCCTTTACCTTCAACCTCCCACAGGGTGGTACAAGAGCTGAAGCAGCTAATGTCGATGGCGCAAACGCTGGCGATACCTACGTAGGTACCACTGACGAGCAGGCTATCAAGGGAGTCCGCGTCGTACTCTTCGACGAGACCTCTGGCATTGTTAAGTATGCCCTCACTTACAACATCACAGGTACGGGTAGTGCTGCTCCCACGGGTGACATCGCTGGTACAGCTACGACGGCTAACTTTACCACAAAGGCTAAGGCAGTCGTAAGCCAGGACTACCAGATGCTCGCCATCATCAACCCAACAGCTGAGGTTATCGCAGCTACAGCAGAGGGTAAGTACCTCAAGGATGCTCAGGCAGCTATCACGACTGATGTGGCTACGCTATCAGGCAATGGTATTATGATGTCTAACGAGCAGGGCCTTGTCAAGGTTGCTGCTGGCGATATGAAGGATACCGAGGGTGCAGCTGAGGGTGCTCCTATCAAAGTAAACGTAGATCGTATCCTCGCTAAGGTATTCGTAGGTGGCACTCCTACATTTGAGAATGGTAAGCTGACCAACATCAAGTGGCAGCTCAACGTTACCAACAAGAAGACTTTCATCTATCGTCAGCTCGCTCAGGTTATGGAGTCTAAGGATAACTTCGTCGCAGAGGTTGCAGGTGACAATAGCAAACGCTTCGACCGCTACGCTAAGGATCCTAACTTCCTAGCTGGAGAGTTCAACGCTGCAGACTTCACCTACCTAGAGGGTACGCCTGAGATAAAGGGTACCTTTGGCTACAATGACGCTGATGGTCAGTACTGCCTCGAGAACACGATGGACGCTCCAATGCAAAAGCACCAGGGTACGACCTCATTCGTCCTCAGTGGTACCTGGACTCCTAACGAGCATGATGGCATCACCTTCACCGAGGGTGAGACATGGTACAGCTATATGGGCTTCACCTTTACAAAGACTAAGATGCTTGAGTATAAGGGTATCATCGAGGACAATACTAACACCAAGACTGAGATTGACAAAACACCTGCAGGCTTTAAGGCTGCCCTCAAGGCTGCTCTTGCTAGTATGAATGTTGATGCTCAGGGTGACGTTGCTGCTTCTGGTACGTTTGAGAATATCAAGGCTTACAAGGATGGTGCTTGCTACTATCAGACGAACCTAATCCGTCACTTCAATGATACACAGTCTAGCAAGGATATGGGCTACGGCCGCTACGGTGTCGTACGTAACAACATCTACAAGATCAACATCTCAAAGATCTCTCAGCCAGGTGAGCCTGATGTAGTCAACGAGAAGGATGACGACGATGATGACGACCCAACGAAGGTCTTCGTCTCATTCGACATCACGATCAATCCTTGGATCGTTCGTACACAGGATATCTCTCTATAATTCCTGAGTACACTTTGCTTGTCGAACTGCGAGACGTGTAACCCGCTGTAGGGACGCCGAGACGTGTAACGATTTGTAGGGACGCTCGGTCTGAGCGTCCGTTGCATCAAAGGTTACAGCGTCAAGGATTTAACGGGGACGGACGCACAAGACGTGTAACCCGCTGTAGGGACGCTCGGTCTGAGCGTCCGTTGCATCAAAGGTTACAGCGTCAAGTTATTACCCGTTTCGGCTGGTTCGGGGACGGACGCACCGACCGTGCGTCCCTACAAAGGGTTACCCGTTTGAGCGGGTTACACGTCATCGACAGCAATACTATCCTATGAGGGGTTGAATGTTCCCCTCATAGGAACTATTCACATAAAAGAGGGCGAAAGCCCCACACTGACACTATGGTTTCACACAGTCTATCTCGATCGAGACTATTATATATAGGAATCCTGCTCCTGCTAGGCTGGAGCTTCGTCTCTTGCGACAAGTGCATCTACGAGGATCTGTCCACCTGCCCCCTTCGTGTGCAGTTGCGCTACGACTACAACATGCAGTACGTAGATCGCTGGCATCGCGAGGCCGAGGATGTGCATCTCTACATCTTCGACGAGGCCGGACGCTTTGTCTCGGAGATGATCAATGCGGCTGCACCTTACGAAGAGCAGCAGACCTTCGAGCTACAGCTCGCCCCGGGCAACTACACCATCATGGCACTCTGCGGCCACCGTATGGGTACTCTCTATGAGCAGAGCAAACTGCAGGCTGGCACCTCGACGATGCAGGACCTACTCGTGCAAATCTCGAGAGCTGAGGACAAGCGCATCACCGCCGAGCTGCCGCCACTACTCTATGGCGTCTCCAAGGAGGTCCAGGTGCTGGGCGATGGGAGCCGTCTTATCGTCGTGCCGATGGCTAAGTGGACCAACAAGATTCGCCTCGTCATGCAGGACATCTCGGAGGGTGGCAAGTCCAACATCAAGCTCGACAACTACGACTTCCGCATCACCGCTCCCAACGGTCGCTACAACGGTGCTGGCGAAGTACTCACCGACGACGTCCTCACCTACACCCCGTACTATGCTGAGCAGGTCAAGGGAACGGGCGGTATCGCTGTCGAGCTCAACACGCTCCGCCTGCTGACCAACCAAGAGCAGAGACTCATCATCACCGAGCGCGCTACCGGCAAGGAGTTGCTCAACGTGGATCTGCTGTCGCTACTGCTGCAGACGAAGTTCTATGCGAATAATAAGCTCTCCGATCAGGAGTACCTAGATCGCGAGGATCACTACGCCGTCATCTTCGCCTTCGATGGTCGCCCCGTGACACAGGAGACTTTCCTAGCGGTGAACGTATGGATCAATGGCTGGCTCATCCGTGAGCAAGACCATAATATATAATGTGTCTAACCTCTCGAGCTACAAAGCCATGACGAAATGCAATCTATATAGCATACAAGGAGGCTCCCGCACGATCCTTGCGTGGCTGCTCTCCACGATGCTCCTGCTGGCTGGTCTGACCAGCTGCGTCAAGGAGGATCCCTCCGCCTGTCCCCCCGAAGTGGAGGGCGGAGACTTCTACCTCTCGATGAGCGTGGCGCCACAGTCCACCTTCCGTCAGGGAGAGGTGCCTCTACCTGAGCTACAGAAGAAGCTCACCGCTGCAGAGAATAAGGTCAAGTCTGTGCGTGTCCTCATCTTCGACCACGCTACGGGCAAGTGTCTAGTCAATCAAGTCTTAGGAGGCTATACACAGCCAGTAACCAATGGCACGCCTTGGAGCCATCCTGTCCTTATTCCTGGAGATATAAAGAGCTTTGACTTCTACTTCGTTGCCAATGAGGCGTCGAAGACTTACAACCTAACGACAGCCCTGCAGGGCGTCACCGAGCGCGGGCAGCTCTACACGCTTTCCACGCTGACGAAAATTCCCTGGCAGCCGGAGTTTCTCCCTAAGCTAGCGGAGGGTGGTGCTGAGGACGACCTCATCCCGATGACCGCTATCTGTCCCAACGTATCTATTGATGCTATCAAGCAGATGCTGGGGAAGGGTACTGAACCGGACCCATACCGCTTTCTAGCCACACCGACTGAGCGACATCCCGTACGTCTGACCCGTGTGCTGGCGCGTATCGACATCACGATTCCAGACATGATTGCCAACAGCGTGCTGGGAGACCCCACCTCGGATCAGGTGCTTGTCCTAGACTATATAGAGGACTTTGAGATGGCACTGTACAATGTGCCACGCTACTTCGCCCTCTTCGCCTCGCGCTACTACGACGAGAACCAGTGGACCACCTCGCTCTACAATCCTATCAGCTCCAACTACTATCGGGATCCTCAAGGCGGGCAGGACTGCTACTACATAGAGCGAGACAAGAACAAGGTGCAGCGCAATATGGCTAGCACCGCAAGCGCTGGTCAAGCTATCGGTGAGCTTAGGACTTCCGACTACTACACTACAATTTACGTGCCAGAGTTCATCCGTCAGGCAAGTGCCGATGAGGGGCTAACGACCGACCAGCTGGCAGCGATGCAGCTCAGGCTTACCTTCCAGGTCAATGAGTGGGACCCCAAGCACCGCACGGGCTATCAGGTTGGCAGGCATCCACTCAAAGACAAATTTACCGACCGTATCTCGGAAGAGACCGGTCAGCTCGCAGCAAACAATGCGGGCGTGAGCGAGTACTCCGTCATCCGCAATACCTGGTACCAGATCAAGATCACGCAGCAAGACTTTGAGTAGTCGTGCCTTGACGCAGATACCCTTTATCCAACCTATGTCTCATACGCTATGAAACGATATAGATACATCACCCTCTCCCTCCTCCTCCTCCTTCTGTCGCTCTCCTCACTCTCTGCACAGAAGACATCCCAACAAGGCTCAGATAAGGATGGGAACTACATGTTTGAAGTGACAACGACCCCCTCTTATTGTCTGAATGAGGGTACGATGGAGGTTAAACTGCTTATAGCATTTAATGGCGCTCCGCTGAGGCTCTCTCAGATAGAGCAGGTGGAGTACGAGGTCAAGGATGGGGAAGGTCATAGTTACACTCAGGGTTACAAGCCAGCGCCAGCTCCTACAGAGGCGCTTCGGTTAGAGCAACTACCCGGGCGCGAGGACTACAGTATCTCTATTAGACTGATAGCTAAAGAAGGAATAGGCAAGTCTGACGTTGAGACCTTCCTCCGCTGGAATGCAAAGGTCGAGAACAAGTATGTAGCGTTGGAGGAGACCCAGGTGAAGTTTGATGCCTATAGGTTGCCTTGTAGACCGTACGGTAGCTTTCATATCGTAGTGCGAGGGGGTACGCAGAGACCTCCCGTCTTGAATATTAAGCAGGCACCCGCCACCTTTACGGGTGCTAGAACTATGCAGCCCACTAAGCGGGAGGTCAAGGGTGACACGACCCTCTACCACTTTGAGTATAGCGGGGTGCTACCACAAGGTGTGTACGAATACTCTTTGGATAGTGACTGTCGAGAGACTACTGCCAAGTCGTTCGCCGTCTACGGTCCTACGACCAACCTGCCTACGGTGCCATCGGATCTCAAGCTCCCATTTGGTATCGATGTTATGAGTGGTGAGGGTTGCGCTAGTAGCATCAGTGCGTTTGGAGCCAGCTTCGATAAGGATAAGCCAGAGCTACGAGAGCTCTTTAAGGAGATCAATAAGGGCTACCAAGGAGATGCGGAGAGACTTTTCCCTGAGTATGCCGACTCTTTCCCCTCCACCTTTATGGCAAACTACGAAGTGGTTGTAGTGTCTCAGCAAGAGTATGCGAAGCTCCAGCAGGGTACGCTAGACGCCAGCACGCTCCTTTGGAGTAGTCAAACGGGATCTCTCACGAAGGTCGACGCCAATGACTCGGAGGGTGGTGGTGTCAGCATCTCTTATCGACTGCCTCAGTCGATGTCTCTACAAGAGCTTCGTAGGCAGCAGGCACTCCCAGCTGCCGTGCTGATACGTGTCAAGAGACCCAACGAAGGGTGCAATGACTATATCACTATCCCCATCTTGGTGGACTTAGACTTCCACAAAAATCGCTTTCAGATTCTTGAAACAGAAGACGCCTCTGACTGCTCGATAGGACAGATTATATGGTTCCAGGGGTGGAACTTCTGTACGCTACGCTTTAAGTACTACGAGCTACCAGACGGTTCTGACAAGCCCGACCCATCGGCTACGCCTATCCACACTTCAGATGATTTTGGTCCAGCAGTCTCTACTTCGATAGACAAGCGATACACTTTTGAGGGATATGACCCGACGAAGCGTTACTACGTCGAGATAGAGGGTACGGATCTCTATGGCAATCCCATCACACCTAAGCCTAGCCTCATCCTAGCCCCCACAAACAAAAAGCCTATAAAGAATCGTCTATACGACTTCTCTAGCATCTACGCCCACCTGCCTCAGCCGATGCTGGATAGAATAAAGCTTGGTAGTCTTACCGCTTATTTAAGTCCAGGTTATCACACCTATCTTTTCACCTTTTACGGGCAGTCTCTCAATGCTATGGCTGGTATGGAGATCACGCTTGTCGAGGCTCCCGAAGGGTATGAAGAGTATCGCCGTACGTGTGAGAGCTACTACTTCAATACGCCCAATCCTACGGATGCTGAAAATCCTTATGGTGGTGGAATGATAGGACTCGGAGAGACAATCAAAATGTCCAACACCTTTACAGGGCCTGGGGGGACTGGCACCCCTGAATACTTTTTCCCATTTAGATTTATCTATAAGGTAGGCAAAAACGGAGAGCGCGTAGTCTATCCTTACAAAGACAACTATTCTAAACCCTCTCCGATTAAAGACATTCTTACTAATGATCCAGAGAAGGATGCTTTTTTGGAGAAGCGCCCTATGCCTCGTGGCATCTATCGTCTGAAGTTTGAGCATCCTTGTCAGCCTGGAGAGTCCTTCTATATAGATCTAGATATGAGTGAGCCAGACTTCAAGCCTGAGCTTACGGAACTCATTAAGCCGGTGGTGGATCGAACCTCTTGTGATGAGGTGCGTGTCTACCCCTTTGCTGATGGTCGCCTAGACTATGCTGTAGATAAGGCGGGTAAGCCTCGCAATATTATCTTTTATGCTACGGTCAATTCAAAGGGTATAGGTAAGGAGTGGCTTTACTTTTTCCCGTATGATCGCAGTGGCAAACCAGTAGATCATACTAAGTTCTATATCCCTGTCAAAAGTGTAGATCTCCCGCTCACTCTGAATCTTCGCTACTTCTACCCAAAGCCTAGCTGGCAGTGGATAAACTACGATTGTAATAAGTGGGCTCACAAGGTAGACTCCGTTGGGGTCAATCAGTTTGTCAAGGGAGAGCTGGAGAGAGGGAATGTCGGTGATGGCTATTACAAGTTACCTCTTGATGGTTACGATCCAACCAATGACCAAGACGATTGGGGTGAGGATGGCTTTTCGTGGTCTTCTTGGTCTGCAGAGCCGTTTGTCCCTTGGATTTCAGTTGATGTGCCTATAGATACAAAAGATCTGACTCCCTCGTACGCACGTCCTACCTACGTAGGGTATCGCTGCTCCAAGGAGACGGGCTATATGGCGTTTAAGCTTATCAACATCCCGAACAAGGTTGGTACCGTGGTCCTCAAGGATGGGGACAAGGTCATTATGAGCTCAAATATTGAGGACTTGCCCGAAGACTTGATGGTCCGCTGGGAGCTTAATGCTGAGTCGGGTAGTGAACTCAAGAATGAGTACAGGCTGGAGATTAAAACCAGTCTATGTGGTGAGACGAATATGCAGACGGAGAAGTTTACCGTCAAGCTCGAGGACATCTCTGAGGGTATTGCGGTGACCGTCTCTCCGCAGGGTGCTCACTGTCCTGGCGATATAGTGACCCTGACAGCAACCAATCTGGGTGTGCCAGACAGTGCGTACAAGTGGACCTTTGACAATGGAGACACCGACTCTGGACGTACTATCCGCCGTAAAGTGTCCGCTCCTCGGGTAGTCGATGGTAAGGCGCACTACGAGAGCTACACGTTGACCGTCAACGGAACTAGGTGTGGTCCGCGTGACAGTAAAGGTATCATCCCTGTTTCTCCAGACGAGCTGTGGTGGATGCCTCGTCCAACCTCCGCAGAAGGACACGGCACGCTACCTGAAGGGCCTTTTGCAGCAGACCAAACATTCAATGCTTTCGTGGTACCACGGCAGGGAAATGACCCTAACGACAAGAAAGCACGTGAAGAGCACTACGACTGGAATAACCCTGACAACTGGGCATTTCTCTATAATGGAGCGTTTTATCCAGCGAATGCTGTGCCAAGTAGCTGCACCAATGTGCATATAGTGAATATGGCGTACTTCAAGTTAGAGGATGCCTCGGGTCAGCCGATTTGTCCGCAGCCAGACCTCGATAAGGAGGTGACTCTACGTGACCTTTACGGTGAGCCTACCTGTATCGATATCACTTTCCACTCGGGAGGGTTTATCTATAACCTCTCTCAGCTCAACTACCGACGTGCTATGGTGCGTTACAACTTTGGCGTAGCGAAGGGTACAGAGTATGAGAGTGACAAGCATATCTATACCACTGAAGAGTTCGACACCGATGAGTGGCTGTATGATCGTGCTCAGCTCAACCTGCTGGCTGCTCCGCTATACGATATCTATGCGGGCGACTACAGCTTCAGTGCCTCACCTTACACCTATCAGCTTGGCTTACGAGTCTTGCCTGGTATCGAGGAGAATGATGTGTATGATATGGCTGAGTTTGACGCTAGTGCCTTCAACGATCCCTCGCCACTACAGTCTATCTCGATGGCGGGCAATAATAATAGCATCGCTCTGATTGTGGCTGGAGACGAGCAGGGCTTTAAGAACCGAGAGGGTAAGAGTGCTATTGTAGAGCGTCGTGGTATCTTGGAGTTGCCTTACTTCGACAGGCCTGACGTAGCGAACACCTTCTACCATCAGACCTACGATGCTAGCACGGGGCAGAGTCGCTTCCAGTACTTCGATGGCAAAGCTCAGCGCTTCCGTGGTTACTATTCGTATGCTCAGCGCAGCAAGATGGCTTACCGCTTTATCTTTGAGAACCCGACGACGCAGCGTATCTCTAAGCTCGCTGACGGTACCGAGGGTTACACGATGGAGGTGAGCGCAGCTGCTGCTGGTCAGGAGGTGATGGTGGGCAATCCATTTATGACACCGCTAGAGATAGCTCCTTTCCTAGATGCTAATAAAGAGGTTATAGAACCCTATGTGAGATTCTTGAGCCTTGTTAAGGTGAAAGGCTATGATCCTCTGAAGCTAGATGGGTCGATCTCTACCTACCACCGAGCTACAGCCGAAAATAAGACGATCAATCAGCTCGAAGCCTTTGTGGTCAAGCTCAAGGAGGGTGTCGGTTCTGGAGCAAAGCTCGTCTTCCCAACAACTGCTCTCGACACATATGCTAAACAACAAACTCAGAGCGGTAGCCTGCGTAGTACTAGCGGTGACGCTGACGAGGAGACTGCACGCTACCTGTCGCTGACGTTACAGAGTCGCCTGGGTAAGGATCGTGCGCTTGTCACCTATGGCGATGAGTTTGGCTCGGTCAATAAGCTCCTGATGAGCACGGAGAGTCGCTATCCTTCGATCGCTATCATCGATCCCGCAGGTGGTTCCTATAAGGATCTCTATGCGGACGATGCGGCTACGGGGCATTACCAGCTAGCCACACGGGTCTCTGAACCGATCGATGTGACGCTCTCGCTCGCCGGTAGTGTGATGGGGCACGTTGTGACGGCTCGTCTGATAGACCACAAGAGCGGCCTGGAGCATGACCTGACGGGTGGTAAGAGTTGCCAGATCAAGCTCTTCCCCGATGATGCCGAGGGACGTCTGGAGCTACGCGTGGACGGCGACTTTACGTCGGTCGCTCCGACGGCAGAGCCTACAGATGAGCTGCAGGCGCAGTACAGCGAGGGTATGCTGACTATTCGCACGACACAGGAGATGTCATCTCTGCGGCTTGTACAGGGTGACGGTATCACGGTCTACACGCAGTCGCTTCCTGGGCTGACGGAGTACAGCGAGCGTATCCTCCTCTCGTCAGGCAGCTACGTCGTCGAGGCGATCGGCACGGACGGTGTCGCACGCCGTGCGACGCTCGTGGTGAGATAGCGGTTGGCTATTGGCTGTTAGCTGTTGGCTGTTGATTAAAGGTTAATAGTTAGAGGCACTGGTACTGAGTATTGGTGCCTCTAGTTTTGTATGCCCGTCATACCAAAAGAAAGGAAAACACTCGTATGTGAGCGTTCTCCTTTTCATTGGTAGAAATGGGATGACTAGCGACTCGAGCGGATCGGAGCACTGCCCCAGCAGAGCTGACGCTGAGGATCGTAAATGGTGGCAAACTGACCAGCCGCAATGCCTTGTATCGGCTCGCTACTGACTAGCTGATAGCCCCCTGAGGGGAGTCGCTCGAGGCGACCCTCGGTGAAGTCGGGCGTGTGTCTGATCTTGAAGGTGACCTCCAGCGGACTATCTGACGGGGTCTCCGTCCAGAGCCACGGATCGATCGTGAGCCAGTGCATCTCCTCGGTCTCGATGATCGTGCCGTACTGCGTCTTGGGGTCGTAGCCTCGTGAAGCGTAGAGGACGTTGTGCTCCACATCTTTTGCCACCACATACCACGGCCCGCCCGAGAGCCCTAGCCCTTTGCGCTGCCCGATGGTGTGAAACCAGTAGCCTCGATGCTCCCCGATCTTCTCTCCTGTCTCATGGTCGATGATGTCGCCCGTCTGAGTGCCTAAGTAGCGCTCGATGAAGTCGTTGTAGTTGATCTGTCCTAAGAAGCAGATGCCTTGGCTATCTTTGCGCTGTGCATTGACTAGATGCGCTTCGAGGGCGATGCGACGCACCTCTTCCTTGGGGAGGTGACCGATAGGGAAGAGGAGACGCTCCATCTGTCGAAAGCCGATCTGCGCCAAGAAGTCGGTCTGATCCTTTACTGGGTCGGGAGAGGTGCCAAGGAAGGTCAAGCCCGCTGCCGTCTTTCGTATCGTAGCGTAGTGACCCGTGGCAATGTAGTCGTACTCGGATCCACACCTCTCCTCAAAGGCTCCGAACTTGATCAACTTATTGCACATCACATCGGGATTGGGCGTGAGTCCTTGCTTCACCGCATCCATCGTATAGGAGACTACACGATCCCAATAGACTTGGTGCAGGTCGATGATCTCTAGGTGCAGGTCGTAGCGACGGGCGAGGAGCGTCACCAGTTCGATGTCTTCCTCGGCAGGACAGTCGAGATAGCCTCCATCTTCGTCCTGCATACCGATACGTATATAGTAGAGGTCTGGACGAAAGCCCGCCTCGACGAGCAGATGCATCGCCACACTGCTATCCACACCACCCGAAGCGAGCAGAGCGATACGGCTATCCCGTGGCAGTGATGTGTAGAGAGCGGTCTCCATACACCTCATAAGTCAAGCCCTCAGAGAGGACTACATACGCTCGGGCAAGTCGATGCCTAGAAGCCCCATAGCACTATGGCTCGTCTCGGCAACGGTCTTGCTGAGCTGCAGACGCATACTGCGTAGCGCTTCGTCCTCCTCACGCAGCACGGAGCACTCGTGGTAGAACTGGTTATACCCCTTGACCAAGTCGTAGGTATAGTTGGCAATGCGGGCTGGCGAATAGCTCGCGGCAGCCTCCTGCACAACTGTCGGATAGTCGAGCAACTGCTGGACGAGTGCTGTCTCATACGACGAGAGAGTTAGCTCACCCGTCTCAGGGAGCTGATGCTTGTAGCCCATCTCGTCAGCCTTCTGCAGGAGCGAGCAGATGCGTGCGTAGGTGTACTGAATGAAGGGCCCTGTGTTGCCGTTGAAGTCGATAGACTCCTCGGGGTTGAACATCATATTCTTCCTCGGGTCCACCTTAAGGATGAAGTACTTGAGTGCGCCCAGTCCGACCATCTCAGCGGTGCGTAGCTCCTCGGTTGTCGGTTCGGCAGCTAGCTCTGCGCCCTTCGCCTGCTGAGCTGTTCGTGCTACCTCTAGGGCGGTGTCGCGCATAGCGTCCATCAGATCGTCCGCATCGACGACCGTACCCTCGCGACTCTTCATCTTACCGTGAGGGAGCTCGACCATGCCGTAGCTAAAGTGCGTCAAGCTCTTGCCCCACTTATATCCCAAGCGGTCTAAGAGTAGCGATAGCACCTGAAAGTGGTACTCCTGCTCGTTGCCCACGACGTAGACCATTTGGTCTATTGGGAAGTCTTGATAGCGCAGCTTGGCAGTACCGATGTCTTGGGTGATGTAGACGGAGGTGCCGTCACTGCGTAGAAGGATCTTCTTGTCCAGTCCCTCCGCCTCAAAGTCGGCCCATACGGAGCCATCCTCATGTCGCTCGAAGAGCCCTTCCTTCAAGCCTCGCAAGACCTCCTCGCGGCCTACGAGGTAGGTGTCGCTCTCGTAGTAGATCTTGTCAAAGGATACGCCCATACGGTTGTAAGTCTCGTCAAAGCCTTTGTAGACCCACTCATTCATCTGTCGCCACAGCGCACGCACCTCAGGGTCACCCTGCTCCCACTGACGTAGCATCTGTCGTGCATCAGCCATAAGTTGAGACTTAGCCTCGACCTCCTCGTCGCTCCAGTCGGGATGCTCAGCACGTATCTGCGCTAGCTCGGCACGATACTCCTTGTCAAAGCGCACGTAGTAGTCTCCGATGAGGTGGTCGCCCTTCTTGCCCGAAGAGTCTGGCGTCTCGCCATTGCCCCAGCGTAGCCAAGCCAACATCGACTTGCAGATATGCACGCCACGGTCGTTGACGATGTTTGTCTTGACCACACGATGTCCGCTAGCCTCCAGTATCTGAGCGAGGCTGTAGCCAAGCAGGTTGTTGCGCACGTGACCGAGGTGAAGCGGCTTGTTGGTGTTTGGCGAGGAGTACTCGATCATCACGAGTGGCGACTGATCTGTCGGCGTGATGTGACCGTAATGCGGAGTCTCGGCAATCTCTCGCAGGGCTGAGAGCCACGCTGTGTCAGTCAACGTAAGGTTGAGAAAGCCCTTGACCACGCCATAGGAGGCTATGAGGTCTGTCTGCTCTTGGAGCTTGGCACCGATCGTCTCAGCAGTCTCTTGCGGAGACTTGTGCGAAGCCTTGAGATAGGGAAAAACAACGAGCGTCACATGCCCCTCAAACTCAGGGCGCGTGGCGGTCAGCGTGATCTCGTCAGCGGTCGTGTTGAGATCGTAAAGTGTATGTAGTGTCGAGGCGATCGCCTCGCTAAGCTGTCTGTAAAGGCTCATAGTATATAGTATAAGGAGTTAGAGTACTTTCATACGCCAGGTGACCCCCACGTTGATCTGCGTGCGCTGGTCATGCAGCACCGCCATCGGGTTCGTGTTTGTGCCAAAAGCGTAGTTAGCGTGTGCGTGCAGACGCACCTCGGGGATGGGTGAGTACTCGACACCGCCACCGAGACAGGTTATCTGCGTGCCGTCGATGACCCCGTAGTCCGCTGCTGAGCCACTCAAGTTCTGATCGTAGCTCCCCTTGAGGTAGAGCTTCGTCTGAACCGTCGGGTGGAAGGCTAGCTGACCATAAATAGAGTAATCGGCAAAAGCCTTCTTACCCTCTCCATCTAGTGGCGCACGGTGCATCAAGTCTAGATCGACGAAAGTGCGGCGGGTCAGCTGAAAGCGGTTGCCCAGCGAGATGTAGTTCATAAAGCGTCCAGGCGCATACTCCATAAAGTTGACACTCCACATCGGCACAAACCAATCGTGGTGTGCTGTCCATATAAGGTTGTAAGCATACATATCGGCAGGCTGCCCGCTCATCGCCTCGTATGTCTTACGATAGGGACTTTGGATCACCTGCGCATGGAGATTGTCCTGCCCATTAGGTAGGGTGTAGCTCACCGTAGCGCCCCACTGATAAGCTGGCATTTGGTAGCAGAACTCTCCCAACTGGAAGACATCTATCGGAGCTGGTTCAAACTCCCACCCACCGACGAAGACGATCCACTTGCCAAGCTTGACACTGAGCTGCTCGGTTGGGTTGTACTGTAAGTAGAGGAAGTCAATCGACTCGAAGAAAGTGCGATCTAGATTGACCGAGCTAAGCCGCTGTCGGTAGAGGTAGCTAAACTTTGGCGAGAGCGTGCCACTGAGTATGACGTTGGCGATATTGCCCTTAAAGCCTGAACCCGCCTTGTCCGATTGACTACCTATATAGATACGCTGATAGTCACCGCGCGCCTCTAGCGAGAGCGCCACCTTCTTGTTATGCGGTGCTTCTAGCTCGGCATCGGGCGTAGGCTCCTGCGCCATCAGCGAGCCGAAGGTGAGGGATAGTAGGAGGATGAGTGCCGAAAGCGACTTCGTAAGATGTGACATAGTTCTAGCTGAATCAGGTAATACTAAAAGGTGCTCTCGTCAGGCGTCCCCGTCTCGACCGTGAGTTCCTCAAGCTGGCTCTTCTTGCGCCACAGACCGTACACCTCGCTGACAGGGTCTGAGGTGATAAACGGCTCCATACGCTCAGCACGCAAATGATCCAATAGTTTGCCAAACTCGTCCCGTGTCAAGATGCACTCCAGCTGCTTATGCTCCTCGCCTGAGTAACCACCCGTCACGGAGTGGATCGTCACCCCACGATTCAGCGTGTGGATCACATAGTTACGGATATGCTCCCAATCCTTAGAGATGACATAGACACGAGTCCGCGAGCTCATACGAGTCATAAAGTAGTCGAGGATCATGCCATTGAGCCAAGTACCCACCAGACCCATAATCACCAGACCCGTAGGGCTAGTCAGGAAGGCGGAGCAGCAGATCAGACCACCAGCGATCGTCACCGACACTCCTAGTGGCACATGAAGGTACTTATTAAAGATCTTCGCCAAGATATCTAGCCCACCCGTCGAGGCATTGATGCTAAAAAGGATAGCCTGCGCAGCACTCATCACCAAGATGAAGCAGACCAAGTCAAACCCTGGATTAGCCACCATAACGCCATGCACCTCCTGAGCGAACATCGACCCCTCGACAGGATCGATCCATCCCATCAAGTCGACAAACGGGCCTAAGATCAGTGCCGTGTAGCAAGTCTTAGCGCCAAACTCATTACCGATCAAGATGAAGGAGAGTAGCAGCAAGATAGCATTGATGAGAAACATATAGGAGCCCAGCGACATAATCGGAAAGAGTCGCTCCAGCACGATGCCAAGTCCCGTCACCGATCCGACGATCAGACCACTAGGTGCGAGGAAGTAGTGTACCGCCATAGCACCGATAAACATAGCAACGGTCATCAGGACCAATTCGTGCCAAAACTTACGACTAGAGAGTAGTTCAGCGGCCTGAGCAGGCAGAGCTGCTAGGCGGACGCGAAGTTCATCCTTACTGGGGATCTTGTATTTCATTAGATGCGTATTACGTAGTGAGCGATCCATCGTGAGGCTACTGCGCTCTAGGCGACGCTCTCCGATAGGTATCTGAGTGCAAAGATACAAAATAGCACAACAAACTATCCGTATAGACATACGAAGCCTCTCACCCTCTCGCTAACTTCAGCTTTATGGTGCTGGGAGAGGAGGCTGAGTTGAGACATTATAAACAAGGTCACCTACGCATCACAACACCTTTACGCCAAAAGAGGCTGATCCCCACGTGGAGATTTCCAAATCCCTACGGAGGAACGAAAAAATCCCCACGTAGGGACGAAATGCTCCCTACGTGGGGACGAAATG
>OKRW01002092.1_pt1 | contig 15236 bp, 12 predicted proteins | sample 1601151 | NCBI WGS metagenome assembly OKRW01 (sample SAMEA3541471, study PRJEB24748) | human gut metagenome | biome: human gut; feature: human-associated habitat; material: faeces | place: China | collected 2012 | reverse complement strand
TGGTTCATCAGCAGATCTTCTCGTCTCGTCCCTGATTTGTTGAGATCGATAGCCGGGAAAATACGCTTCTCTGAAAGCTTGCGATCCAGATGAAGTTCCATGTTTCCTGTCCCTTTGAATTCTTCAAAGATAAGATCGTCCATACGGCTTCCTGTTTCCACAAGTGCCGTCGCCAGGATCGTGATGCTGCCGCCCTCTTCCAGGTTTCTGGCTGCCCCGAAAAACTTCTTTGGCTTATACAAGGCTCCGGGATCGAAACCACCCGACAGGGTCTTGCCTGATGCCGGCACTACCAGGTTGTAGGCTCTCGCCAGTCTGGTGATACTGTCCAGCAGAACCACCACATCCTTGCCGTGCTCGGCCAGTCTCTGTGCTCTGGCCAGAACCATCTCCGCCACTTTAACGTGATGCTGCGGCATTTCGTCAAAGGTGGAATAGATCACTTCTCCACTCTTGAGGCTCCGCTTCATATCCGTAACTTCTTCCGGTCGCTCGTCTACCAGCAGCACGATCAGTTCCGTTTCCGGGTAATGTTTTTCGATGCTGTTTGCGATTTTTTTAAGAAGGACTGTTTTGCCGGCTTTCGGCGGTGCAACTATGAGTCCTCTCTGTCCTTTTCCGATCGGTGCCACCAGGTCGATGAGGCGCAGGGAAAGGTCCCTGCCGTCCTCCAGAACCAGCCGTTCATTCGGGAAGATCGGAGTCAGCGATTCGAAATCCGGTCTTTTGATAGCTGCTCCCGGCTCATCTCCATTGACGGATACTACGTACAGCAGTGCGCCGAAGCGGTTTCCGTCATTAGGATGTCTGCAAATTCCTTTGATTTTATCACCGGTCTTTAAATTGAAACGCCGGATCTGCGCCGGAGCCACATAAATATCTTTTTCGCTGGTCAGAAAGTTGTTGAATCTAAGGAATCCGAATCCGTCTTCTGCCAGTTCAAGAATGCCTTCCACTTCGAAACGGTCGTCGCGACCTTCCCGGGCTTCACGAGGTTCGCGGCTTTCACGGGTTTCACGAGGTTCATGGTTGTCGCGGTTTTCACGAGGTTCCCGTGGTTCATGGTTGTCACGGCTTTCACGAGGTTCCCGCGGTTCGTGGTTGCTGCCCGGCTGCGGATCCCGGCTATGAACAGACTTATCGTGATCGTCTTTGTTACTGTTTTCTTCTTTGGGATCTTCACGCATCAGATTTGCGATCAGATCAACTTTTTTCATTTTATCGTACCCCTGCAGTCCGAAAGTTTTCGCGATTTCACGCAATTCGACCACTTTCTTGGACTTCAGAGTTTTCTCGTCCAATGTTTTCCACATATTATGTGAATCCTTTCTGTTCGTTGGTGTGGGTTGTATTTTTAGAGTGTAAAAAAATCTTAGATCGGTCTTTCGGGAATCCAAATACCCTAATCTTCTATATAATATACACCTGTTTTGAAAAGTATACAAGACAGCGGAGAAAAATCAGCAAGAAAAAAGATTTCAGCCCGGATCCCCGGCAGTATGCCTGGAATCGAGCTGAAATCACATTCCTCACTATTTGTATAGCCTCAGCTATTGTTTCTTTCTTCGAGAGCCTGCTAAGACTACTCCAATGCCGGCAAGTGCGGCTGCTGCGATGGCGATCCAGAGGACCGGTGCGAAATTATCGCCTGTGGCTGCTGCGTTATCTGCGGTCTGCTGACTGCTGCTTTGTGCAGAGGACGTCGCGGCTGATGTTGTCTGCTGCGAAGAGTCCGTCGGCTGGCTCGGATCTGTCGGCTTGGATGGGTCTGTCGGTGTCACAGGATCGCTTGGTTTGCTCGGATCTGTCGGCGGCGCAGGCACAGGATCGCTTGGCTTGCTCGGATCCTTCTTCTCCACTTTGACAAGATAAATATCGACGGTATTATTATCCACTGTTACGTTATCGATCCCCTTCGTTGTTTTCCCATCGTCAATACGATATTCCCCGTCATAGGCAGATCCCGTCTCATTATCCCCGCTGAGCACATTCTGGATGTTGGCAGAAAGCTGCTTCTTACCGTCTTCATACTGATGCAGATCTGCCACGACCCTGGCGCCCGGATTGACCATATGAGTTCTGGATTTGATCTTCTTGGTCACCGTTTCTCCATTCTCTTTATAAGAAACGTAGAAATTTACCATATACGGAATGGCGTCTCTTTCCTCTCTCGCCTTCCATACAGCACGCAAAGTCAGGATCTTCCGATCCTTGTCACGATCATAATACAGGCAGTCCTGCACCGCGGCGATGGAATCACCGCTGCATTGCAGCGACTCACCTTCGGCATAGGTCAAAGGGTTGCCGTCTGCCAGTTTCTTGACAGTTTCGGTCGGACATCCCGTTCCGTCATCCTGTGTTTCCGCAGTCAGAACTTCCCAGTGATCGAATATGAATCTGCCGGTTTTGTCCACCGGCTGCTGGTTGGAAATCAAAACTTTCTGGTGATTTTCACAGTTGTATCCGTTTTCTCCGCCATTCTGATAGGCCGGCATATCCTCGATATCTGTGAGGTTCGGCGAGATCTGCACTCCATCCTGCGTGCGCCCGGCTCCCGATACATAGCTGATTCCGTATTTGATCGGGGACGCCTGGATATTGACCAGCACAACGCCCTGTGCAGGAGCGGCATTCATATACTTCTGCAAAGCCTTTGTCCCGCAGAAATAGTAATAACCGTCGCTGCTGGCCTGCCAGTTCTCGTAGGAGACGCCTTTAAAACCGGTCTCGGTTTTGATCAGGTATTGTACGAAAACATCCTCTCCTGTTTTAAGATCATCATCTTCCTGAAGCTTCGTGCCGTCTTTTTTCGTGTAGGATATATGAGGCATCTGATAGCCGTCCGCTTTCTTAAAGCGTATGGGATCAGAGTAGTTATTACTTGATACCCTTTCAACAAGCGAGCCTGGCTTTAAAGCGATCCAGCTTCCCTGCCCGTCTCTGGTCTGATAGTACTGCGGATCGCTTACACCATTCAGGTGCTTGAATACCAGCTCCTTGTGATAATGACCGACCAGGTTGCCTGCGCTGACAGTCAGGTTTTCATAGCAGTTCTCCACATCCATACGATATCTTCGGGTAGCCGAGCTTCCATTATCACCTCGGTTGGAAGTCACACTGATCGTGATTTTCGTCCCCGTGGAAAGTGTTGTTGTTTCTGTTACTGTTTTATCGCTTTTTACAGCTACCATCGGTACCGTTACCGGCTCTCCGTTGATCTGCAGCTGATCCAGTTCCCAAGTAACCTGATGCGCCGTCCAACCCCCAAAGTCCCAGGAGAAGCTGTGGTCCTGGGCAGAAAAGGTCTTTCGGCACAGATCCGGTCTAATGTTTCCAAATGCCTCTTTATTATTATCATCATAAACGACCATTCTTGTATTCGCATACACGGTCTGCGCCCATTCCGATGCATCAAAGGTAAACTGATCGATCTTCTCATACTGCAGTGTCACCACATCATCGCCTGTAATATTATCAAGTGAAATGAAATCTGAAAGTTTTATAGTATCCGGGCTTCCTTCTGCCAGGAAAATACTATTCTCGTTTCGCTGATAGGACATCATTTCACCAAGCTTAGAAGTATAGCGAACTGTTCCGTCGCTTTTTTTCGTGACAGTCACGGTCGCCTTATAGCCCCTCGGGATCGTCACCGTATCGCTGTAACTATGACCGTCAGCCACTTCCAGCGGGCGGTCGGCTCCAAAGACCTGATCCAGGCTCCAGCCGTCCGGACCTTCGCTCGTCACCTTGCCATCAGAATCCTTAAACTGGTATTCTACAGTATGATCTTTGCCGTGGGTGTATTCCAGCGTGATTTTATCACCATTTTTTAAAACCGCATATGCCGTCTTGTTTGTAACGTTTTTATCGGTGGTATAGTAGATATACTCCTGCTCAGTGCCGTCATCTTCAAGGATCGTAAGGGTTCCCACGAAGTAAACGGCAGTATTTCCGATATGAGCACGGCTGAAGGTGTGTCTCACATCTGAGTTATTCTTCAAGGTCAGCGGCACATTGTTGCGCAGTCTGCCACCTTTGATCGAAGAAATGGAAGCTGTCTGCAGATCTGTACAGGCCGAACCGTCCGCATGATGATTAACGCAAACGAACTCAAAATACTTTGCAGGGATCGCTGCATCTTCCGTTTCTACATTGTGCGGTGCACTTCGCAGATCCTGCTGCGTTACATATCCTTTTTCTAAATGCTGCTCAAGTGTTGATGAACCTGTCGCTTCTGCCGCCCATACGGCTGTACCGCTTCCCAGTGCGAGAAAAAGCATCAGGATCGCCAAACTCAAAGCCATCCCTTTTCTTATTCCTTGAAGTTTCATTTTGCTCCGTTATCCTTCCATACATTTTATCTGTACCCCCCCCTGAGCAAGAGGCGCAACCCTTTTTTACCACGATTAAACCCATCTGTCAATAGTTTCTAAACAATTTTAGACTATTTTTGTCTCGTATGGCTTGTTTCATCAATTCGCCTTCAAAAAAGACCGGGTCTCACGATTTTAGAGACCCGGTTCCCTGAGGTTCGATCTTTACCATTCTTCTTAATCAAGATTTTTAATACTCGAAAAATCCTTCTCCGGTCTTTCTCCCAAGCTTGCCGTCGCGGACCATCTTGCGCAGATATACGTGCGGACGGTACTTGTCTTCGCCGTATTCCCGGTGAAGGGTTTCCATGATGGCGAGGCACACATCCAGTCCGATCAGATCACCCAGCGCCAAAGGCCCCATCGGGAAGTTGGCTCCCAGCTTCATAGCCTTGTCGATATCTTCCGCCTCTGCCACGCCGTCTGCCAGGATGCCGACGGCCTCATTGATCATCGGGATGAGGATCCGGTTTACTACGAATCCCGGAGCTTCCTCCACTTTAACAGGGCTTTTACCCAGGGATCCTGCCAGTTCCATAATGGCCTCAGTCGTTTTCTCGGAAGTGGATAATCCGCGGATGACTTCCACCAGCTTCATAGCCGGCACCGGATTAAAGAAATGCATGCCGATGACTTTTTCCGGCCGGCCGGTCACAGCTGCGATCTCCGTAATGGAAAGCGCCGACGTGTTGGTCGCCAGGATAGCATCCGGATGGCAGACTTCATCCAGTTGACGGAACATAGCTTTCTTTGCCTCCACATTTTCCGTTGCTGCCTCTACAACGATCTCCGCATCGTGAAGATCCCCCATGTCGGTGCTGCCTTTGATGCGTCCCAGCACTGCCGTCTTGTCCTCTTCACTCATCCGTCCTTTCCTGACAGCCTTTTCCAGTACCCCTGAGATTTTTTCAAGGCCCCGGTCGACAAACTCCTGCTTCTGTTCAATAAACGTTACTTCATACCCGCTCTGTGCCATCACCTGGATGATCCCAGCACCCATTGTTCCTGCACCAAGCACACCTGTCTTTTTCATAGCCTGCGTTTCCTTTCTTTCCGGCATCCCGCAACCTTGCGGATACCATCACATGATCACCAGTTGGATAATATGAATCAGCAGCGGCACTGTCCCGATGGACGCCACCGTGCTTAAAAACAAAATCTTACTTGCAACACCTGCATCCAGTCCTTCCTGCTCCGCCAGCATAGGAACTGTCGCCGCTGTCGGAAAACTGATCCCCAGCACCAGGATCGACCGGATCAACGGATCGATAGGCAGGAATGCCACCGCCGCCAGCGTCAAAAGCGGCAGGAGCAGCAGCTTGACGGCACTTCCCTCAATGGTCACAACACTACGAATGATATCTCTGAATTTATAGTTGGTCAGCGTCGATCCAATGAAAATCATGGCCATCGGCGTGGATACGTTGCCTATATATAAAAGATACTCGTCCAGTACTCCCGGCACACCATTTCCCAGCATACTGAATGCGAATCCGATAAACAGCGCCAGGATGTTAGGATTCAGCAGCAGCTTGACCACCGCCGTAATAAAACGTTTCGGCGTCATCGGCGGATGATCGTCCGTCTTCATATCCCGCAGCAGCTTGACCCCGTAAGTAAAAATAAAAAAGTTCATGGCCGCATTGTGAGCCAGCATCAACAGCAGCCCGCTGTCCCCAAAGAAGATCAGAGCCACCGGAAATCCCATAAAGCCATTGTTGGGCATGGACATGGCAAACTCTGCGATACCCGAAACATTCTTCGGATATTTCCGCAGGCGGGCGTAGCCTTTGCAGAAAAAACCGTAAAGGTAAAAAACCACCAGGCTCAGCACGAAAGTGAGACCGAAATCCGCCAGGACATCCGCCGTCAGATCCAGCTCGCCAATGTTGTGGACGATCAGGCATGGATACGCAAAATAGACCACAAGCTTGTTAATGCTGTGATCCATTTTGTCATCGATAAAATTGATTTTTCGCAGAAACCATCCCGTGAACAGGATCGCGAAAAGCACAAAATATCTACCGTACATCGATACACTCCTGCGATCTAACTGTAATACAGATTGTTGGTAATATATTCTGGATCGCTGGTCACATCGATGCCCAGCGCCTTTAACGTACTTTCATCCTTGTCGCTGAGGATAGCCGTGCAGTGTGCATGGCAGGACTTCAGCTGCGGAGCCTTGGCCAGCGCTCTTGCCGCAGACGGGTTGGTCACGGCAGAAATAGTCAGTGCTGTCAGGATCTCTTCACAGTTGAGACTCGTCTTTTCGGCACCCAGCACATCCACCTTAAGATCCTGGATACTCTTTAAGATGCCCGGCGAGATCAGATACAGGTCATCCGCCATTCCGCTCAGGTATTTGATGGCATTAAGGATGGCGGCGGCTGCAGCGACCATACGGCGAGAACTTCTTCCCGTGATGATCTTGCCGTCCGGCAGTTCCAGTGCCATAACGACCACATTAGCGTATCTCTCATCACACGCCTTTTTCTGCTCCGCATATTCTCTTGCCGGGAGCACCACTCTGCGATCTTCCTCGCAAAGGGACATGTCGTCCATCAGCAGCTTAGCGCGTTCCACCGTCTCCCCGCTTATTTTTCCCTTTTTGTAATTGCACTGTGCGATCATATACCGGCGGATGATCTCCTGGTCAGCCGCTTCACGCACCACTTCATCATTGGTGATGCAAAAGCCTGCCCTGTTGACACCCATATCCGTCGGCGATTTGTATTCTGATTCTTCCCCTGTGATCTTCTCGATGATCCGTTTCACTACCGGGAACACCTCGAGATCACGGTTGTAGTTGACCGCTTTCTCCCCGTAAGCTTCCAGATGGAAAGAGTCGATCATATTGACGTCCTTCAGATCTGCAGTCGCCGCTTCATACGCCACATTTACAGGGTGCTTGAGCGGGATGTTCCAGATCGGGAACGTTTCGAATTTAGCGTAACGGACTTTGCGTCCCCGCTTGTTTTCATGATACAGCTGAGAAAGACAGGTAGCCAGCTTGCCGCTGCCGCCCCCCGGTCCCGTTACGACCACCAGCGGCCGCTCCACTTCGATATACGGATTGGCGCCGTAGCCTTCGTCGCTTACGATGGTGTCGACGTCAGTGGGATATCCTTTGGTGAACCGATGCTTATAGGTCCGGATCCCGCGGCGTTCCAGCTTGTTTATAAACTTGTCCACCGCCGGAGAGTTGTCCTCATAGCGCGTCACCACCACGCTGTTGACTACCAGATCGTGCTTGCGGAAAATATCCATCAGCCGCAGCACTTCCAGGTCATAGGTAATGCCGAAATCCTGTCTCGTCTTGTTGGTCATGATATCCCCGGAATAAATACAGATAATGATCTCCGCCTTGTCCTTCATCTTCTGCAAAAGCTTGATCTTGGCGTTTTCATCAAACCCCGGCAGCACGCGCATGGCATGTTTGTCCTGCACCAGTTTGCCTCCGAATTCCAGATACAGTCTCTCGCTGTTTCCACAATTGATCCGCTGCAGGATATACTTTGACTGCTCCTCGATATACTGTTCCGCACTAAACCCTATTTCCGTCATCTTTTCCTCCAAACTCTTCTCTATCTACTATAAATATGCGATTGCCATTGTCAATGTTGTTACGACCATCACCACAACGATGGCGATAGTAATCACTTTGATCGTTTTTTTACTCATCATAATTTTTCACCTTCTTTACTACATCAGTGTTATGCTCAGCTGGTTGTGACCTTCCATCAGTCCCTTCAGACTGATGCTGTAATCAATATCCAGGTTTCCGCCGCCCTCGGTCAGATTGTTTTCCAGCCTGTTTGTCAGCACTTCAAGCTCGATCGCTCCAAACGGCGTATCATAAAGGCCGGAATACCGTCTTCCCCGTTCGAAACGTATCTCATTCCCAATGCCTGCGCCTTCCCCGTACCGTTTCATCTGCACCTCATCCGGCTTGCACTTGAGCCTCGTCCGGCAGCCGGGGATTCCCGAAAGCTCCGTTTCCTCATAGATCAGATATACCGCCTCGCCTCGCTTGTAAAGCTTGGCTTCCGTGACGAATTCCATGATATCCTCTTCACCCTGCTCGTTGACCTGATTCGTCGTGATCTTTACCATTACCTCTTTCATTTCATTCACCTCTATCCCATGCGATCCAGTATCGCTACCAGTTCATCCTTGTTGAAATGATATTTTTTACAGCAGAACTGACACTGCAGTTCCGCCTCTCCATCTTCCTCGATGATCTCCGTCAGATCTCTGCGGCCAATGGTCAAAAGCGCACTTTCGATCCTCTCCCGGCTGCAGTCGCATTCCCAGCGGATCTCTCTTTCTGCCAGGATCTCCGGCTGATATTCCTCCGGAACATCCTTGAAGATTTCCTGCAAAAGTGCTGCAAGGCGTTCGCTTGCTTCCTGGTTTTCTGCATCTGCCTGCAAAGTCTCCCCGGCGGGCTGTCCGCTATCGTCTGCCGAAGCCGCTTCAGCCAGCCGGTCGATTTCCGGATCGAAAGATCCGGAAAGACCGCTGATCAGCGTCGTCAGCGGCGGCATAGCACCTATCATTTTTTCCAGAGCATCGACAGCCCCTTCCTGTGCATCCGGCAGCATCTGGATGATCATCCCGCCGGCAGCACCGATGCTCAGATCACGTTCCACCTTCACACCCAGCGCAACGGAGGAATTCTGCTGTTCCGAAATATAAAAATACGCGGTCAGATCGTCTGCGATCTCGCCGTCCACCAGAGCGATAGTCCCTGTGTACGGTTCTTTCAGCCCCAGATCCTTGATGACTGTCAGATCTCCGACTCCCAGCGAGCCGCCCACGTCCAGCTTGCCCTGATCGTTTAAGGGCAGATCCACGTATGGATTGGATATGTAGCCTTTCACTCTGCCATCGCCGTATGCAGTCGCCAGGATCTGTCTTGCCGGTCCGTCTCCTTTGAAATGAAGGGTCAGCTTGTTGTCATCATCCTTGAGCATGATGCCCATCAGCCCTGCGGCTGTCAGCACCCGTCCAAGACCTGCCGATGCCAGCGGCGTGGTGTCGTGGATCTTCGCAGCCTCCTGCACCAGATCAGTGGAAATGGTCAGATACACACGGAACGATTTACTTCTATCTATTGCTATTAATGCTTTATTCATGATCTTACTCTTCCTTTATGTTATATACGTATTAGATTTTATCATATTATGTGTAAAATGTTTAACCTTTTCTTCAGATATTCACATATTTTCAACACGAAAATATCATATTCAATTTGTATATTTAGGATGAAGATTTGGAAAATTTAACATTTCAGAGAAATCAATGTCAAAAAGAGGAAACTGACGGAACAGAAAGAAGGTATAGATATGGATGAAAAGAAAACAGATCCTTCCGGATACGAACCGAACTTCGTCATGAAAGACGCAGCGGAACCAGAGGCTGCTGAAAACCAGCCTAACATGGCTGAAAACCAGCCCGACATGCCGGAAGATCCTGCAAAGGCGGCTGCGCCGCCGGGCGACCACGAGGATTTCGCACAGAAAGCGGCTTCTGGCGCATCAAATGATTTTGAGAAAAAAGGAGCATTCCGCGATCCGCGAGAGGCTTTTCGCAACACAGAACCCGGCACGAGCTCTTATCAGTATAATGAACACAATCGTCCCGGTTCGGTAAAAGACAACTTTGGAGGTTCTCCTTACACTGGATATGTAGACGAAAATGGTAATATGCATTACAGCAACTACGATCGTCAGCACCAAAATCCCGGACAGAACGATCACGCCGGGCAGTCCGGTCAGCGCTATTACGGACAGCAGCCAGGCGGAAACTTTGCAGGACAGCAGCCAGGCGGACGCGGTTTTGCAGGGCAGCAGCCAGGCGGCGAAGCCTGCACCAGTTCCTGGAGCAGCAGCGATGGCGTGACCAGGACTCACCGGGCCAAAGGCGTGAAAAAACCTAAAAAACCTCGCCAGCCAGGCATGCCGGTTTCCCTGACCCGCAAGTCTCTGGCACTGCTGATCGCATTATGTGTAGTGGTATCTGCATTGTTTGGATTTGGCGGATCTTATCTCGCCAATGCTCTTAACGGAGGACACAGTGGTTCCAGTAAAACCGCCAGCGTATCCAAGAACGGCTATAAACTGGAAGATGCTACCGGCAGCAAAATGACGGTACAGGAAGTCACCAATAAAACCAAGGACAGCGTGGTGGAAATCAAGACCGAGAGCGTTTCCGCCGATGCCTGGATGCAGCAGTACGTTACAGAAGGTGCCGGAAGCGGTGTGGTTATGACGGCAGACGGCTACATCATGACAAACAACCACGTTATAGACGGAGCCAGCAAAATCACCGTTACGACTTCGGATGACAAGGAATACGAAGCCAAGCTGGTGGGCACAGACAGCATCACCGATATCGCAGTTTTAAAAATCAGCGCCAAGAATCTGACACCTGCAACTTATGGAAACAGTGATCAGCTGGCAGTCGGTGATATGGCGGTTGCCATCGGAAACCCGCTTGGAGAACTTGGCGGAACGGTAAGTGCCGGCATCATCAGTGCACTGGACAGAGAACTTGCCATCGACGGCAAGACCATGACGCTTCTGCAAACAGATGCCTCCATCAACCCTGGAAACTCGGGCGGCGGCCTGTTTAACGGCGACGGGCAGCTGATCGGCATCGTCGTTGCAAAATCCTCCGGATCCAACGTAGAAGGTCTGGGGTTTGCGATCCCGATCAACAAAGCAGCTGATGTGGCACAGCAGCTTATGGAGAAAGGATATGTCAGTGATCAGCCATCCACCGGCATGAGCTATGCGGAATCCAGTCAGGGAAACGGAGCAGCTCAATTTTTCGGCAATAGTCAGGATTCTCAGTCCCAGAGTTCTTCCGCAGCGGTTTACATCCAGGAAGTAACCGGAACCAATGCGAAAAAAGCCGGCTTCCAGTCTGGCGACCTGGTATATGCCGTAGACGGAACCAGGATCACTTCCTTCAATACACTGTCTTCCATCGTCACCTCCCACAAAGTAGGTGACAAGCTGACCTACACGATAGTACGCGGTAATCAGACCAAGGAAATCAAGCTGACGCTGGAAGAAAAGAAGGCAAGCAATTAAATCCCCAGATACAGCCGCAGCAGACCGAGGATCAGCAGGTGCGCCGGATAAAAGCAGTAGTTGATGATTTTATACTGCCTGCCCCGCTTGCCATTGTATGTAAGAGTCAGCGCGAATCCCAGCAGCGCCCACGGCTCCTTGTACATGGAAAGAAAGCTGAACGGGATCGACAGAATGTATCGCTGGTGAAAAATGTACATGAAATAGCCGATCAGGATGGCGTGATGCTCGTAATCCAGCCCCAGATTCATGGCTGCAAAGCACATCACCGCCACGATCACAACGGATGCCAGATACCACAGCAGCTTCGGAAGACGATCCATTTTTTCTCGTAATGTGTCGATGCTCCAGATGGTGATCAGCACCGCTGCCAGCGTGAACATGATGTTGTTCCAGTTGGGTTCAAAGACCTGACTTGTTGTAAACAGGTCAAAGGGCACTTCGGAAATCACACCGAACCCTAGTAAATACAACAGGTATTTCCATCTGCTGCGGGTCTTGAAGTACCCTTCCACCAGAAGGAACATGAATAACGGGAAAGCGATCCGCCCCAGGATGTCAAAGAGATCGCTGATGATTTGTAATCCTGCACTTCCATCCAGGTTGGGATAGATCAGTGCTTTGTTCACATGATCGATCAACATGGATATAAATGCGAGGTATTTCAATTGTGCGCCGGAAAAGATCCTGATCTTTTCCGGCCAGTTTTTTATCTGCACGCTTTTCTGCGGATTTTTCTCAAGCTTGTTCTGCATCATACCGGTTCTCCTTCATCTATACTGGACTTATTCGTTCCACAATTATACTCGATTTCACCCGGAGAAAAAAGTATGAAATCCTTAAAAATAGTTTAAGATTTTAAATCATTTCCGGTATCCAGGGATCAAGTCGGAGACGAAGCATAAGAAACGATCCAGAAAGCGTAAAGTGAAGGACAAATACCCGAATCTGGTACCTCTACTTTGAAGTGACTTTCTACTTCGATGTGTTTACCAAATAAATCCTGAGCTGGCGGGCAGCTGACCGAAGAAGACATCGATTTCAAACTTAATGAGTGTAAAAGCCGGGAAGAATTCATCGACATGATCGAGCGCTATGTGAAGTTTTACAACAGACAGCGGCCCAGCTATGCCCTTGGGTATGATACACCGGATAACTATTACCGCCGCTACCAACGGGGAGAACTGGAGAAAAAAGACATCTTTTCCAGGAGAACTCTGACAGAGGAGCCGAAGTTCATCCGAAGCCGAAGAATGAAGGACAAAGGAAACGAGTAATTGGAAGGGCTGCATCCATCGTGTCCACTTCCGTAAATGAAAAAACACAAAAAATGCTTCCTGTGTCTACAAACGAAAAAGCTATATCACAAAAAACATTTTTTGTATCCACCAGACTTGACAAGTACAACTGGCTTTTGAAATGTCATAAATTTGCGCCCTGGATTGCATTGAAAAGTCATGAAAAACACCGCATAATTATATTGAAATATCATAAAATATAGCCTATAATCATATTGAAAAGTCATATGGAGGTGTCGAGTTATGTTGTTTCGGAAGATTGAATCTCTGATTGAAAATCATTTTAGATCGGGCAGCAAAAAAATATTACTAGTGGATGGGGCAAGACAAGTAGGAAAAACTTATATTATCCGCCATGTAGCACAGAACATGTTTGAAAACTTTATCGAAATCAATATGATTGAGGATTCCCTAGGCGATCGTCTGTTTGCAGAGATAAGAACTGTGGAGGATTTTTATCTGCAGGTCAGTATGCTTGCGGGAGAGCGGATGCAGAAGAAAGAAAACACATTGATTTTTATCGATGAAATTCAGGCATATCCACATTTACTGACTTTGCTTAAGTTTCTATCGCAGGATGATAAATTCACGTATGTTGCCAGCGGTTCCTTACTGGGAGTAACACTGGCGAAGACGACGTCGATTCCTATCGGGAGCATTCGTAAAGTGAGAATGTTTCCGCTGGACTTTGAGGAGTTCCTCTTTGCTAACGGAATGAATGAAACGGTTATTTCCGCTATGCGACAGAAATTCGACAAGCTGGAATCCTTAGAAGAATCCATGCATGATAAAATGATGGATCTGTTCCGGAAATATCTGCTGGTGGGCGGTATGCCGGATGCTGTGAATGCATATGTACAGGATAAAAACATCCGGTCAGTCAGAGAAATCCAGTCAGAAATTCATGAATATTATGCTGCGGATGCTTCAAAGTATGAAGCTGATCGGAGATTAACAATACGACGGATCTATGATATGATCCCCTCTAATATGGAAAACAAGAAAAAACGTATTGTGGTACAAAATATTGAAAATAAACGAGGAAAAACATTCCGTGACTATCAGGAAGAGTTTGAGTATCTGATAAATGCCGGAGTTGTGAGCAGTGTGCAGGCAATTTCCAATCCTGTTTTCCCGTTGATTGAATCAGCCGGGAAAAACCTGTTGAAACTGTATCTGAATGATGTAGGCATTTTGACAGGCATTTTATATGGGAATAATATAAGAGCGATTTTAGATGATCAGCCAAGCGTTAATCTAGGCTCGGTATATGAGACCGTTGTTGCGAATGAACTGAAAGCACATGGATATAAATTGTTTTATTATGATAACCGGAGCAAGGGAGAGGTGGACTACCTGATTGATGACTATAACAGCCTTTCTACTGTGCCGATTGAGGTGAAGTCGGGAAAAGATTATAGCATACACAGTGCACTGAATCATTTCGTGAACAATGAAGATTATCATATTAAAAAAGCATTTGTGCTGTCCAATGAAAGAACGGCGCAGCAAAAAGAAAAGATCCTGTATATTCCGATTTATTACATCATGTTTTTTCATTCGGATGCAGGATGAGAAATAAACTGTTATATAGGGACTGTCGTTTCTGCAATTTCACCGTTACAGATGTATGCAATATCGGATTTACGGTGAAATCGGCATACACGGTGCAACTGATTACCCCGATGCCCGTCGCGGAGCTTCCAGCTGGATCTTCATCCATCCCTCCAGCTCCACGCCAAGCTCTACTCTAAGGATACTCCCTGACCCGACATTTTTCTACCGTTTCGTGTCCACTTTTACTTTAGCATCAAAATTTATGATATCTCAAAAGCCGGTCCATAGTATGAAAGCTATGAACCGGCCTTATATTCTGCTGTTTAATTCTTATCGCCTGCATCGTTTATGCCGCCCGGCCTCCATGCCCGGAATGGCCGGGGCGGCTCGAACCGTCCGCCTGACCGGAACCGCCTGCCCCTGCAGCACCGCCGGCACCACAGGCAGAAGCTTCCCGGTCGAATTCTGCCAGCTTCTGTTTTGCATCTTCGCTGAGGTTTTTCGGAACATCGATTTCCACTACTGCGTAATGACATCCGAATTTAGCTGGATCTTTCATTGAAACGATGCCTTTGTCCCGCAGCCGCAGCTTAGTACCTGACTGCGTTCCCGGCTTGATATTACACTTTACTTTACCGCGCAGAGTCTGTACTTCCACTTTGCCTCCAAGTACTGCCGTCGTAAACGGAACCCGCACCGGCGCATAAACGTCCATGCCCTTCCGCTCGAATCCCGGTCTTGCTGCCACATGGACTTTCAACAACAGGTCTCCGGCTTTTCCACCGTTTGCGCCCGGCATACCTTTGCCCCGCAGACGGATGCTCTGCCCGTTGTCGATCCCTGCAGGGATATGGACTTTGATAGACTGTTTTTTACCAGCAGGATCTTTCAGATCGAAATACCGA
>OKRW01002089.1_pt1 | contig 15248 bp, 14 predicted proteins | sample 1601151 | NCBI WGS metagenome assembly OKRW01 (sample SAMEA3541471, study PRJEB24748) | human gut metagenome | biome: human gut; feature: human-associated habitat; material: faeces | place: China | collected 2012 | reverse complement strand
ATAAATACATATAATTATTTAAAGAAAATTTTATATCTGATTTTTGATTATCCGCATAAATACAATACTTTCAAGCATTTTGACGTATAGGAAAACATTCATTTTACCACGAATTTACCACGATTGAATGAGCCTTGATATGACCTATAAAATAACACCCAAAAGACATCATTACACCTAAATGGTGTCTTTTTAAAAAGCAGTCAATCCTAAGACTAACTGCTTTGTGTATATGGATATGAAATTGTAAACTAGAAGCTGTTTATTTTTTCTTTTTAGGTTTTGGCGTTGGTAGTTCATCATACATCACATCAAATAACCCCGTCAGAAAATCTTTATTATCAACTTCTTCCACCAATAACATTTCTTTGGCGTTTTCGTATGGAATTTCATAAGTAACTGTCGGCATATAAGAAATTGCAGACTTTGTTGGTTTTACCAGTAACCTATCATCATATATACCGCCAACGATTTTTCCACGATAATAAATAATAAATTCTCCCATCATTGCACGATATGTTATTTCTTGTAATTCTGATAATTGTTCTAAAACAAATTGTAAATAATCTTTACTTGAAGCCATTTCCAACCCTCCAATCTTGAATTTTATTATTCCAATGCTTTCTTTAAGTCCAGAACAAATTGCTTTTGTTGTTTTTTCAAATAGGTTTTTACAAAAGGTTTCATAAACCACTTTTTAGGTATCACATTTTCTGTAAAGTCTATTTGTGTTTCATTCCCTTTGTCTATAAAAACACCAATCCAATGACCTTTCATGTTGCTATTCTCCATATCAAATTCCCAGCGTTTATATGGTTCTGCAACGGTAACGGTAAATGTAGTAGCATATCCATTTTTTGTGTATTCAATAAATTGTTTGTCATTTATTATTTCTGTTTTGCTCAAATCACTTCGCCATGAGTTATATTTATCAACAGCTAAAACAATGTTCCAAACTTTTTGAATATCATTACTAATAATTGTATTTATATTTGAAATTGCCACTTTTTCATTTCCCCTTTTCAAACTGGAATTTGTCTTACAACAATTTATATATGCATAAAAAGCAATATATTTATGAAAACACCCTAAATCCAAAATTTACTCAATTCATTTTTTCCTTACATAAAATGTTCTCGTATATTTCACTTCCTCACCAAGTGTTTCCCCTATCAAAACTTCAAAATCATTGATATCAAATTCTGGAAAGAATGTATCTCCATCTTCAATATTTAAATCTACTTCTGTGATATACATTTTATCTACTATTTGCAAAGCTTCCTTAAATAGTCCATATCCACCAGATATGTATACATCTCGTCCTTTAGCCAATAATAATGCATCTTCTAATGATTTAACTGAAACTAAATTATCTCCTTGATACTCTGTTGTGGTGGAAACAACAATATTCATTCTATTAGGCAACGGATGACCGATTTCTTCATAAGACTTTCGCCCCATAATAACCACATTACCCGTTGTTAACTCTCTAAATTGCTTTTGTTCTCCCTTTATTTTCCATGGTATATTACCATTCTTGCCTATAACATTATTCTTTGACCTCGCAACAATCAAACCTATCATCTATTTCATCCTCCATAATATGATGTCGTACCTGTGATTCCATCAAGTGCACCACATCTTAACAAACTCAAAATTATCTCGAACTAACCAGCTCGACAAATTCCTTTTTTGTCTTCATCTGCATTATATCATATTGTTATAAGCATTGCCATTTCTTTTCTGCTTTTGAAAAGTTACTTATCAGCCTATGTTTTGTAAAGGGTGATATTCAGCATTTCTCACGCAACAAGCCCTTGACAAACCATAGACTAATAAGTTTTAAGGTAATCAAGCAGAAATGAAATAGTCTGCTGTTTCACGGCAACAAAAAAGAGATACCAACACACTTATGTAGTATCTCTTAGTCTAGTAGCAATATTCTTTTGTTTGCAAGCAGGTAAACATGGGCTGTTTCTTAATATCTTTTTGTTTGGGAAACACCTCGCTCCCATTTAGAAACAGACTTATCACTCATACCTAATTTTTCTGCCAGTTGCTTTTGTGTCATCCCCAGGGACTTTCGCTTGCCTGCAATATATTTTCCGATTTTGATAAGATCCATCCATCGCACCTCCTTTTCTTATATTAATCGTACTCTATTTGAGAAAAAAAGCATACCCCTCGAAGGTAGAATATGGATTTCAAGCCTGTCTAGTACATCGTTTCGTAAATAACTGTATCATTCACACAGGATACGGATTCGAGTGTGCAGTTCAAAAAATGTAGGCGGAGTGGGCTACGCTGAGGCTTTTTGAACTATGCAATCGGATTGATCCGTAGTTTTAACATCTTATTCCCCCACAAGTGCTTTTAATTCATCCAGATCCAGCCAGCCTTCTCCGTCTTTCACTGCTTCTTCAGCTTCCTGCAGCTTCATCAGAAGCTTTTTCTCTGCCCGGTCACGCTCATAATCTTCAATATCCATGACAACAAAACGTCCTCTGCCATTCTTAGTCAGATATACCGGTTCTCCTTTATGACAGTTTTTCAGGACTTCATTATAATTTCTCAAATCAGATACTGGTAAAATATTTGCCATATTCTTTCAGCTCCTTCCTTTGATTTTAAATTGTTTCTGCTACTTCTATTATACACAAAAAGCTGTAAAATTCAACGTAGATTTTTACAGCTTTTATCTATTTCTATATATTTTTATCGCAATCTATTTCAAATATTGAGAAAAAATCGCCTCCAATTCTTTATTTCCTTTCAAAAATTCATACTCTTCTTTATTTTCAATTTCTGTAGCTAATGCACGAACAAAATTATTTCCAACGCCTGAAGAAGACTTTCCCTGTACTGTATCCGCATATCTGTAATATAAAGGTGATTCCACCATCTTCCATGGCTTCTGTGACTCCATCAGCACTTCTTTTATCAACTGAATACATTTTTCTACATCCTTTCGATACACGGCAATCAATAGATGTGGTACTACTTTACCGTAATCCCACAGACCAAATAACGATACCATATGTTCTGTGATTTCGGCAATCTCCTCTGCTTTACAATGATTTCCGGTTTCTTCTTCCATTTCTATCAACTTATACAGATAGTTTTGTATATTCGTAACTGTCTGCATCAGTTTTCCCTCTAAAAAGAACGCTGCAATATCTGTCCCTTCCTGGTGTGCTAATACATTCGTTTTCATAATTGTACCATCTATCACAGTATCTGGAATTTTATCCAAAAAGATATTTGCTTCTTTATATTTTTCCATTTGTATATATTTGGCCGCAAGCATAAAAATACTGGAAATCCTTACCTTTTCATTCGGACTTTCAGCAGTTCGTTCCAGCCATTCAACAATCACATTATTGCATTCCAACTTTTTCTCATCATCGACATCGGATAAAGTTAACGCTGCATTTAAAACAGTAGCAATTGAATAAATCAACGAATCACAATGAGGATATTCCTTTATTTTATTTTTTCCCATCTCAAAAGCTTTTATAAAGCTATCCAATGAAACTTCCGAAAGCTCATTCACAAATTGTCCAATCTCTTTTTCTGTCAATTCTTCACGAAATGAAAATAGTTCATTCATATCAATTTTTAATAATCGAGCAATTGCCGGAAGTAATGATATATCTGGATATGTGTTTCCTTTTTCCCATTTATTTACCGCAGGAGTAGAAACGTCCAAATAATCCGCCACCTGTTCTTGTGTTAATCCCGCAGTTTTCCGATAGTTTTTTATCTTCTCACCAATTTGCATTGTTCCTACCTCCTGTTTATATTCTCATTATAGTATTTCTAATATGTGTTTACAATTGAGCCTTCGTTTAATTATGGCTTCGATTTCTTAACTACCGGTTAAAATCTGCGAGAAAAATGCTCTATTTTATAGTTCTACAAATCAAAATATCCTTAAATTTAATTAATTCAAGAATAAGTGCATCAGTACTCCAATTAAGAAGCAAATCATCGCTGTAACACCCGCACTGATAATAACCTTTAATATATTTTGATAAGGACGTTTTCCCACTTCAACTGCCTTATGAAGTTCATCCAATTTTTTTCCCTCCGTAAATGCAACAATTTCCTTATAGGTTTGTATATCATTTTTCTTTTTTAGTTTTTCAACCTTTAACGCCCAGTACTTTGTAATAATAAATAAAATCCCAAACGGAATATACGCATACCTTCCGAGCCACATAAACAAAGGTACTGCCGATATAATCAACACGACCAAATGAACTGTATAGATGGAACCATAATAATTAAACTTTTTAATTTCTTGCTCGCTAATAATTTCTTTCATTTTCTCTATATCTCCTTTAATTAATTGATCGAGAGATACATTAAACAATGAACTAAGAAGTAACAAGCTATGAATATCAGGATAACTCTTTTCGTTTTCCCAATTAGAAATTGTCTGTCTTGTTACATATACCTTTTCTGCCAATTCCTCCTGTGATAGATGAAGCTCTGTTCGGTATTTTTTTATCTGTATACTCAGCTCCATATAATTTCCTCCCTTCGCAAGTAATTTGTTCTCTTGATCTGAGCCAAGAATAATCATTTTTTCATTATCTGTCTATCAAAGATATTTTACTTAACGGAAAACACAATGTCAAAAGAGTTTTACACTACAACACTCATGCCTTTTCAGCAATTTTTATTTTCATCTTTGTAAAGAGCAGCCTTTCGATCACCCTTTCTACTCACATATATACCCTCTCTTTCAACACAATTTCTTCTGCACAGGCTTTGATGCTATTCATTAAACCAACCCATTTCATCTGATCCTGCATTTTCATTTGTTCCGTCACACCCTGTTTTTCCGCCATCTGCTTCAGCATAATTTTCACCTGTTCTCTGGCTTCCTGATCAACTCGATTCAAGTGTGCCGTCAGCTCCCCCGTCATCAATAAATACTGATATCGTGCCGGTCTATGCACTTTCAGAAACTGTTTTCGCAACATTCCGTATTTACCATATGTCGGTTCTTCCTCATTCACTACCAGATCCGGCAGATAATAATCTCCATGCATTGTGTAGCTCAATCTATTACTTTCTTCATAAATATGCTTTTTCATCGTCTCATCTCTCCATTCCTCTGTTCTTTGTTTTATTTTTCTTACGTTGCTGGTTCTCCATCTCACTTTTTCTGGCACCCCAAGCCAATCTTTCGTGAATACTTCCTTTGGGCATTTGCTCCACTTGCCGTTTTTCTTCTAATGCTTTCTGCTCCTGTATATCTTTCTGTACCGCATCCTCTACAACATTTTCTCCAAGAACACGCACTACCCGGTCATATCTGTCGGAAACGCCCTGCAATTGTTGCTTTTCCTCAGATAACTGCTCTTTTTCTTCTCCGTGCCATGCACCAACATGGACTGAAGACTTCTCCTGCCACCACCGGCTGCTCTTATTATCTGTCAGAATGTATGGAGAAACATTTACCTCGTTTTCTGGAAAATGGAACAACAGCTATCATCTGCAGCCAGGATACCCTTGCGAATGCAGCTCTTATCCAATGCCAACAGCTCGGATATCAGGTTCCTGATGATGTCAGCATTATCGGATTTGATGATCTGCCAATCGCTGCTTATACATCACCCCCACTGACTACAATCAGACAAGATCGTATTGAACTGGGAAAAAGTGGATTCTTTGCGTTATCCAGTCTTCTTAATGGCATTTCAATCAGTACATTTTTATTGCATACACAGCTGATTGAAAGGAAATCTACAGGAAATGTTCCTGTAGCGTAAAATTGCCTGATTATTTATTGATTGAGCAGACTGATAACAGCTCTATACAACAAAAGGTTAGGAAACTCCCTTTCAGGTGTTCCCTAACCTTTTGTTTATAACATCGTTTATGTTTCTTTCACACTCCGCTAAATCCATGTACTCGGCTCATTTTTTCTATATTTTAACGGAGACACTCCGTATGTTTTTTTGAAGCTTCTGATAAAATAACTTACATTCTGATAGCCACTGAGCATTGCAACCTCTGTAACTGGAATGTCCGAATTTTGTAACAACTGTTTTGCATGCTCCAACCGCAAATATGTAACATATTTTGAAAGCGTAATATGAAAATGTTCTTTAAAATATTGCGATACATATTTTTCAGAAAGATGGAACTGTTCCCCCAATTCCTTTAATGATATCTCCCCTGTAAAACTCTGCTGTATGTATGAAATCATCTCTTTTTCTACAGTATTTCTTCCACTTTTATCATTTTCGATTATAAATCCATTCTCCCACATGTGAAGAATAAATTGTAAAAGAATTATTTTTGTCTTTATCTGAACAGCTATTTCCAACTTCTTTTCATCATTTTTTGCCATATATATTTCTGCCAACTGCTCACACAACTCTTTTGCTACATTCTTGATTCTTGGTCTTATCATCAAATGACCATTTTTTAATGGAGTAAGCAATTTATCATCTAACATGTCATCTGTGCAAAAAGAGATATATTCAAGTGGAAAAAGGAAAGTAAAATAATCCACTTCTCCAGCCTGTGAACCCATGAAATGCAGATTGCCCGGCGACACTACAAAAGCATCCCCGGGGGTTCCAATATAATTTTCTCCTGATATACTTACAGTCAAAAACCCACTTTTTACATATATAATTTCCAGTTCATCATGCCAATGTACCGGTATCTGAAATGATCGTCCCTCATTTTTTATATGATATGTACTAAACGGATCATCCTTTGTACCATGCGGTTTATTTTCCTTTAATTCAAAGTACATAATCTCTCCTATACTTCTATAAGACCTTTACTTTTCCATTTTCCACTCTTCCATCTAAGTACCATTCCCACAGCTCTCGCACATTCGTCACCTGCCATAGCAATATATGATCCTACAGCCAGAAGTCCCATGTGTATTCCGAGAAAATAAGTTCCGCCAACTGCAAACAAATACATAAATATTGCACCTAGTATAGCCGGGAAAAGTGCGTCTCCACTCGTTTTTAATGCCTGACCATATACAAGGTTTGTTACCCTTCCAACTTCAAGAAAGACATCTACTATTAACAACTTTACCACAAGATTTATCATCTGTGTATCATCAGTAAATATATGCACGATAAAATGTCCTGCCAATGCAAATATCACGGAAAAACAGGTCGCTGTGATGATACCGTATATCGCAGCTTTTCTCGTTCCCCTGTTACATTCCTCAAACTCTTTTGCTCCAATTCTCCAACCGGTCATAATTGCATTTGCCTGAGCAAGGGCAGCTCCCACACAATATGAGAAATTTGCAATCTGTACAGCATATGAGCGTGCTGTAACATTCATTCCATCCACATCCATCTGATTCATAAAACGCACAATAAAGGTCATTGCGATGTTGTAAAGTGCTGTTTCAAGCGCAGAAGGAAAACCAATCTTAACAATCTGCGCAAATATCTTTCTTGATGCAATTCGCTCAGGACTCTGTTTTGCTTTTATAAGCACAGCCCCCATACCTGCTACAATAATAAGATTTACAACTCTTGAAATAACCGTGGCAACAGCAACTCCCATTACACCCCAGTTGAATACAAATAAGAATACTGAATTAAGTATTATATTGAGAACATTTCCAACAACAGTTCCTATCAAAGAATGTTTTGTATATCCAAACACTCTCAAATAACTGGAGAAAATAGGAATCAGTGCATTTAAAAAACATGCGCCGCCAACAATTCTAAGATATATTTCAGCCGGCTCAAGCAAAGCCGGAGCAATACTTACGATTCGAAGTATCCCACCAGAAAAAGTAGCAAGAATGACAGACATTACGATACCTATCAATGCGTTGAATATAAGTCCAAGTTGTCTTGCCTGATACGCTATCCCCGGTCTTCCAGCTCCGATATTTTGTGACATAACAGCTATCATACCCGACGATATTACGCCGAACATGATAATAAAAACACCTATATATGTATTTGCTGTTCCCACTGCTCCTACAGCCTGGTCGCTTACAGATGATAGCATAAGCGTATCGACCATACCTGAAAGCATATAAAAAAAAGTTTCTAAGCATATTGGCACAGATAACTGTGTTAATGTTTTTCTTTCAGCTGCCATAGTTTTCTCCTCACATACAATTCAAGAATACTATATCAATAATACGATATATTTCTATGTAATTCTTGTATAATATCCTGTGAAAATTGCACTATTTCTACTTTATCTTAAAAAGTACTAGATCGTGTTACTGAAAAATGGACCGCAAAATACCCGAATTCTATGAAACGCTGGTATGATAACTGGGATGCAATAACGCCGATTTTCAAGTTTTCACCGGATGTCGGAAAGGTTATTTACACGACCAATGCAATTGAAAGTCTGAATTCTACCTACCGTAAGCTCAACCGTCAGAGAAGCGTATTTCCAAGTGATACAGCACTCCTGAAAGCCCTGTATCTGGCAACTTTTGAAGCCGCAAAAAATGGACTATGAGCATTAGAAACTGGGGACGGGTCTACGGTGAACTCAGCATTATGTATGAGGGACGACTCCCAGAATAACAGAATCTATATGCATGATGAGAAGGACGTTTTTGACGTCTGCTCTTGACATGCCCGAAATCATGTCGTATATATATAGCAAGAGCTGGAAGCTCTAATTTAGCGCTTCCAGCTCAATCATTATCATAGAAGATTATTATTTACAGACTTTTCTTCATAGTCTCAGCTCCGCCGACTCACGCCTTCACAGGTACGCACAGTTGAAGCTATTATAGACGAATGTAACAATCTATTTAATCAAAAATAACTCTTCTCTCACGTCAAAAAAGGAATGAAAGCCACCAAAACAGTAACTTCCATTCCTTTTTCAATTATCTCACACCAAAATCAGCTCCTCTCTCCGGCTTATCTTTTCCCTGTTTTTCTTGAATAATCTTCTTATTGATTTCAAGCCGTTCATGAATGGATAATTTCTTATCTTTTCCATCTACCGTCTGCTTCTGCTGTGCCGTTTTTCTATCTGTCTTTCCTGCCTCCTTAACCACTGCATGGCATCAAGATCGGAGAGATTGACGGAGAACTCTGCCTCCGACTTGACCGGGAACACAGAGAATATCAGCATCTGTTATCCTTTAATTCTGATATATATCTAGCAATTGTTCTATCTGTGACATCTAAGGCTATTCTTAATTCATCAATAGAAATATTCGGATTTTCGGAAATCATTTTTAGGATCTCACATGCTTTAGTAAGCTTCTTCTTAGAATACTCTGGCATTAACTGCTTCATTTTTTCTTCCGAAATTTCTATGACATTTTCTATGACATTTTCATTCACCTGTGTTGCATAATTAGTGCCATAATTCAGATTATACAATCTATCACAGAGCAGTTGAATAAAAAAATGCAATGAAAATGCAATCCTATAAAGGAAAAGCTGTAAAACCCTTGTAAACAAAGGCTTTACAGCTTAGCTCCAACTATTCAAACTCGCAGAGTCTGGTTTGATTCAAGTTATTTTAACAGCATTATCTATACTGTTTTGTATTGATAACTCACGCTTTTTCCACACGTTATTTTTCGTTTCACATATTTTTAGTACCAATCCAGTACCATTGCAATTTTTCATTATTGTGTGTAGTTCCGGTGGCTTGCAGGTTTGTTTACTATTCACAGAATAATATTCTGTCGGTTTGCTTGTCCACCTATGGAAATTATAATCTCCAGTCAATATTTCTGCAAGAAAAAGTTTTGTGGTACTAATGCGTATATGCAAATGTCGATTAAAATATTTCAGTTTATAAATTTAATAAACTTTTCAATCTTCTTTCCTCAATTTCAACAAGCATCTTGGAAACAGAAAAAGCATTTTCTTCATTAATCTTGCAAGTATGTTTTTCTAGCATTGTACTAAAAGAGTTTATATATTCTACTCTTTTCTTGCTTGAAAAGCCTGAAAATAATACCTCCAGATACTCCTCTATATTACTATACTTCTCTCTATCATTAACCATCTCAAATATTTTCGAAAGAAGATTATCTTGCGTAGCAAAAAATAATGTATATTTGTCACTAGGATATCTCCGTGGATCTATTTCTTGGATATATAGTAAATCAAAAGCTTCATTTATACAGCCATTAATAGTCTCTTCATCATTTAAATAGTTATGTGGTGGTGCCCCTTTATTCTCTAAATATAGTAATACATACGCTAATACATATTCAGAAATAATACATTCTTCCATGTACCACTCAAAAAAATTATAAAACCGCTTCTCTTGCGTAGTCTCTGTCCTTATAACATATACAAAATGTAATATAGCTGCATATATAAAATTGAAACCAGCATTATCTCTGTTAAAATCTAATAATTCTTCTGATGATGTTTCTTCAAATGTCTTTCCTTCAAACATTATTCCATCGTTATAAAATGATTTTATTACAACATCTGGTGCGACATTATCATAAAAATAATTAAACAGTTCAATCTCCTTATTGCAAGAAATATTCCCATTCCTATAAACACCTTCACGAACAGAATCATATGGATTAACTTCAAAATCGTTTCTTATTGTCCACATTAAAAAGCCCGTGATTTTCTTCTTATTTGCGCCATCAAATGTTCCCTTTTTTACTGCTGTATTAAGCAATGAAATAATATTCCTATCTGGGGTAACTATTATTTTAGTTCCATCTCTTTTTAATTGCCTCATTGAATCCTGCTCGATTTTACCATGTACAGCATACAATGGATGTAAAATGTGAATCTGTGTAAATAATTCTTCCTCAATATATTTTCGCAAACCATGGCCTAGGTTCTTGTCTAATACCGCTTCCAAATAATCTCTCATTAATAAAATAAATCTTCATCCTTTCTGGTTATTTTAACTTCTTGTCCAAACTTCTTCAGACTAAGTAATCTTTAACACACCACCCTGTTTCCCCAAAAAACATATGAAAAACGACTTTACCATCTGGAACTAATTCTAATTCATCGCAAACACTAATATAAAACCAACTCTGACTGCGATATCTGTATTCTTTGTAATATGCAGAAATCCTCCCATATTTTTATTTTAGCCACGCTATAACTTCATCAAAATTGTTTACATATAACTTCTCGAAACTCTTACCATTTTCATCAGACAGAAAGTCCAAAAACTCACTCATATCTTTACGGAATATCTGCCCTATTATTTTTAAATCCACGGAAGCTTTACTAACCGCCTCAAGATCATTGATTTCTCTCATTCTCTTTTCTAAATTATCATAGCGTCTCTTCCAATAATCTACATATTCCAATCGTTCTTCTGGTCCTTTATAAATAGCTGGTCCTATCTTTTCTGGTGCATCCTCACCATAATATTTTCGTTCTTTTTCACTCAGCACAACAAATAATAGCCTGTCTTTATAATGATGGTCCTTAATAATCTCTCCAACTTCATACATACATGCCTGACGTCTCAAATATGTATCACTAACAACAGTCAATACAAAGTCATGATCCTGTATCGTGTTCATAAATGCCATAAAACTGTCTTTGTACTGCAACCCTATATATCTGGATATCCTAATCCTGTCTTTTAGTCTTTCCTTTATCTTATTTTCAATGATATCCACAATTGGTGCATCACACTCCGTATAAGAGATAAATAATGTTATAGGTTCATCATTCTGATTCACAACCATTTCCTCAACATCATTGTTTTCATATACAAAGTACTTTCCTTCCAGCCAAATCTTTTTGTCACTTTCCGCAACTTCAATAGCAAATATATCAACACCACCTACCGATACAAAGCCATAATTCATGGATATTTCATTATCTAGCTGAGCTTTTACCATTTCTATTACACCATCCACAATAAAAGTTTTTTGACACCCTACCGTCTTCATGCATCCATTTTGTTTTTCAACTCCAAGAAAAATGTATCCTCCAGTATTATTGGTCAGACCACAAATATATTTTGCAAGTTCTGTCGGGCGAAGCTCCAAAGCTCTGCAAATCACATTATCCAGTACATTATTTTCGACTATATAGGACACTCTATCCTCATTAACACCCATATTTTTCACATTCCTTTCAACGGTATTCTATTAAGACCAGTTAATTTAATGATTTTACCGAAAGTAATCTTTTGTGGTTCCTTTTTTCCATCTTCCACCCATAGTTCCCAGTCCATAGAATAGTCTAAAATATCCATTTCTGTTCGGTAATAAATTCTGACTTCTCCACCATCGGATGGTCTTGCCAACACATATATCTGCTTTCCATTCTTTTTTACAACAAATATTGTGTCCGCAATCTTCTGTATATCCGAAAGGTCATATTCCTCCTGCTCATCCAGAAATGAAAAAACATTTTTCTGAGCTCTCTCCAGAATTTTCTTTACATACTCATATGTGCTTATTTCATGCCTAGATTCCCTAATAAATTGGCTTGCAAACTCTGAATTGGAAAACGCCATATCTAATGCTTCTTGCGAATCGATTCCATATTGCAACAGAACTTCCTCCGTGACAGCTTCCTTTGACAAAGCCGTATCGACCACAGCACCCTTAGTGCCTTGCATGATAATTGCTTCCAACTGTTCAGGGGAATCAATATCATACTTACTCATTATATTTGTAAATGTTTCTGCCTGCCTAATATTATTGGCAATGTCGTCGTCATCATACAAATAGTGTTTATTTGCATAAAGAATTGGTAAAATATTTTCCGCCTCACTTTGATGATCCTTTATCCAAAGCAAAAGTTTATGGAAAGCATTACGTATTTCCGGTTCCTTTGTATTTCTATTATCTTGCACAAATTCGGTAATATAGCCGGCTATATCCTTATTTGTTTTCTGACGATTCTCTGGAAGTTCCAAATATATCTCTTTCATCAACAATTCTTCTCTAATATCATATCCGGCAATACAGGCTATCTCCTTTAATGTTTCATCCATTTCATTATCAAGAAAGATTTTTTCCTTAATTGTAAAATTACCATTCTGATTTGGAAGTATTGGTTTTGTGACCTTATTAATAAGATTATCCCATCCCTGCTCAACTACAAATTCTATAAAATTTGTCAAATACATAGCAGCTTCTTCCTTAGAAGTATCCAAATGTTCAGCCAGTCCAACCACAGTACTGTATTCGCTTATTCTATCTGCAACCATAGTTATCGTGTATTTTAAAGCTTCATGCAACAGTTTTTCAGAAATTGCTTTAACCTCATGCATCTCCAACTCTAATTCCAATACACTACTCGCATAATTGCATATCTTTTTCTGCGAATCCAAACCGTCGAAAGAATCGTTATACATAAAAGTTATTTTTTGATAAACACGTTCTTTTTCTTCTTTTTCCGCCTGTTCTAACTGTTTTTCAATCAGTTCTAACATTTGACCATTATTGATCTCTGCACAATGAAACCATTCACTACGCTCAAAATCCAAATGTAATAACTTTGCTTTTATGTCTTTTCCTAAATCCATTAGAATATCTTTGTATTCTTCCAGAACATCAACGTCAAAACATAGACTAGCTACACTACAGAAGTCTCCTCTCTGATTTGGCAGAATACTTAGCTGATTATTTTTTACATATGTCTGCCATTTTTCATTTTCATCAATAAGAACATAGTATTCATCTAACCAATCCCTCCAATCAATATGATCCAATTTGATCACTAATGTATCTACATTTTCGAAATTACCCACTTGTTCCGATAATGTTTCAAATGTATAACTGTTGCATCCTGACCATAAGGAATGATACCATTCATGCAAATCTTCTTTCTGAGGAATCATATCCGGAATCATATGACTTAATAGTTCCCATATTTTTTCACGTGTTTCTGTATTTCTATCGGAAATAATAAACAACTGTTGATCATCCCAATCATCTAACAATGCTTTCATATCTCCACATGCTGTGTGAACAATCGGGATATGCAGTATTACATCTTTACACTTTGTAATTATTTCTTCCAACCATTCTTCGTCATACCATTCTTTCTTACTATAAGAAGTCACTTTGGTGATATTATAAATTCCGTCCCATTTTTTCTCTACTGCATATTTCAACAGTTGCTTATACAAACCACACGCCTTCTCTACAATATTACGATTAGCTTCTATTTCTTCATCAATTCTCGTCATATTTTTACATGTCAAAAACACCCCATCTCTTGGTTCTGTGGGATTAAAATCTGGAGAACTAATTAAAACTGGAAAAGGGAAATCCTCTGTTCCAATCAAAGGGAAATCACAAAACAATTTGGATTGATTCTCAGAAAATGGAAGAATCTTCATATTATCATCCATATGCTCCAATGCTATATAAATAGAAACATTGTCCTCTGTCATTCCTAATACATATTTATTACAACAATGACCTTGCTGCTCCACTTCAATTTCAGATACAGTTGCATTTTCTAATCCACATTTCACTTCTCCCTTATACCGAAACTTCTCTCCAGTATTTTCAACAGTAATTTCCTCAATATCAGGAAGCATAGCAAGAACATATGCTGCTGATACTCTCAAACTCTCCAATCCATCTCGTGCCGTCTTCATCCCGTACTCGTCTAGCTTATACTCGAATACAGTATTATATTCGTCCTCATCAAAATCTAAGAAATCAACAGGTGTACAACTTCCCAAATCACCAACAGCCTTCTCCATAGCTGCTATAATTTCATTTTTTTCCTTTCCTGTTCGGTCTAAAGAAATAGTAAACTTAGAATATTCGTCACCAATTTCTAGAAGTCCGGAAATATTAACTACTTCTGATAACAGATGTGTAGTAATAAATCCCGTTCCAAACTTTCCACTTTTTCTCTCTCTACCATCATTACGATCCTTAGAAGAAGCCTGATTGATAAGCGATAATATATTATCCATTGAAAAAGCCTTACCATTGTGTCGAAAAAACACTTTTCTCTGCATTTCATCATAATTAATGCTTATTTTTACTTTTCCTGTAGAATTACAGACATCTTTGGCATTCTGGCATAACTCCCATATCCATCTTTTCGCACTATTCTCATTATTACTGTAGCGAAGTTTCTGCAAGAGCTGAACAATTCTGTTTGCAGCACCAATTCTCAAAGAATTATTGTCTGCTGCTTGTATATCCATATCAAATTGTTGCTTATTCATCCGTACCTTCCCCCATTCTTCTTATCAAATTTCTTTAATAATTATGTCGGTATATTAACATGTGTTTTTATATAATCAGCAACATCATCTATTTCCGGATA
>OKRW01002087.1_pt1 | contig 15256 bp, 13 predicted proteins | sample 1601151 | NCBI WGS metagenome assembly OKRW01 (sample SAMEA3541471, study PRJEB24748) | human gut metagenome | biome: human gut; feature: human-associated habitat; material: faeces | place: China | collected 2012 | reverse complement strand
GGCCCGGTAGTGTAAGGCAGGCGGCTTCCTGCGGAAAGGCAGCGGGCGGCGTCCGTGACGCCCCGGCGGGGTGAGGGCACCCCGCCCTACGCACTGCCCGTAGGGCGGCATGCCCTCATGCCGCCGCCACCTTGCCATTGCCACCCGTTTTATGCTACAATACAAACAAACATTATATAAAGGAGACCGCCCCTTATGAACCAACATTACCTCCAGCTCTACGCTGATTTTATCGTCAAGGTGGGCGTCAATGTGCGTCCGCGCCAGAATTTTATCGTCCGCTGCCCGGTCACGATGCCCGACTTCGCCCATGCCTGCGTCCGCGCGGGCTATGAGGCCGGGGCCAAGACCGTCGTCGTCCGCTGGGAGGACGATAAGCTCACCCGCCTGAACATGGAGCTGGCCGACGAAAAGGACCTGACTGCCATGAAGCCCTATGAGCTGCGCAGCTACCTCGACTACGCCGAGGACCCGGACGGCTGCTGCACGCTGGCCATCCATGCCGAGGATCCCGAGGCACTGGCGGGCCTCGATGCGGGTAAGCTGAACCGCGTTAACCTCGCGCGCCGTACCTTTATGAAGCCCTGGCAGGAGTACACGATGAATGACCGCGTCCAGTGGTGCGTGGCGGCTGTGCCCGCTCCGGGCTGGGCCGCCAAGGTGTTCCCGGAGCTGCCGCTCGACGAGGCTGTTGAAAAGCTCTGGGCGCTGATCTTTGACGTCTGCCGCGTCTCCACCGGTGACCCCGTCGGCGCGTGGCAGAAGCATGTCGCCGTGACCAAGGCCCGCCGCGACCGCATGAACGCGCTGGAGCTGGACCGCATCCACATGACCAGCTCGAACGGCACAGACCTGACCGTCGGTCTGGCCGACGACGCCACCTGGGAGGGCGCGTCCAGCAAGACCGAGGACGGCATTGAGTTCATCGCCAACGTTCCCACCGAGGAGGTTTTCTGTGCGCCCCACCGCGAGCGCACAAACGGCATCGTCTACGGCACGAAGCCCTACGCCTACAACGGCCAGCTGATCGAGGGCTGGCATGTCACCTTCAAGGACGGTGTTGTCGTGGAGCACGGTGCCGAGAAGAATGCCGACCTGCTGGCCGAGCTGCTCTCCACCGACGAGAATTCAAACCGCATCGGCGAGATCGCCCTCGTGCCCGCCTCCAGCCCCATCAACCGCAGCGGCGTGCTGTTCTACAACACCCTGTTTGATGAGAATGCCGCCTGCCACATTGCGTTCGGCGCGGGCTACCCGACGAACATCAGGGGCGGCTCTGCCATGACCCGCGACGACCTGATGAAGAAGGGCCTGAACAACTCCGCCATCCATGAGGATGTCATGATCGGCGCGGCGGATACCCACGTCACCGGCATCACGAAGCGCGGGGAAGAAGTCACGATCTTTGAAAACGGCGAATGGGCGTTCTGAGCCGCACGCCCGCGCCCATTGACGCAGACCGCCCGGCGGCTGCGGATCTTTTGCGGGTGCTGGCGGCCTGGGCTGTCGGTGCGTTCCACATCTGGCAGCAGAGCTGGTACAGCGGCGCGGCCCCGGCCCACTGGCTGCGGGCGGGCAGCGTCGGCGTAGACTGGCTTGTGCTGCTGTCGGCGTTCTGCCTGTTTCTGCCGTGGGCCAATGCGGCGGCGCAGGGGCGGCCCCTGCCGCTGACCCGCCCGGCGGCGTTCTATCGCCGCCGCGCCGTGCGGCTGCTGCCCGCCTACTACGCCAGCCTGATGTTCAGCCTTGTGTTGGCCCTGCACCGCGCCGGGTGGAGCCGCACGCTGGGCATCGATCTGGCCGCGCACCTGACGCTGACCCAGCAGCTGTTTCCGCAGAGCTATCTTGCCACCCGGCTCAACGGCGTGACCTGGACGCTGACGGTGTTTGCGCTGTTTTACCTTGTATTCCCGCTGCTGGCCCCGCTCTGTGTCAGACGCCCGCTGCCCACGCTGGGTGCGCTCTGCGCCGTGCAGCTGGGCTATACGCTGTGGGCGCTGCCGCAGTACGGCAGCGACGCCTATTCCTCACTGTTCAATCAGTTCCCTGCGTTCTGCGGCGTGCTGGCCGTGGGGCTGGCCGCGGCACTGGTGTTTGCACAGCTGGCCCGCGGCGGCTGGACGCAGCGGCTTTTACCCCGCGCGGGCTGTACGGTGCTCGGCGCGTTGGCGCTGGTCTGGCTCAATGCGCAGCTGCGCACACAGGCGTATGCGGCGGAGTTCCAGCGGTACCAGCTGGTCAACCGCATGCCGCTGGCGCTGGCCGCGGCGGCGGTGCTCGTCGGCTTCGGACTGGGCCTGACGCTGCCCCGCCCGGTGCGGCGCGCGTTGGCGTGGCTGTCGGCGCTGACCTACAGCTTTTATCTGTGGCACCAGCAGCTGACCGTATTTTTAAAGTATGACCTGCACCTGCCCGCCTGGACCGGTACGACCCCGCCGAACCAGCTGGGCGACACCGCGTGGATGCGGCGGGCGGAGGCCTTGTACTGGCTGGCGGCGCTGGCGGTGAGCATAGCGGCCTACTATCTCATTGAAAAGCCCGCTGCGCGGCATTTCAAGAAAACTCCGCAAAAAATGCACGCTGAAAAAGCCCGTTAGAAGGCAAATCTGCCCGGCGGGGGCTTGCATTTTGCGCACGGATGTGGTATAGTCTTAGTGTTCGATGATGATTTTACTGAAAGTGGGCCGCAAGGTCCGCTTTCTTTTTATGATTGGAGCATTTTTATGGCAAAACCCGGTAAACCGCAGCAGGGCAGCGCGGTCAAGGTCGTCGAAGCGCTCGTCCGCCCCGTTGTTGAGGGAATGGACCTGCGCCTGTGGGATGTCCGCTTTGAAAAGGAAGGCCCGGACTGGTTCCTGCGCGTGCTGATCGACCGCGATGAGCCGCTGGACACCGACACCTGCGAGGCTGTCTCCCGCGCCATTGATCCGCTGCTGGACGAGGCAGACCCCATTGAACAGAGCTACTACCTCGAGGTCGGCAGCCCGGGCCTGGGCCGTCGCCTGACCCGCCCCGAGCACTACGAGCAGCTCAAGGGCCAGAAGTGCGCGGCGCATCTGATCCGCCCCGACGAGCAGGGCCGCCGCGACTATGCGGGCATCCTGCAGGGGCTGGATGCCGACGGCAATGTGACCCTGACCGACGGGGAGGAGACCTACGCCTTCCCCGTCAAGAGCGCCGGCTACGTCAAGCTCTGCGACGACGAGGATCTGTTCGGCTGATTTGACCTGCGGGGCTGGCTTGTAGGGGCCGGGCATGCCCGGCCCGCGGCTTTCCCGCAAACTCGATTTTGCCCTTCTGTGCAGGGCCGGACATGTCCGGCCCCTACGGAGGCAAACCCTTTAAAGGGACGGCAAGAGAGCGATTGTAACTACTGTATTGCGTGTACTTGAAATATAATTGGGAGGAAACCAGAAACATGGCTACTGCGAACAACGAATTTTTTGAGGCCCTTTCTGCACTGGAAAAGGAGCGCGGCCTGCCCGAGGACTACCTGATCGACAAGATCAAGGCGGCCATCGTCATTGCGGTCAAGAAGGACTACGAGGTCGAGGACGACAATGTCGTTGTGGACATTGACCCCGAGCTCGGCGCGTTCCGTGCCAGCCTGCTGCGTGACATCGTGGAGGAGGTCGAGAACCCCCACACCCAGGTCAGCCTGGAGGATGCCCAGAAGGTCCGCAAGAGCTACAAGGTCGGCCAGCGCATGGTCACGCCCCTCAAGACCAAGGAGTTTGGCCGTATTGCTGCCCAGACCGCAAAGCACGTCATCCGTCAGGGCCTGCGCGAGGGTGAGCGCAACCTGCAGTGCAGTGAGATGCAGTCCCGCGCACATGAGCTGATCGCCGCCACCGTCGTCTCCATCGACCCCGAGCGCGGCAACGTTGTGCTGGATCTGGGCAAGGGCGGCAGCGCTGTGCTGCCCCGCAACGAGCAGGTCCCCGGCGAGACCTTCACCGAGGGCCAGACCGTGCAGGTCTATGTCGTGGATGTACTGGCAACGGACCGCGGCCCCCGCGTCACCATCAGCCGCACCCATCCCGGCCTGGTCAAGCGCATGTTTGAGCTGGAGGTCCCCGAAATCTACGACGGCACCGTTGAGGTCAAGGCCATCGCCCGTGAGGCCGGTGCCCGCACCAAGCTGGCGGTCTGGAGCAAGAACCCCGATGTCGATCCCGTCGGTGCCTGCATCGGTGCCCGCGGCGTCCGCGTCGAGAAGATCGTCCAGGAGCTGAACGGCGAGAAGATCGATGTCATCCGCTGGAGCGAGGACATCACCGAGTTTATCTCCGCGGCCCTGTCCCCGGCCAAGGTCGTCAAGGTCGAACTGCTGCCCGGCGAGACCAAGAGCTGCCGCGTGACCGTGCCCGACCACCAGCTGAGCCTGGCTATCGGCAACAAGGGCCAGAATGTGCGCCTGTGCGCCCATCTGACCGGCTATAATATTGACATCCGCCCCGAGTCCGGCTACTACGGCGAGGACGAGGAGTAAATAATAAAGATAAAAGATAATAGATAAAAGATAATATAAAATGTGGAGTTTTGGCAGGGCCAAAACCGTAGGGGCGGATTCCATATCCGCCCGGCCCGCTCCCGTAAGGCAGCACGGGCGCATATAGAATGCGCCCCTACGGCGGCAGAGCAATTTCGAGCGGCGTGCAGCGCCTCGGTCTACTATATTTTTATTTTTATCTCTTATCTATTCTCTAGAAATGAGGTCTGCCAGTTGCAGCAGCTAAAGCAAAAAAAGATCCCCGTGCGCCGGTGCGTGGGCTGTAATGCCCAGCGCCCCAAGCGCGAACTGGTGCGCGTCGTGCGCAGCCCCGAGGGCGAGATCAGTATTGATCTGCGCGGCAAGGCACCGGGACGCGGCGCGTATCTGTGCCCCTCGGCTGCCTGCCTTGCCAAGGCGCGCAAGGCCAAGCGGCTCGAACGCACATTTGAGGTCCCCATCCCGGACGGTATCTATGACCGCCTGACCGAGGAGATCGCCTGTGCGGAGCAAAGTGCAAAGGAGGCGGCGAGCCATGAATAACGATCAGCACCCGCTGCTGGGTGCACTGGGGCTGTGCCGCAAGGCCGGCAAGCTGCTGCACGGGTATGACCGCGTACAGGAAAACGCACTGCGCGGCAAAGTGGCCCTGGTGCTGCTTACCTCGGACGCCAGTGAGCGCACGGTCAGCCATATGAAGGACGCCTGCGACGGCATCGTCGCCTGCGAGCAGATGCCCCTGACCAGCGCTGACCTGGCCATGCTTACCCCCAAGCCCGCCGCCGTGTTCGGCGTGACCGACGAACACCTTGCACAGCTGTGCGCAAAATACCTTTGATGAGGAGGACCACACTATATGGATTTTAAATACAAGATCGCTGATGTTGCCAAGGAGTTCGGCATGCCCGCCAAAAAGGTCGTCGAGACCGTTTCCGGCGTGACCGGCGAAGCCTATAAGACCGCCGGCACGTTTGAGGAAAAAGAGCTCAACGTCCTGCTGGAGACCCTGACCCGCGAGAATGCCGAGGACAGCCTCGACGCCTACCTTGCCAGCGGCAAGGAGCCCGCCCCGGCCCCGAAGGCAGAAAAGAAGCCCGAGCCGAAGAAGCAGCCCGCCGCGGCCCAGAAGCCCGCTGCCGATCCCAAGCCTGCGGAGCAGCCCAAGCCCGCCGCCAAGAAGGAGCCGAAGCACGAGCAGAAGAAAGACAGCCGCAAGCCCGAGAAGCAGGCGGAAAAGCGCAGCGAGAAGCGTGTCCCCCTGCAGGACCTGGCCGCCGATACCGGCATTAAAGAGCCGGTCAAGACCGAGCAGGTCCAGGTCAACCGCGCGCAGGTGTCCGTTGACACCCGCACCGTCGATGTGAACGTTGACAAGTTCAACGCCCGCTATGACGACCTGGCCGACAGCCGCAACATGCCCAGCAAGCGCAAGAACCAGCCCACCGGCAAGAAGGAAAAGTTCAACAACCGCAACAACCGCCGCGGCCAGCAGTTTGGCCGCCGCCGTGAGACCGAGGCCGAGCGCCTGCAGCGCATTCAGCTGGAAAAGGCCCGCAACGCGCAGCTGAAGATCTCCATCCCCGACGAGATCACCGTCGGCGAGCTGGCCACCCGCCTGAAGCAGAGCGCTGCCAAGGTCGTTGCCAAGTTCATGCAGATGGGCGAGATGCACGCCATCTCCGATGTTGTCGATTTCGACACCGCCGCCCTGATCGCCGAGGAGTTCCACGCCAAGGTCGAGCATGAGGTCCACGTCTCCATCGAGGAGCGCCTGTTTGTGCAGGAGGAGGACAACGCCGCCGATCTGGTCGAGCGCCCGCCCGTTGTTGTCGTTATGGGCCACGTTGACCACGGCAAGACCTCCATTCTGGACGCTATCCGCAAGACCAATGTCACCAAGGGTGAGGCCGGCGGCATCACCCAGGCCATCGGCGCGTACCAGGTCAAGAGCAATGACAGCGTCATCACCTTCCTGGACACCCCGGGCCACGAGGCGTTCACCTCGATGCGTGCCCGCGGCGCGAACATGACCGACATTGCGGTCCTGGTCGTCGCTGCCGATGACGGCATCATGCCCCAGACCATCGAGTCCATCAACCACGCCAAGGCTGCAAATGTCAAGCTCATCGTGGCAATGAACAAGATGGATAAGCCCACCGCAAACCCCGAGCGCGTGATGGAAGGCCTGACCAAGTACGGCATCATCACCGAGGACTGGGGCGGCGATGTGGCCTGCATCCCGGTGTCTGCCCTGACCGGCATGGGCATCAACGACCTGCTGGAGCGCATTGCTCTGGAAGCTGAGGTCATGGAGCTGAAGGCAAACCCCAACCGCCGCGCCAAGGGTGCGGTCGTTGAGGCCCGTCTGGATAAGGGCCAAGGCCCCATTGCCACCATTCTGGTGCAGAACGGCACCCTGCACTCCGGCGACGTCATCATTGCCGGTACCGCTGTGGGCCGCGTGCGCACCATGCGCAGCGACAAGGGCCAGCTGCTGACCGATGCCGGCCCCTCTACTCCTGTGGAGATCACCGGCCTGACCGCAGTGCCGGAAGCAGGCGACCTGTTCGAGGCTGTTGAGGACGAGCGTCTGGCCCGTGAACTGGCCGAGCAGCGCATCGCTGCCGCCAAGGAGAAGCAGTTCTCCTCCTTCCAGAAGGTCACGCTGGATAACCTGTTCAGCCAGATGGCACAGAACGACATGAAGGAACTGGCCATCGTGGTCAAGGCCGACGTGCAGGGCTCTGCCGAGGCTGTGAAGCAGAGTTTGGAGAAGATCTCCAACGACGAGGTGCGTGTGCGCGTCATCCACGCCGGTGTCGGCGCCATCAGCAAGTCTGACGTGGATCTGGCCGATGCCTCCAACGCCATCATCATCGGCTTCAACGTCCGCCCGGACAACGTGGCCAAGGAAGAAGCCGCTGCCACCAAGGTGGAAATGCGTATGTACCGCGTCATTTACGACGCCATCAACGATGTCACCGACGCTATGAAGGGTATGCTGGCACCCAAGTTCCGCGAGGTCTCTCTGGGCGAACTGCAGGTGCGTCAGGTGTACAAGATCTCCAACGTGGGTACCGTTGCAGGCTGCCGCGTGACCAGCGGCAAGATCACCCGCGACAGCAAGGTGCGCGTGGTGCGTGACGGCATTGTCATCGCCGAGGACGAGATTGCATCCCTGAAGCGCTTCAAGGACGACGCTAAGGAAGTGGCCGAGGGCTACGAGTGCGGCGTGACCCTGGAGAAGTTTGCGGACGTCAAGGAAGGCGACGTGTACGAGGCCTTCAAGATGGAAGAGTACCGCGACTAAGCAAAAACCGAATATATAACAGCTTCCCGGCAGAAAAGGCTTCCCCCGTCCGGGGGAAGCTGTCGAACGAAGTGAGACTGATGAGGGCGTATCTTTCGCAGGTGTGGAGCGTGCGCCCTCATCCGTCGTTTTGGCAGACAAATGCCGCCTTGCCCCGGCCGGGGCAAGGCTTTGGGAGGCTGCCGGACAGAATTTGGAGAAAACTATGTCTCAGAAAAATATGGGCCGTCTTGCGCAGGATATGAAGCGCGAGGTCATTGCCATCATCGGCCGGCTGAAGGACCCGCGGCTGGAGGGCGGTCTGCTGACCGTCACCCGTCTGGACGTGACGCCGGATCTGGATGTGGCAAAAGTGTATGTAAGCGTGATGGGCCGCGCAGACGGCCCCAAGCCCGCAATCGAAGCGCTGAACCGTGCCGCAGGCCATGTGCGCACCGAGGTCAGCAAAAAAATGCACATCCGCAAGGCACCCCGCTTCATCTTTGTGGAGGATGACGGTGCCGCCTACGCCGCCCACATCAACGAGCTGCTGCGCAGCCTGAACGTGAACGGCGAGGAAGAAGCACAGCCTGCCGATACCGAACAGACCGAGGACTGACTGCCTTTGCGGAAAGGATGGATCATTGGATGACAGAACAACTGGATGTGCAGCAGATGGCGCAGCGCCTGCTGGCTGCGGACAACATTTTGATTCTGTGCCACAAAAACCCGGACGGTGACACCATCGGCTGCGGCAGCGCCCTGTACTATGCGCTCAAAGCGCTGGAAAAAACAACAGCGGTGCTCTGCTCCGATGACATTCCGTCCCGCTACGCCTTTACGAACCCACGGCTGTTCAAGGGCGAGTTCGAGCCCAGCACCGTGATCGCGGTGGACGTGGCCGGTTTGCAGCTGTTTGGCGAAAATAACGGTGTGCCGCAGTTTGCACGCCATGTAGACCTGTGCATCGACCACCACGCAGGCAACAACGGCTATGCCGATTTTACCCTTCTGGATGCCGGTGCCGCTGCGGCAGCGGAACTGCTGTATCAGGTCATCGTGGAGATGGGGGTGACTATCACCCCCCACATTGCCGACTGCCTGTACACCGGCATTGCCACCGACACCGGCTGCTTCAAGTTCTCCTCCACCACCGCCAACACCCACAAGGTGGCTGCAAAGCTTATTGAGGCCGGCTGTCATGTGGAGGAGCTGAACACCCTGCTTTTCGACACAAAGCCCCGTGCCCGCATGGAGGCCGAGCGCATCGCCCGCAACCATCTGGAATACTATCTGGATGGCCGCTGCGCCCTGATCTACCTGACGAGGGACGAGATACGGCAGAGCGGGGTAGACCCCGCAGATCTGGAGGAACTGACCAGTCTGCCCATCAGCATCGAGGGAGTCAAGGTGGGTCTGACCCTGCGCCAGCAGCCCGGCGGCAGCTACCGCATCAGCGTGCGCACCGCAAAGAGTGTGGACGCCTGTGCCATCGCCCGGCGGCTGGGCGGCGGCGGCCACACCCGCGCAGCGGGCTGTGAACTGCTGGGCGACCTTGAAAACGCCAAAAATGCGATCCTTGCAGAGGTGGAAGCCGAGCTGGACGCACCACAGGAGGAAGCATGATGCAGGGCATCCTGATCGTAGACAAGCCCATGGACTGGACCAGCTTTGACGTGGTGGCAAAGCTGCGCGGCGTGCTGGGCACCCGCAAGCTGGGGCACAGCGGTACGTTGGACCCCATGGCCACCGGCGTTCTGCCGGTGTTCTGCGGCGGTGCCAGCAAGGCGGTGGATCTGCAGCTGAACCACGACAAGACCTACCGCGCCACCCTGCGCCTGGGCGCACGCACCGATACCGGCGATAGTACCGGCACGGTGCTGGAGACTGCCCCCGTCACCGCCGGAGAGAAGGAACTGCTGGCTGTGCTGCCGCAGTTTGTCGGCCCGCAGATGCAGGTGCCGCCCATGTACTCGGCAGTCAAGATCAACGGTCAGCCGCTGTATAAATTGGCGCGTGAGGGCGTGACCGTGGAGCGCAAGGCGCGCCCTATTGAAATCTACGGCATCGAGTACGGCGGCAGTCCGGCAGAAAACGAGTATGTGCTGACGGTGCGCTGCTCCAAGGGCACCTACATCCGCACGCTGCTGGAGGAGATCGCCGCCGCCATGGGGCAGAAGGGCACCATGAGCGCGCTGCGCCGCACTTCTGCCGGTCTGTACACCGAAGCAGATGCCCACACGCTGGAAGAGATCCTTGCAGCAAAGGAGCAGGGAACTGCCGCGCTGGAAGCACTGATGCTGCCGGTGGAAAGCGTGTTCACCCCACTGCCGCTGCTGGTGGTGGAGCCATGGGTGGAGCAGCACCTGTACAACGGCTGTCCCACCAGCCGCTACCCCGCAGCAGACGGACGCTACCGGGTGCGCAATGCCGCCGGGCAGTTCCTTGGCCTTGCTAACATTACCGGCGGGGTGCTCCGGGTGGAAAAACTGTTCGTGGAACGTAATTGAGCAATAAAGGAAACAAGACCCATGCAGATCATTTCTCAGTTTGCCCCGCTGCCGCTGGCACAGCCTGAAAAAGGCACCGCCGTGGCCATGGGATACTTTGACGGCATCCATATCGGCCACCGGGCGGTGATCGAAGGGGCGGTACAATGGGCAAAGACCCATGATGCAGCTCCGGCGGTGTTCACCTTCCGCCTGCCGGTGGAAAATAAAATGAAGGGCAAGCGCCTGCTCTCCACCGAGGATAAGCACGCCTTGATCCACAGCCTTGGGGTGGAGTATTACCTCACCCCGGACTTTGAGGCGATCAAGGCGCTGAGTCCGGAGGAGTTTGTACGCGGCATCGTGGAAAACTGCCACGCCCGGGCGCTGTTCTGTGGCGAAAACTTCACCTTTGGTGCAAAGGCTGCCGGTACGCCGGAGCTGCTGCGCACCCTCTGTGCCCCTCTTGGGGTAGAGGTAGTGGTGGTGCCCATGGCTCAGTTTGAGGAAAAGCCGGTGTCCTCTACCCGCATCCGCACCGCGCTGGAGGGCGGGGACATCCCGGCCGCCAACGCTATGCTGGGCATGCCCTACGCCATCCGCTTTGCGGTGCAGCACGGGGCAGGACTGGGGCACACCCTCGGGGTGCCCACCATCAACCAGCTGTACCCGCAGGGCTTCCAGATGCCCCGCAGCGGCATTTATATCACCCGCACCTGCATCAACGGGGTGTGGTATCCCTCGGCCACCGGTCTAGGCAGCCGCCCTACCGTGAACGATGACGCCACCAAGGTGACCTGTGAGACTTTTATCCCGGGCTTTTCCGGCAACCTGTACGGCACCGACCCGGTGGTGGAGTTCCACGCTTACCTGAGCCCCAGCAAAAAGTTTGATACGCTGGACCAGCTGCGGGATTGCATCAACGATGCCGCCCGCCGCGCACAGGAATATTTTGCATAACGCATAAAAAGCGGAAAAATTATTTTTATTTGGGGTCGAGAAACGCCTGTGGGCGTTTTTCGACCCCTTTTGTCATGAAGGAAAACAGCATTTCCGGCGTCTGCGGGCAGAAAAAACGTAAAGGTCAAACCACTCGCCTTTCACTAAAACCATTTTTAGTGCATACTTGAGAAAACCAATAGATTTTTTCAAGGAGGACTAAAGACTATGGATCAGTGTACCCACGAAGTCCGTGCAGAGTACTGGCGAAAGATCATCCAGGCTTGTGGGCAGAGACCAGCTGGACAATCAGCGAAACGATGGATGGACGAAAACGGCATCCGGGAGCAAAGCTACTACCACTGGCAACGGCGCTTCCGACAACAGGCTTATGCGGAAATGAAGGAGAACGTCTCAGTTCCTGCTGTAACCGGAAAATCGGAGCTGGATTTTGTTGAAATTCCGTGTACTGCCGGTTCGGAAACACACACGCATCCAATCTCCCATGAACCAGCCGCTGTTATCCGGACCGCGTTACTTCAGATCGAAATCTCCAATGACATTTCAGATACTCTTCTGAGCCATATCTTACGGGAGGTGTCCCATGCTTGAAGACGCAGCCGGGATCCGTCGTGTAGTCCTTGCGTGCGGTACTGTTGATCTGAGAAAAGGGATCGATGGTCTGGCAACGATCATCGGTGATCGGTATGGACAGAATCCTTTCGAGAAAGGAACCCTGTTCCTGTTTTGTGGGAAACGTTCTGACCGGTGCAAGGGGCTTTTATGGATGGGGACGGGGTTTCTGCTTTTGTACAAAAGATTTGAGGACGGAAGATTATCCTGGCCAAGAAATATCCAGGAAGCGGCAGAGCTTACAGAGGACCAGTACAGGTACCTCATGACAGGATTAAATCCCCTGGATCCCAGGATCAAAGACGTTGATCCGAAGCATATCTATTAAAACGTTTGTGAAAAACAGAGAAAATAAAACGCCAGTCTGACCGCCAAAAAGGGCGGTGTCTATTAATGGAATCCTCTCCGATGAGACGAACCGTTTGTCCTGTATGAAGATAAAAAAGAGAACTTTTAATTTTAAACGCCTTGCATTTCAAGTGACTGGAACAGGGCATCCAGAGACGTTCCGGGTAGGTAAAAATGACGGACCGGTATGGAAACCAGATTGGCATTTATCACCGATTTCTGCTATACTTTCCTTAGAAAGAAAGGCGGACATCATGTGTAAAAAATTCACTCCGGATGAACTGAATCAGATGGACCATACAGCAAAAAACGATGTTATCTTCCAGATGCAGGACCGGCTCGACAAGCTGGAACAGAACTATGAAACCCTCATAGAACAGGTCCGGCTTGCAAACCAGCAGCGTTTTGGTCGCCAGACAGAAAAACTGGATGATATCGCGGGGCAGCTCTCCTTTTTTAATGAGGCTGAAGCGAATTACGATGAAACCGCCCCTGAACCGGTCATGGAAGAGGTTATCGAATCCGCAAAAAAGAGGTCCCGTAAGTCTAAAAAGAAGGGACAGAGGGAAGAAGACCTGAAAGATTTCCCGCAGGAAGAGATTTCTCATGATATACCGGAGCAGGAATTAAACGAAGCTTTTGGTTCGGGGAACTGGAAAAGCATGCCGGATGAGATCTTCTGGCAACTCCGGTTCGAGCCGGCCAGATGGATTGCGGAGAAACATGTCATCAAAGTGTATGTCGGAACGGATGGGGCGCATCAGGATGAATTCCTCCGTGGAGATCATCCGGCAACTTTATTTAAAGGCAGCATTGCGACCCCTTCTCTTGAAGCCGCGATCATCAACTCTAAATATGTAAACAGTAACCCACTCGACCGGATCTCCAGGGATTTTGGAGCGAACGGATTGAATCTGTCCAAGCAGACGATGTCCAACTGGACTGTATGGACGGCAGAGCGCTACTTATCAGTCGTATACGAGATGATGAAGCAATGCCAGCTGAAAGCCCATGTAAACCAGTGCGACGAAACGACCGTGGATGTGATCCATGATGGAAGACCCGCAGGCAGCAAAAGCTATATGTGGGTGCATATCACCGGGGAACTTGGCAAGGTACCACCGGTCATCATATATGAATACCAGAAAACACGCCATAGTGACCATCCAAAGGCGTACTATAAGGATTTTTCCGGCATTCTTATGACGGATGGGCTGGAACAGTACCACAAGCTGGAGCGGGATCTGGAAGGGATAAAGAACGCAAACTGCATGGCACATGCAAGACGCCATTTCGCAAACGCGATCAAGGCAATCGGAAAAAGCAACCCGGAAGCAATCCAGTCATCTATTGCGTATAAAGCACTGGTAAGGATCGGTGCTGTCTATGATCTGGAAGGTGGGCTGAAGGATCTGAGTCCGGAAGAACGGTTAAAAGAGAGGCAGAGATCCATCAAGCCCCTGTTGGAAGAATTCTTTGCGTGGATCCATGAAATAAAGTCAGATCAGACAGTCCTTCCCAAGGGCGAAACTGCAAAAGGGATTAACTACTGCCTGAATCAGGAAAAATATCTGAAGGTATTCCTGAGTGATGGGGAAGTGCCGATCGATAATCTTGCCAGTGAACGCGCACTGAGAACCTTTACGATCGGCCGTAAGAACTGGATGACGCTGAACACAGTACGTGGTGCACAGGCAAGTGCAATGATCTACAGCATTACCGAAACAGCCCGGGCAAATGGTCTGAATGTTTACTACTACGTAAAGCATCTATTAACCGAACTGCTTGAGATCATCCGTATCGACGGAAGTGTCGATGAAAAAGAGTTAGAGAGTCTTATGCCATGGTCAAAAGATCTTCCGGCTGAGTGTTATAGCAAGCGCCGCAAATGAGCGGCGCTGTATTTGGCGTGGGGCGAAGGATTTGACCTTTACGAAAAAACCGCACTTCGGGCAAAATAGACACATTTCCGTGCAACAATGGCAAATGTTTGTTAAACAATTATCTATCTCATATCCTTGCAATGCACGCAGTTTTTGTTTATAATAGTAACTGTACGGGGCAACGCCCCGATTGTGAGCGAGACTCTGGTTCAGAATTATAACTTGAGAGGAGTTTTTACCATGGGTTTAGGTAAGAAGACGATCGACGATCAGAACTACTGCGGCAAGAAGGTGCTTGTCCGTTGCGATTTCAACGTCCCGATGAAGGACGGTGTCATCACCAACGAGAACCGCATCAACGCAGCACTGCCCACCATCCAGAAGCTGGTCAACGATGGCGCAAAGGTCATCCTGTGCAGCCACCTGGGCAAGCCCAAGAACGGCCCCGAGGCTAAGTTCAGCCTGGCTCCCGTTGCTGTGGCTCTGAGCGCAAAGCTGGGCAAGACCGTTGTGTTTGCTGACGACGACAACGTTGTGGGCGAGAACGCAAAGGCTGCTGTGGCTGCCATGAACAACGGCGACGTCGTTCTGCTGCAGAACACCCGTTTCCGCAAGGAAGAGACCAAGAACATGCCCGAGTTCAGCGAGGAGCTGGCTTCTCTGGCTGACGCTTATGTGGACGACGCCTTCGGCAGCTGCCACCGTGCACACTGCTCCACCGCAGGTGTCACCGACTACATCAAGGATACCGCTGTCGGCTACCTGATGGAGAAGGAGATCAAGTATCTGGGCAACGCCGTCAACGACCCCGTCCGTCCCTTCACCGCTATTCTGGGCGGTGCTAAGGTCGCTGATAAGCTGAACGTCATCTCCAACCTGCTGGAGAAGGTCGATACCCTGATCATCGGCGGCGGCATGGCTTACACCTTTGCCAAGGCTCAGGGCTACGAAGTGGGCAAGAGCCTGTGCGACGACACCAAGCTGGACTACTGCAAGGAAATGATGGCTAAGGCCAAGGAGAAGGGCGTCAAGCTGCTGCTGCCCGTGGATGCAGCCTGCATCAAGGACTTCCCCGATCCCATCGACGCTCCCGTGGATGTGACCATCGTTCCCATCAGCGCTATCCCCGCTGACATGGAGGGCTGCGACATCGGCCCCGAGACCATGAAGCTGTTTGCTGACG
>OKRW01002080.1_pt1 | contig 15312 bp, 9 predicted proteins | sample 1601151 | NCBI WGS metagenome assembly OKRW01 (sample SAMEA3541471, study PRJEB24748) | human gut metagenome | biome: human gut; feature: human-associated habitat; material: faeces | place: China | collected 2012 | reverse complement strand
GTGTTTGAATAGCCAAATATGCTCCTTTTTCTTCCATATCTCGTACATTTATTATTATTTCACAAAGGCTTAAAGGACGACTCCGTCGGCACGACCGCTATACACTCAGTCTCTATCAACCATCCGGGACGGCAAACGGGGGCCAAGACTATCAAATGTGGCAAATCCGGGTAATGCGCCTCAAAATACTTCTTAACCACCGCATAATCAGCCATATCTCTCAAATAGGTGATCGCCTGCGTAATATCACGAGTAGTAGCGTCCGCCTCTTTCAGCAACACGCTGATATTTTCCATCATCCGCTCGGTTTGTTTTACGATATCGCCCGGATAGACAATCTCTCCCCGGTTATCTATACTCGCCGTACCCGAGATGAAGACCTGTTTACGATCCCCATACGTAACAGCCGTACCCCGCTCGAAGGTTACTCCATATTCATAAGTAGGATTCAAGTGCGTGGGAGCGTAAAGGAACTGAATCTGTCCCGGCTCCAACCCATCCACCGCATAACTGTCCATCTGTACCAACACCGAGGGATCGGCATGACGTCCCTCGATACCCGTACTAGCGATATAATGCGTCTTCTCCGTAAGATTCTGCGTGATAAAAACTTCTTTCCGGGCTTTCACCACACCGGCGTAATTCACGTCTACGTTTTGCACAAAGAACCAAGTACGGACACAATGAGAGGCCAACGTACAACGCTGCCCCATCAATTGCATCACATAGTCATTCAATAAAAGCCGGATCTGGTATTCCGAATTGGCCGCCCTGTTGCACTGGTTGGCACCTAAAAGCTGGCCGTATGCACCGTGACGCGCCTCAAACAACCCATTTGGCAACACCTGTGTCTGTACGCCAGTCTGCAGCCAAGCCCACAATGCAATCTTCGTGCCGTTCATCGGAGCCTGCTGTACGATTGATAGTGCGCAATAGGGGGAAAGCCGTTCCCGTTCCATCAGTTCATCTGTCTGGTTGGTTACGTCACTCAGGAAATAACGCCGGAAAATAGCGACCGGATTACCCGGTAACTCTTCCACTGAACGGGCGTAAACATCTTGTATGTGCTGTAACTGAGTGTGAAAGTCCTCCAGGCAGTTCGTCTGTTGGAAGAAGATATGGTATTCCGTTATGCCTTTGGAGGATTGAAAAGAGGTGATTTGCACTTCCGTCGTGTCGTATGTTTTCCTTATCAGGTTCATATTTATATTGTGTTTTTATAGTATAGATCGTAAAAATAAGGCTATTTAATTGAAATCAGAAAATTGAGAGTTGAAAATTACTTAATAAAGTAAGGAACGGTACTGTTTGTTAGCCGTTCAAGTCCTTCAACTCTATCAATTTGTTTACGATGGCATAGACAGTCAAGCCGCTGGCACTGTGTACTTGCAATTTTCGGGCGATGTTCCGGCGGTGGGTAATAACGGTGTGGGTGGATAGGTATAACCTGTCTGCAATCTCTCGGTTTGTCATGCCTTTTACCACACAGATGACAATCTCTTTTTCCCTGCTACTCAGTGTCTGCTGGTCCTCGTTTTCCCCTTCTTCGGACGGAACTTCTTCGGTGTTGAGGCGTTCCAATTTATTTTTCAACTCATCGGCATTATCGTATATTGATATCTGATCGTCATAGGAGCGAAGCAGAAACGGGTCGTTTATATTATATTGAAGGGCAAAACATTTCATATCCGGGCAGCCGCATTCGTCTTTCAGATGTTGTAGGTTGAAGTTTCCCGGAATGGAAGGATTTACGATCAGGATGTCCGGCTTATAAATGCGTAAGCCCTCTGTCAGACAGTCTGCTGCTGTTATTTCGGATATCTGGATACGGAATCCAGGTAAGCGTTTCAGCAGTGTTTCCAGTCCGCACCGGATGATGGAGGATGATTCGGCTATCGTTATTTTAATGTTAGTGGACATGGCAAGTGGTTTTATTGTTTTTCTAAAGACAGAATAGCAGGTACGAAGATGTAGTCTTCTACCCGGTTATGAGAGGCAAGGTCTTGTTCTGTTGCGAAAATATCGAACAGGACGCTGTTGAGCAAGTTACTGTCCGGTCCCGGATAATACTTCAGGATCAGGTTCTTCAGTTCCGTGATTTTCATCTCGATCTGGTCATGCCGTTTGCGGAAGATGGTGATGTTATATTTCGGGTCTTTCTTTCCTTCCAGCAAATTGCGGACATACGGGAAGACGGTTTTCTCTTCGTACGACATATGTTTGTGTACCTCTTCGGCATATTCGTCGAAAAAGCGGCGGATCACGAAGGCCACATCTTTCGGGCAGCTCACGATCGCCTCTGTCAGTTTGTGGCGGATATGGGGAAGACGGAAGTTCAGGAAATAGTCGTGTGCATTATGCAGATAAGTGATAAGCGAAGAGATGGAGATATCTTTATGGACCTCCGCTGCCGGGATTGTCTCCGTTTCCGTCAGAAAGTTGACGACAGTCAGGAATGTATATGTGTCGATCTTATTCTGCCGGCATACTTCCCCGATGTTTTTCTCTCCGAACCCCAGGTCGATACCGAAGCGGCTCATCACAAGGACCATCGGATAATTCTCGCATATCAGGTCACTCATCTTGCTTGTTTCCCTGTATTTTCCGTTCTTCATGTTTCCCATATCTTTTATCATTTGTATAGTAGATTATTATAAGTATGCATATTGAGGTGCATCCGCCGGTATGACAGCTATGCATTCCGTTTCGATCAGCCAGCCCGGACGACATACGGGAGCATGTACGATCAGGTGGAGAAACGACGGATACCGGCTTTCGATATATTGCTTGACCACGACATAGTCGGCCGGGTCGCGCAAGTAGACGATTGCCTGCATGATGTCTTGCAATCCGCCTCCCGCCTCCTGTAGCAAGGTGTCGATGTTTTCCAGCATGCGTTCCGTCTGCTTCAGGATATCCCCCGGATACATGATCTCGCCTTGATTGTCGATACTCGCGGTTCCGGAAATGAAGATTTGTTTCCGGTCGCCATAGGTTACAGCTGTCCCCCGCTCGAAAGTCACTCCGTATTCGTATGTCGGATTCAGGTGGGTGGGAGCATAGAGGAACTGGATTTGTCCGGTCTGCAAGCCTTTTACGGCATAAGTATCCATCTGGACAAAAACGTTCGGATCGGCATGGCGTCCTTCTATTCCCGTACTGGAAATATAATGGGTCTTTTCCGTCAGGTCTTGCGTGATGAAAACCTCTTTGCGGGCCTTGACGACGCCGGCATAGTTGACATCCACGTTTTGAACGAAGAACCAGGTACGGATGCAATCGTTTGCCAACTTGCATCCTTGCTCGGTCAGTTGCAAGACGTAATCGTTCAGCAAAAGCCGTGTCTGGTACTCGGAGTTGGAAGCCCTATTGCAAGAGCCCCCGGTCCAGTATTGTGTATAACGGTTGTGTTTGGCTTTCGACATTCCGTTTTTGGTCGTTTCGACAGTGATACCGGTCTGAAACCAAGTCCACATGGCTATTTTGCTCCCGTTTAGTGGAGCTTGCTCCACGATGGAAAGAGGGCAATAGGAATTTTCGCATTCCCAAACCATCACCAAGTCGGCCTGGTTGGCAGCGTCGCTCAGGAAATAGCGCCGGAAGACGGCAGTCGCATCGTCAGGTAACACCTCTTGGATAACTGCCACATAGGCCCGTTGGATGTTCTGTAGTTGTCCGGAAAACGGCAATGTCCGGTCTGTAATAGTGAGTAGAACGTGATATTCGGTAACCCCACCTTTCCCGGCAAAGGAAGAAATTTGAACTTCGATAGCTTTGTCTGTGTATGTCTTTTTGATATAATCCATGTAATATGTGCTTTCTTATTCTTTAGCTCCGTTATTGATCCAATCGTCGAGCAACGTCAGAGTGCTGGATGTCGTGATGACGTTGGTATGATCGTACTTGACAATGTTCTCGTGCAAGATGACGTGCAGGAAACTTTCCTCCGCGCTTCCCGGCTTGACCAGTTTCAGCCCTTCCTCGCTTTTATCAGCTACGACATCGACTAAGGCTTTGTAACTTTTGCCTTCCGTGAGGTACAGTCCGGCAGCAGGTTCCGTACTTCCTCCATGGCAAGCCGTACAGGAACGATTGAAAATTTCGGTTTGGATACTGTTGAACATGCCGGCATCCAACTTTCCGGCATCCAGCCGTATGGTATCCGCCTGTTCCGTGTAGTCGGCGGTATAGAAACTGGCAATCCTTTTGCGTAGTTTGTTGATGACACAAACTTCGATCTGTGTGACTTCACTGGGAATACCGGCCAAGACCATGTTTATCGTCCCGTCGGCTGTCTGGCTAATCCCTTTTGCCGTTTGTGCGAAAGCATTGTCAGGGGTGAATCCGGCCAGTACGACGCTGTAACCGCCTGGCCAGGAATCTATCCCGTTGATTTGGGCGGTTAACTTCACTGTTCCTCCTTCCCTTTCCGTCTGATTGTTTTCATCATATATCTTGCCATCGTCGCAGGAGATGGCAAGACAGGAAAAGAGCAATAGCCCGGAGATGAATGAATAAACTTCTCTTTTCATGACGTTACGATTAGAAAGTGTACTGAAGTAAGACGGTTCCGGAATGCATGGCTAATCCTAAGTCGTCGTTGTCGCGGTCAAGCTGCGTGTCATGTCCGGTACGTCCGATGAACTGATACATGGCTTGCAGTTTCAAGTTGCAGCTGGTGAAGAAATAGTTAAATCCGACGGCCGGCATATTCAGAAAACCGTTTGTGTCCAATCCGTTGCGGTTGAAGAAGTCATAACGGGCTGTCGCTTGTAGTTTGTTGGTAACGAAATAACCGCCTTGCACGTACCCCCCTAAATAGTTATAGCTCTCGTCAATTTTCTGCCGTTTGGTAAACCCTACATTCATATAATAGATTTCAGCGCCGAGATACAGGCGATTCTTCAACATGGCGAATTCTGCTCCTGCCCGGAAATCGTTCGTACTTTCGCTTTCGCTCTCCACATTCAATGAAGTGGAAAGACCGAACAGCATCTTATCTTCCTTCAAACGGTTCGGGCTGCCCTGGTTGGACGGCATAACTCCTTTCGGCATGTACGTGATGCGGCCGGCATACAACAATGACGGGATATGCCAGTCGTCGCTGAACGTTTTGGATGCCACGTTGACGGAGCTTCCCGTTCCGTTGAAAATCCCAACTTCGTAGCCGAACTTATCCTTTACCAATCCGTGCACTTCCACTCCGAGGTCGAATCCCATGCCGATGTTCGGTGTCACGGCATTAAGAGAATAAGGCAGGATAACGGATGAGGTGAGCGATGTCGGCAGTGTCGGCATTAACGTCTCGCCCAGCGTAGTCAGGTAAGCGTGCGAGAACGGAGTCTTGAACTTGCCAACACGTATGGCAAAACTCTTTTTTATCTCTACGTCGAACCAAGCCTGTTGAAGGATGTTTCCTCCGTTTCCGGCAGCATTGATGGAGAGGTTGAATGTCACCCGGTCGAATGCCTTGCCCGTGAAACCGAGGATGGCATAAGGGATCGAGAAACCGCTGTTGTGTATATTGTCCTGATTGTAGGCCGGGTCCAGCCCTTCATCGTCGTAGTAGTTGATGTTAGCACTGGTCTGTACCAACATATAAGGTTTGAAAACGAAATCCCCCTTCTTGGTAGCGATTGTAAAACCTTCTTTGCCGTTTAGTGATACGACACCGTTTTCCGTATCTTCCTCATATTGGGCCGTGACGGTCAACGGCAATAGTAATAATGCTGCAATTGTGATTATCAGTTGTTTCATTTTAATTTGTCTTATGGGTAAATTATAAGGAGTTGAGGAATGCGATCACTGCCTCACGCTCTTCCTTGCTCATTTGTTTGAATAAATTTTTGGAGGCTTCCCCTTCGCCTCCATGCCACATGATGGCTTCGGTCAGGTTGCGGGCGCGTCCGTCATGAAGGAAATAGGTATGACCGTTGACTTTCTCCTGCAGCCCGATACCCCAAAGCGGCGTAGTACGCCATTCGTTTCCTCGTGCCAGACCACTGACATAATTGTCGTTCAACCCGACCCCCATGATCTCCGACCCCATGTCATGCAGTAGGAAATCAGAATAAGGATGTATGGTCTGTCCGCCGAGCCATGGCAAACGTGTACCGTTGAGCAGTGTGGAACCGCCCGCTTGCGTGTGCAGCGTAGTGACGTGGCATAGATGGCATTTCGCTTCGTAAAACTTTTGTTCTCCTAAGATGACCTGAGGGTCGTTTATGTTGCGCCGTGCCGGTACGCCGAGGCTTTGCATATAAAGGTCCACATCTTCCATATCGGCGGTCGATATGTCGAGCTGGTCATACGAGAGTCCCATCATGCTGCCTTGGTTGATCTGAGCCTGCCCTTCGCAAATCTCTTCCGGATAGCGGCTGTTTGTCACGCCCATATCGCTTGAAAAGCCCAGTTCGACGGTCAGGTCAAGATGCTGTGCCTTGTTTCCTGAAAGGCCGACACCGGTGACACCCTTCTCGGTGATATAGTTGCAACGTCCGCTGATGCCATATTCCGGATAATTGCTTTTGGCAGCGAGCGCTTCGATTTCCCTGCGGTCGATCGCCATCATCTGTCCCATACCGACGTGGCGTAACGGGATGCGTACGGTGCAGAACAAATCTTCCGGGGCGATACTGTCTTTATACCATTCGGTTATCGTGTAATTGGGTTTGCATAGTTCGTAAGTCTCTCCGTCGGGGAAGGAAAAAGTCTGCTTGTCGTATGTGACGGACAACTTACCTTCCGGTTTGACGCCGTAGATGGCTTGGTCGTGCAATACACGTCCGTAGTCGCGGAAGAAAGCACCGTTGCGGCGGGAGATATAGACCAGCATGGAAGAGAAACCGTAGTTGCCCGATCCGCCGTTTTCCCACAATGTCGGTTTGGTCCTTCCTGCGTTGCGATGGCAACTGCCGCAGGAATAGCCGGCATAAACAGGTCCGAGACCGCCTCCGTCGCCATTGTTGCTGGTGCGTACATCGTCGTAGAGACCGTCGCCGTTGTTGAAACGGATCGAGTTGGCTCCTGTTATCCAGTCGGCGTTCGTATCGTAGGCGACCGATGAGTTTAGGAAAATCGTTGAAGTCCCTGCTGACAGCGCATATCCGTTCGGGACATCTATTTTATCCATATCCATTTTATCGTCCTCTTCACAAGATGCGCATGCAAAGAGCAGGAATAGCGAGGATGTTAACAGGTAAGATTGCTTCATATCATTTGATTGGTTTTCTGAATTTATTTCCGAATAACGCGAGTCGCATTGTGTAATAACTCTGAAACCCTGAAACAGCGGGCATTTGTCTGCTGTTTCAAGGTTTGTCATGATCTATTATCAAGTTTTATGTCTCAGAGGCATGTTTATTTTGCTCTATCGACAGTGCGGGGCTGCCCGTCTTTGAACAGGAGATATTCCAATGTATGGTAACCACGTACGCTCTGTGCGGCTCCGATGGCCTCATCTTCTTCGTCAAAGTTTCCGCTCCATTCCAGGTCATCCCAGTTCTGTGAGTTCAATACCTGTACAATGCCGTTCTGGTCCAAAGGCCAGCTGTCCATATTGGGGTCCAAACCTAAGTTGGCGACCGGACCGATAAGGAAAGCTTCGCTCTTTTCCCACGGTTCGCGTGCCGTGATCCATAAGTTGCAGGCCTTTTCGAAGTTGTCGTTGCTTGGGTTCTGTCTGAACTGATTCACTGCATCCAGCAAAAGCTTGTTCTTTTCCTGCAAGTCTTTATAAGTAGGAAGAACGACCGCATCGACAAACTGTTCGGCTATTGCATCAAGGTCATCGTCGTATTCAGGATCGCCGAATGTTTGGTTTACATACGGTTTTACTTCATTTAACAACAGGTTGGCCAGTTCCATGCAAGTGTTCATTGCGGCAACGGACTCTTCGCTGTCGATGTTGTTGCGGAACGGTTGCGGAATAGCCTGGATCGCCTTTGCAGAAGCGAAAATCAGCGTTTTGATTTCTTCGTCGAGATCCGGGTTGGTTGAAGCGATCAGTTTTGAAAGCGAGTGTTCTGCGATGTCTCCTTCATCGTCGAAATCCTTGTAAGAGTTGAATGCACTCAGGTTTCCGTCTACTTTGGACACGTCGTTGTCGTCGATGCGGCCGTAGTATGTGTTACGGATGGAGAAGATATTGTTCGTATAGTCGTCGCGCGAATGCCAGCTATACCATGATTCGACGGCATAAAGACCGCCTTCTTTGTCACCGCTGGTATATTTGGTATACGGGTCCTTGATCTTGGCATCACCTACTTCGTTGGCGATGTTCCACATACCGCTTTCGATCATTTCCTCGATACACGAGAGCGGGCTTTGGTAAGCCCCGGCAGTCTGGTCTTTGAAGATCGTGGCGTATGGGCCGTGTGAACCCTGCTCATCGACGTAGTCGGTCACCCAGGAGTTGTAGAGCGTGGTTGCGTCGTCATTCAGCAGCATGGCTACGTTATACATATAGTTACCCCATGCACTGGCGTTTTCAGAACTGTAATCCAGGTTGACCGGATCTTTTCCGCCACCATCCGGATTGGGGTCGTTGTTGTCGCTACATGCTCCCATCGAGAATGTCATGGCGAGCGATAAGGCTGCCAGATAGAAATAATTTTTCTTTTTCATTTTATTGATTAAGCTATTAAATTGTTTATGTTGTTTTTATTTGCTGAGGAACCAGCTGATGTAGGCGATAGCCAAGCTGAATTCGTTTTCGCTGTTATATTTGCCGCCTCCGATTTTGCGTGTTGTATAGTCTGCTTTTACGACAAGGTTAGGTAGAGCGTACCAGTTGGCGCCGGCTGTCCACATGCTTACTTTGTTGCGTAAGTCCATCGTGTGCTTGCCTTCGCCTTTCTCCTGCGGGTTGTAGTATTCGTAGCGGACGAACGGATAGATGACGGGCACATTCCTGTTGTCTTTACAAACCGCACGCAGGTTGAACCCCACTTCGCCACCATAGCTGACCGCACGTTTGGCGATCGGGGTTGTCTGTGTATAAGGAGAACCGCCGCTTTGGTGGTTGTTGACACTGCTGAGGTCGTCGGCTTTGCTCAGGTTGCCGTATATCATGTTTGCGCGTGCGGTGACATATTTGTTTTTGTATTGCAGGTCGGCCGTATAGATGCGCAAAGGTATGTTTCCATATTTGACGTATGTTTCCGGTTTGTCGGAATTGGCTCCCGTATTGTGGCAATAGTAGAAGGAACCGCCTATTTTCAATCCCGGTACTCCTAAATAGTTCAGGCGGGCCACATAGCCCGGCGAGGTGAAGTTGTCTGTTTCGAACAGTCCCTGCTTGCCGCCGGCAACCCATGTATTGCGGTCGAACCCGTTGGCGTTCAATCCGGCAACGACCAAAGCCTGGTAGTTGAAACGTGTGTAGCCTCGGCCGAACGTACCGAACACTTCGATACCGTTTTCGTGCCAGGTAGAAGGAAGGATGGTCGTTTCGCCTTCCGGACGAGAAGTTCCGAAGAAGTTGATCGGCTCGTGATGCTCGTTGGTCAAACCGACCGGGACGATCAAATGACCGGCACGGACATTGAAGGCCGGATGGATAAGACGTGTGATGTGGAATTGTTCCAAAGCAACTTCACCGCCTTTTTCAACTTCCATTTCGTATTCTCCGTTTTCTGTGTTTTCTATCTCATAGGCACTTCCCGTACCTCCAGCCTCAAATTCTATTTCTGCTCCTAATACCCATTGGGAATTGAATTTGTAATCGAAAGCCAAGACAAAACGGGGTATGGAGATCGAATTGCGATGATCTTTCTTGCTTCCGTTGTCCGTACCCCGGAAACGGTTGATGCCGTAGTCCATAAAGTTTGCGAGGATCTCCCCATATCCGCCGAAGCGGAACTTGTTATATCCGGCTGCATAAATGTCTGCGGATTGTTCCACTGCGGATTTTTCTGTCGTTGTTTCTTCTTGTTCCTGTGCAAAAGCCGTTATACAAGAGGTGAGTAGAGTGATTGCTAATAAATTAGTTAACCTTTTCATTGCGTTTTTTAATTTTTGGCAAAATTAGAGGGGCTGTCAACGGTGTGCAATCGCAATTAGTAGGTAAAAAGGTTCCGATGTTACCCATTTGTAGGTATTGTGCCTGAATATCACCTTGATTAGGTAGTAAAAGACGTTTTTTTACTCACATATAGGTATTGTAGGAGGTGGGAAGTGCCCGTATCTTTGCAATGTCATTAAGAAAGTAACACTATTAGTATAATCGCTATATCAAAACCTTTTGTCAATTATGTAAGCATATAAGATGATTAACTATATCGAAAAGTTTTTATTGGTTATTTTCGGTATAAAAAAGAAGCCTCTCTGTGAAGAGAGGCTTCTTTTTTATGTTTCCGTTTCCCATTCGCTTCTGTCCGGAATCTGTTCGGCGTCGAGTCTTGGACTTGTTCCCGTAAGGGTCTGTTTGCTGCTCCGGCTGTGCCAAAACAATTACATCGGCTTGGCACAACTGTTTCCTGAGTAGGAAACGCCTGTTACATAAGCTTGGCACAACCGTTTCATGCCGAGGAAACGGTCGTTACATAGGTATGGCACAACCAATACGTAGGCAAGTAGCGTCATGTGAACTTACCAGTCGTATGCCTCGAAGTAGGCATCGAACTTTCCGGGATCGTTGATACCGCACTGTTTCAGTATGTTCAACATGCTTTTTTGTTCGTCCGGCGAGAGCGGGCGTTCGCCTTTTCGCACGCGGTAGTAAGTCCTGCGTCCGAACCGTCTCATCAGCTTACAAATGGCTTCCTGCATCAGTTTGTAGGGCATCCGGTCCAGCATCCCGATGAAACCGAGCGCATAGGTCAGTTTATCGGCAGGGCGGAAATAAGCACATCGATCGGTTTGCTTCTCTTGGTATTTAGGGCTGATGACGTGCCACAGTTTGACTTCGTCGCCGATCTGTTGTTCTGCGATTCTCCTCAAGCAAGTAGTGGCTTTGGGGCAATCTTGTTTCATGCAGAGCAGATAGGAGGCGGGGATGTCGGAGGAGTCGATTTTTTCTTTCATATATTCCATTAATGTATTATAGTTGTTTGATCCGTCTGTGACGGACGTTGATGTAAAGATACATAATAATGTAAGGTTTTGCAAGTCTTGAAGCTGTTATTGAGCTAAGCAACCAATACTCCGTATTTTGTATATCTTTAACAGAAGGGGGGAGCTTTTCCAAGATGAAATTATGAAACCTGCTGTTTTTGCCGTTTTTCCCCTCCAATGTGAATAAAGGAAGTTAATCTTATAGGTGATTGATTATCTTTGTTTTGATGAAGATGTAAAAAAGTTTGGCGAGCGGTTGAAAACAGCTCTTTTTTTATATGGCTTTAGGCACTTTTTTCAATGTAAGTCATTGCTAATAAGAAGTATATGGGTATAAGAAGAAAAATAGCGAAAAAACGTACGTTTTCTTTCGCCATTTTCACTGCACAAAAATACAACTACTTTTTGAACCTGCAATCCTTTCTTCCAATTATTTTTCCTTTTCTATATTCTTTCTTATCAATCAGATAGCTTAACAAGTACGAAAAACCAGCTTTCCAACACAAACCCTCCAGAAAGCCCCTCAAAAATGACTAAAAAAACGTACGTTTTCTCTCGTCAAAATACATGAATTTGGTAAAAACCTGTTAAACAGGAAGTAAGAACGATATTCAATATACATATTATTATTAATTAAACATTTTAGATTATGAACAAGAGATTTTCTACTCTTTTGGCTGCCGCTTTGGTAGCCGGTTCTTTTAGTTCAGCTTTCGCACAGTTGGAGGGGCGTAATGTTGAATGGAAGGATGCACAAGCAAGCCGCGCTTATTATTTGGCAGGGGTGCATTTTGTGAGTCCGACAGATTACTTGCAGGCTTTTTCTTTGCAAGGATTAGTGAATGGTGCTGATATTACGGCTGCAAATCCTGTTGCTGCTGCACAATGGACTGTTGAAACTAAAAAGGTTGGAACTGTTACACATTATGCTTTCAAAAATATTGAAGGAGAACAGTATCTGGCTTTTGAAAAGAAAGATGGAGCTTATGCTTTAGCTGCCAAAAAAGAGGCAAACGATGAAACAAAGTCGTTTCGTTGGTTTACTGTTGCAGCAAACGGCAATTTGCAAGCTGTGCTTTCTGATGAAAAAGAACCGTATTTTTTAGGACTGAAGAACGATGGCACAGCAGATTGGTCATTGGCTTTATTACAAAGTTCTGAGCATCATACGGATGGATCTACTTCCGTTATCAAGAAGAAGGTAGCTCTCTACGAAATCTACAACGACCAAATTACAGCAGAAGCTTTTGCGAGCAAGTTTGGCGAAAACTTCACAATCGAGTTCCCGGAAACATTGGATGACATGGATGTGTTTGAAAATGTAAGCGTAGAAAAAATCGCCAATGATAATTTGGGTTTCAAGTTGGTTGACAACAAAGGCACAAAAGATACAAAAGACGATGAATATGTAGTTTTAGCAAACGAACGTGTTTCCAACTCAGAGTTGGCTGCCAACGCAATCGGTTATCGCTATGCAAAAATGACTGCTAAAGCGATTAAAGACAAGAAAATTGACGACAAGAACACTGTATTCTATGCTGAAGAGAACGAAACAAACATCGGAGATGGTAAATATGCATTAGTTCAGAAAGTAAAAGTTGGTGACCTGGACAACAAAGATGTGACTTTCGGTAAAGTGACAAATGATGAAACAACTCGTCAGTTGGCTTCTGTCGAATATGACTGCCATTCTACTTTCATGGGGGTTACAGTAGGCAAGGGTACACGTGTCGCTAATACTGAAGTTGCCAACGAAAGAATGTTGATCGTAAATGTAACTGCCAAAGTTGCAGACAAGAAGAATTCTTCTGCACTGGGGTTGAAGAATGATTTCACTGGCGCACGTTGGTATGATAAAGTTTCTGAAGCTGACTTCGATCAGCCACAGGGGCAGTGGTTGGTTGCTGCGGGTTCAGCTGCTAACACAATTAAGTTGATCAATGTTCAGAAACCGGGTTTTGTACAAGACAATATCCGTCTATATGAAGCAGAAGGTGAAAATACTTACACAGTATTTGCTTCTGATTTAGGTTTGTCTGGTCTTGAAACAATCACTTTGACGAAAGTTGAAGATTATGACAAGCTGAACGGCTACTACAGTACATTGTCTGACATCAATCAGAAGTTCGCCTTTGTAACAACAGGTGAATATGCTAACGAAGAAGCCGGTTCAGATCTGTATTTGAAAGCTGGTGTAGAAGGAGATGTTGTAACTGTTGTTCCTCATGCTGGTTCTGAATGGGAATTGATCCGTAACGAAAAAGCACAGGCTGTTACTGCCAACTACAAATATTATGACGGTGAAAAATGGGTTGAACTGAATGGCAAAGGTAATGAAGAAAAAGGTATCCTGCCGGCTGATACAGTTCGTCTGGCTTATTCATATGCAATCAATGCTGATGAATTAGGTTTGGGAACAGCTTGGAAGATGGCTAAGGATGACATCGAGTTCTTCTTGAAAGAAAATGGTAAAGGTACATACGCTATCGTATATGGCGCTACTGCTGATGAAGTAAAAGAATACGGTGTAATCAATGGTTCTGAGGAATTAGTAGCAGAAACAACTGACTTTACTAACTCTACTCCGTTCGAAATCATAGACTTGGATGCTGCTCCTTCTTTGGCTGCTGACAGCAAGCACATGACATTCGAAGCTACTAATAGCATTGGCTTCATCGCTTCTGACGAAAATAACAACGCAGTATTGGCTAAAGAAACAGCTGCTTTGTGGGTTGACTCTGTAAATGCTGAAGGTTATGCAACTCCGAAGTTCTTCATTTCTTACGCTGGCAAGATGATGACAACTGCTAAGAAGTTTAAAGAAATTGTTGATAAGGCTTATGCTAATGATGAAATCAGCAAGAAAGAATATGCAGAACTTACTGCTGATGAAAATCTTTACTACAAGAGTGTAGAACGTATCAAATTTGTAGACGCTGAACGTCTGTCTGGTGAAGACACTTTGGTTATCGCCGATGAAAAGTATACTGGCAAGGATATCGAAGACTTCAAGTTCAAAGTTACTGAAAACGAAGACGGTGACTATGTACTGAAAGCTAATGGTAACTATGTATATGTAATCAACGGTAACTTGGTTTACGGTACAGATGCTAAGGAAGCTGAAGCATTTGTAATCGAAGTAACTTCTGCTCCTACAGCCAACGAAGGCATCGCAACATCTGAAGTGAAAGTGATCGCTGGCGAAGGTAACGTAACAATCGCAGGCGCTGCCGGTAAGAAAGTTGTTATCAGCAACATCTTAGGTCAGGTAGTAGCTAACACTGTCGTTTCTTCTGACAACGCAACTATCGCTGCTCCGGCAGGCGTAGTAGTTGTAGCTGTTGAAGGCGAAGCTGCTGTAAAAGCTATCGTTAAGTAACGATTGATACTAAAAAAACAATACTGTCTATCGTAAGGGTGGTTAGTGAACCACCCTTACACAGGCACAATGACATTTTATAATCAAATAATTCTAGACAACCTGCGTGAAACCGTATGTAAGAGGTTTTCTTGATCTACGGTTTCAATTACCCTGCGACAGGCGAACGAGCGGTTGGATTTAATATTAATAATACTAAAGTAATGAAATTAAAAGTTCTACTGCTTTTCCCTCTGTGAAGACCGGACGGCAGACAAAAAACAGGCCCCGGCGGTATTCGTACTGCCGGGGCTTCGTTTTTATTCCCCTTATCCCTATTTGTAGGTATTTTCTCCGGTTTAACATCCCTCGTCCTTTACAATCCTTTTCAGATAGGGGGAAAAGACGTATCTTTGCGTGCCTAAACCGAAATAGACAAGATAAGCTTATGAAGTTTGAAAACGAGAACTGGGCGCAGTTCAAAGGAGAAACCTGGAAAAAGGAGATCAATGTAAGAGACTTTATCCAGAACAATTACAAACCTTATAACGGAGACGATACGTTCCTCGTACCCTCTTCGGAGAAAACGAAGAAAGTGTGGAACAAACTAACCGAGATGTTTAAGGTTGAAAGGGAGAAAGGAGTATATGATGCCGAAACGAAGCTTCCCCAGGGGATTGACACATACGGACCCGGTTACATCGATAAGGAAAACGAAGTAATCGTCGGCTTGCAGACAGACGCCCCGTTGAAGCGCGGTATCTTCCCGAAAGGCGGTATCCGCATGGTCGAAAACAGTCTGGAAGCCTATGGCTATCATCTGGACCCGATGACAAAAGAAATCTTCACCAAATACAGAAAGACGCACAACGAAGGCGTTTTTTCAGCCTATACAGACG